>Ga0065721_10049312_pt1 | contig 37849 bp, 28 predicted proteins | sample Mesricmetagenome_FD_59108 | JGI IMG/M metagenome (GOLD analysis project Ga0065721, IMG submission 59108) | Mesophilic microbial community from rice straw/compost enrichment Sample: eDNA_1 v2 (version 2) | ecosystem: Engineered > Solid waste > Grass > Composting > Bioreactor | place: USA: Davis... | reverse complement strand
CTCCGCCGGTCTTTTTTTCCTTGTCAGATTTTGCTGCCATTGTCTGGTAAGATTGTGGTGTAAAATTTCAGCGAAGTTTTTAATTCGCCAAATTTTTTGATGAAATTTTTCACTTAAAAAATTCGATATGAAAACTACTGAATTTCTATCAATTGTTCACGTCCCGGGCCGTTGGAAATATAATTTATATTTACGCCCAGATATGAATTAATAAATGATACATATTCTTTCATAGCCACAGGCAGTTGATTGGCCGAACGAAATGCCTCAATACTTGTTTTCCAACCTTTAAACGATTTCCAGTAAGGCGCTATAGTCATTTTAGCCATTTGGAAAGGAATGGTTTCCGTTTTTTTATCATTGACGGTGTATGAAGTACATACTTTCAGTTCATCGAATGCATCCAGTACATCGGCCTTTGTCATCACCAGTTTGGTTACACCGTTTACCATACAGGCAAAACGCAGGGCTACCAGGTCAATCCATCCGCAACGTCTTGGACGTCCGGTGGTGGCGCCAAATTCATTGCCAATACGGCGCAGCTCTTCGCCCATGTCGTCGTGCAGCTCGGTGGGGAACGGACCACTGCCTACCCGGGTGCAATAGGCCTTGGTAACGCCAATCACTTCCCTGATCTTTTGCGGGGCTACACCCAAACCGGTACAAACGCCGGCCGAAATGGTATTGCTTGAAGTTACGAAAGGAAATGTTCCAAAATCAACATCCAGCATACTGCCTTGCGCGCCCTCAGCTAAAACCTTTTTACCCTGGGCTATTTTTTCGTTGATAAAGTATTCACCGGGAACGATCTTGAACTGCCGCATAAAATCCAGCGCTTCAAAAAATTCTTCTTCCCAGGCCGAAATATCCTCATGAAAATGGAGGCTGTCCAGCAGTTTCTGATGTTTCAACCGCAGGCGAATATAATTTGTAGTAAAGCTTTTATCCAGCAAATCGCCTACACGTAATCCGTTACGGCCGGTTTTATCCATATAAGCCGGTCCTATACCTTTTAAGGTAGAACCGATCTTATCGTTCCCTTTGGCCTGCTCGGAGGCTTTGTCCAACGCACGGTGTGTGGGCACGATCAGGTGTGTACGTTCGGAAATGTATAAATTCTTGCGGTAATCAATACCAAAAGATTGTACGGTTTCGCATTCCTTTTTCAGGGTAACCGGGTCAAGCACTACCCCATTACCGATCAGGTTTATGGTATTTTCATGGAAAATACCGGATGGAATTTGATGCAGAACAACTTTTTTTTCGTTTACGTATAACGTATGGCCGGCATTGGGGCCGCCCTGGAAACGGGCAATAACATCATAATTTGGGGCAAAGTAATCAACAATCTTTCCTTTGCCTTCATCGCCCCATTGAAGACCTAATAATACATCAACCATTAGTAGATTTTTGAATAAGGAGCGAAGGTATTTTGAAATTTTGGAATTGGGAAATGACGGCAGGGCCTTTTACTGGGTTTCCGTGTCGTAGCGGTCCACAGTTTCAATACCGCTCAGTTTTTTCAGCCGGTTCACCAGTTCGTCCAGCTCTTCCTTGTCGTGCACATACACCTTTATATTGCCATGGAACAGCCCTTCCCGCGCCTCGATGGTCATGGCGTTGATATTGATCTTCATTTCGCCCGATATCAGGTTGGTGATCTTGTGAATAACCCCCACATCGTCCAGCCCCACGATTTTTAAACCGGTCAGGAAGGATATCTCCTTGTTTTTGGCCCATTTTGTTTTTACCACGCGGTGGCCGTAATTGGCCATCAGGCGGGCGGCATTGGGGCAGTTGGTGCGGTGAATGGTAAGGCCCTTGCCGGTGCTTACAAATCCAAACACGTCGTCGCCGGGAATGGGTTTACAACAATTGGCCAGGGTATATACAATGCGGTCGCTGCTTTCGCCAAAAATGATCAGCTCGGCATCTTTTTTTGTTAAAGCCGGTTGTGGTTCATGTTTGGGCTCGGGGCGCGCCGGTTTGGGCGGCTCCAGTTTATCGCCCAGCAGGTGAAATTCGCTCAATTCCTTCAGATCGATGGCCTTAATGGATATCTGGTAATACAGGTCCAGGGGCGACTGCAGCTTGTAAAAAGAGGTAAGTACATCTACATTATGCTGGTTAAAGGCCGCACCAAAATTTTCCAGCTTGCGCTGCAGCATGTATTTGCCCTCATCGGCCACTTTGCGCTTTTCTTCCTTCAGGGCATCCTTGATCTTGCTCTTGGCCTTGGCGGTCACTACAATGTTCAGCCAGTCTTCGCTGGGTTTTTGTTTGGCCGAGGTAATGATCTCCACCTGGTCGCCGCTGCGCAACTTGTGGCTGATGGGCACCAGTTTATGGTTGATCTTGGCGCCAATACATTGTGAACCCACGGCACTGTGTATAGCAAAGGCAAAGTCAAGCGCGGTACTGTCTACCGGCAGCATTTTTACATCGCCCTTGGGCGTATATACATAAATTTCTTCGGCCAGGAAACTGGTCTTGAAATCGTGCAGAAAATCAATGCTATCGCTGTCCTGTGCGTTCAATACTTCCCGTATTTGCTGGAACCATTTGTCGAACCGGCTTTCATCGGCGGCACCCTCTTTGTATTTCCAATGGGCGGCCAGGCCTTTTTCGGCAATTTCATTCATGCGGCGGGTGCGTATCTGCACTTCCACCCATTTTCCCTGGGGACCCATTACGGTGGTATGCAGGGCTTCGTACCCGTTCGATTTGGGGTTGCTCAGCCAGTCGCGCAGGCGCTCAGGTGAGGGCGTATATTCATCGGTAATAAAAGAATACACTTTCCAGCAGGCTTCTTTTTCTTTTTCCTGCGGCACGTTCAAAATCACGCGAATAGCAAACAGATCGTACACCTCCTCGAAAGCCACACCCTTTTTTTTCATCTTGTTCCAGATGGAGTGGATGCTTTTGGGGCGGCCATAGATCTCGAAATCGAAACCTGCTTTTTCCAGCTTTTCGCGAATGGGTTTGATGAACTCATTGATGTAGCGGCTGCGTTCCCGCTTGGTTTCGGCCAGTTTACGTGCTATTTCCCGGTAAGCTTCTGGCTCCAGATATTTCATGGCCAGGTCTTCCAGCTCGGTCTTGATATTGTACAAACCCATCCGGTGCGAGAGCGGGGCATACACATACACCGTTTCGGAAGATATCTTCAATTGTTTTTCCCGCTTCATGCTGTCGAGCGTGCGCATATTGTGCAGGCGGTCGGCCAGCTTGATGAGGATCACGCGGGGATCATCGGTGAGGGTGAGCAATATCTTTTTAAAGTTCTCTGCCTGTGCCGATGCGTTTACATCGATGATATTCGATATTTTGGTGAGCCCGTCAACAATACGCGCTATTTCATTCCCGAATTCTCTTTCCACATCTTCCAGCGTTACATCGGTATCTTCCACGGTATCGTGTAAAAGGGAACAAATAGTAGACCGTACACCCAAACCAATTTCTTCCACGCAAATACGGGCTACGGCCAGGGGGTGCAGAATATAGGGTTCCCCGCTTTTTCGGCGCATGGTTTTGTGGGCTTCGGCTGCCATTTCAAAAGCGCGGCGGAGTAATTCCTTATCACCGGGTTTGAGTTTGGGTTTCAGCACACGTAACAGGGCACGATATTCACGGAGTATCAACTTCTTTTCCTGCTCCTCATTCAAATTATATTTCGGTATCGCGGCAACAGAATCCATAGTCTACGAATTTACGCAAAAATGACCTATGTTTGCAGCCCTGAATGAAGCAGGAGGCAGGAAGTAAGAAAAGCGCATGTGGCGTAATTGGTAGCCGCGCCAGACTTAGGATCTGGTGGAGCGATCCGTGGGGGTTCGAGTCCCTCCATGCGCACGATTTTATTCAACAAAAGCAATGCCTGTTGTGTCTGTGACAGGCCGGGAAAACCCAGGCTGCCGCGCTGTCATTTCTTCCTGCAAATAAGCAGTTGCGTGGCACTTTCAACATCTGTAATTTGATGGGAAATAACCTGAAAACGGGTGCCCACATAACGTCGGAATTCGGCAGCATTCCATTCTCTTATATGGTATACATGCTCAGGCGGACCATAATCGAGCCAGCCCCTTAATATCTTTCGCTCCGGCGTACTGACAAAAAGCAGCCTGAAATCCATAGCATTGATCAGGTTTAGCAGTTCATCGGGATTTACCAGGTGTTCTATTACATCGGCGCAAATAATGATATCGGCGCTCTTCGGAAGATCGTTTGTGTTGGCTGCATCTATCCAATCCCGGCCGGGATATTGCTTTTGCAGGAATGCAACGGTTTTGCCCACCTCAATACCCACTGTATCACAATCCTTAAAATAGTGCATCAATTTATAACCCGATCCGCAGCCGATATCCACTACTTTTTTGTATCCGTTTTTGTCGAGATGAAACCTGGCCAGTTCGTACACTTCCTTTTGAAATTCATCGGTAAAACCGGTATCATCCCAGTATACTTCCTTTTTTCGGTGCCGGTAACCGGGTTTTATTCCATAGTAACCGGGCGTAAACAGGCCTCTCAGCTTACCCATGAAGTAGAGGAATAATGCCTTTAAAGCTTTCAGGAATTGCCGCATAGGCCAAATATATAGAAAGCAGGTGGCTATTCTTTGGCATCGTATATCAAAAACACATCAAAGAGCCATTCTGAAACCGGCACGCTGGCCTGCAACTGAATGGATACCTGCCAGGGATATTCATATTGGTAAATGGTACGATCCATAATGGTGTCGGGTATAATGATCGGCTTTTTAAAACTGAATACCGGCTGGAAAAGATAAGGACGAAGAAAACCCACCAACGCAAATTGATTGGTTTGGGATATGCCTTTACAATTGGTACAGGTTATTTCCAGTAGCATACCCTGCCTGTGCAATTGATGGCTCCATTCATCGGGCTGTACCCACTTGAACAAAGGTGTGAGCACAATTTTTTTAATGCGCCGCGTACCTCCCGGCTGCATTATTTGAAAGCTGTTGACGGCATTTTGCTTACCGAGTTGAATGGTTTGATCGGGGCGGGTAACCAGGCGGGGTTTGGCGGTATAGTTTGTACCTGCCCCGCTGCCATGCCTTACCAGCATACCCGAGGCCACCATGGCGCTCACTTCTTTTTTCACCGTGGGCAGGGGTATGCCCAGATTTTCTGCTATTTCACCCGTGCGAACGCCGCCATGATGTTCAACATACTGGCGTATTTGCTGTACACGCGGGGAAATGCTGATGTCTTCAATACGGGTTTCCAGTTTTTGCTTTAGTTTATGCTGAATGGTAACCAGGCAATCGATAAAGAAAGCTATCCAGGCCGTGATGTTTTCACCGGGATGGTTACGCTGGCAATCCACGATCACCTGGTTGTATTCGTTTTTACGCCGCTCTATTTCCTGTTCAAGACTAATATATTCTATCCAGCCATATCCCTCTTTCAGCAATAACCAGGTAGTGAGTAAACGGCTGAAACGGCCGTCGCCATGAATACTTAAAAAACCATATATAAATAGGGCAGCACGAACCAGGGGATGTACTTCTTTTTCTTTTTTATACCAGTCCACCAGTTTTCTTTCGGCATCGTCAAATTTAGATGCCGGTTCAACAACACTGTATTTCAGCATCACCTTTTGCAGCGACCTGATGGCGCTTTCCGAGATGGGTAAATCTGGCCAGGCTTCTGAAACCAGATCCAGGGTTTCGAAATAACCGGCAGCCTGCTGCCGGCCGGCATCTTCCAGTTTTTCCAGATCCAGGTTCGTTATCAGGTCTTCAATCTCTTCGTCTGTGAGACAGGCGCCATCCATACGAACAGCGGCGCCGGTACCACTAACGGTAGCCAGCGATTTAAGTTGCTTTAAACCATGCCCTTCGCTCACGATAATTCCGGACCATTCGCCGGTAAAGCGCTCCAATTGGCTTAACTTATTAATGATTAACCAATTGAGATCGACCACGAAGCCATGGATAAGCATCTTAATATACGATTAGATACGATAATGTACAATTTTCAAGCCGATTTTTAACTGTTTTATACGATTAGATTCGAGCATAACTGAAGTGCATAGATTCTCCGGCGGGAATCCAGCTACTGCGCAAGCACCGTTAAACTTCACTAACTTTATAGTACTCAATTTACCGTTATGCAAACCATCCTGCTGCCTGTTGATTTTTCCCCTACCTCCCGCAACGCAACTGTATATGCTGCCGAACTGGCCCGGGTGGTAAAAGCGCGTGTTGTGCTCTTCCACGCTTACATGCTGCCCACGCCTATCAGCGAGGTGCCCTACGCCATGGTGACGGCAGATAACCTGCAAAAAGAAAATGAAGACCTGATACGAAAAGAAGCCGCCTTTCTGCAGCAGGAATACGGGCTGGAAACAGAATGGCTGGTACGTATAGGCACCGCCTCCGATGACATAAAAGCCCTTACCAAAGAAAGACCTATCGACCTGATTGTGATGGGCATGAAGGGCGCCGGCGGGCTGGACAAGATCATCGGCAGCACCACCACCCATGTTTCGCAAAAGGTGACAACTCCGGTACTGGTGATCCCTCACGATGCCAGTTATACACCCATCACCTGCATCACTTATGCCAGCGATTTCAGCTATGGCACCAGCGCCGGCCTGTTTGCCCCCCTGCTGGAGCTGGCCCGGGTATTCGGAGCCAAAATTAATATCCTGCACGTGCGTCTGCACCATTCCGGCGTTACAGATAAAGAAAAAGAAGGGCCGCAGAAAAATGAAGAGATTTTCCAGGGGTTTGATCATGAATATGTTATAATTGAAGACAGTTCTGTGAACCAGGGCATCAGCAAGTACCTGGAAAACCACTCCTGCGAGCTGCTGGTGATGGTGGCCCACAAACACACCTTCCTGGAAAGGATATTTTCCAAAAGACACACCCGCTCGATGGTATACGAAACCCATGTGCCCCTGCTGATACTGCAGGACAGGGACTAGATGCTTATGGCCGATTTGACTATTTGCCTTACCTTTGCAACCCAATTTAAAAAAAAGCGCTATGGCAACAGTTACCAGGGAAAATATCGGCCATTTGAACGACAAGATCACCGTGAAAGTGGCTGGTTCAGATTATCTGCCTTCCTTTGAAAAAGCATTAAAGAATTATAGCAAACAAGCCAATATACCCGGTTTCCGCAAAGGCATGGTGCCGGTGGGAATGATCAAAAAAATGCACGGCCAGTCGGTATTTACCGATGAAGTACTGCGTGCGGTGGAAAAAGAACTGAGCAATTATTTGGTAAACGAAAAGCTCGAGATCTTTGCCCAGCCCCTGCCGCTCGATGAAAGCGATGCCCGTAAAATAGACATGAACAATCCTGCGGAATATGCATTTGCCTTTGAAGTGGGTTTGAAACCCGAATTCACCATAGCCAACCTGGCCAAAGAAACCATGACCCGCTACAAGGTAACTGTTACCGACGAAATGATTGACGAAGAAGCCAACCGCCTGCAGGTACGCCATGGTAAAATGACCGAGCCCGAAACAGTTACCGGCGACGATAATGTGCTGAACGTTACCTTCACCGAAACCGATGCATCGGGCAATGTCATCGAAGGCGGTATTTCCAAAGACAATTCCCTGTTGGTAAAATATTTCGCTGAATCGTTCCGCAGCAACCTGTTGGGTAAGAAAAAAGACGATGTACTGAACATACAGTTACAAACCGCTTTCGACGAAAAAGAAAGAGAATGGATACTGAGCGACCTGGGTTTGGATAAAAACGACGCCACTGCGGCCGAAAAACATTTCCGGCTTACCATTACCAAGGTAGGCCTGGTAGAAAAAGCCGAGCTGAACGAAGACTTTTTCAAAGCTGCTTTCCCCACCAAAGACATTAAGGACGAAGCCGGCTTTCGTGAAGCCATTAAAGAAGAAATACAGGCTTACTGGGATAAACAAACGAAAAATCATTTACAGCACGAGATCTACCATGTGTTGCTGGACCACACCCAGATCGACTTCCCCGAAACCTTCCTGAAACGCTGGATGCAAACCAATGGCGAGCAACCCAAAAACCAGGAAGAAGTGGAACAGGAGTTCCCCACTTTCAAAAACCAGTTGAAGTGGACGCTGATCATCGACAAGATTGTACGCGATAACAATATTGAAGTACAAAAAGAAGAAATTGAAGCTTTTGCCAAAGAGCAGTTATTCGGATATATGGGAATGAGCATGCAGGCCGAAGAACAGCCCTGGATTGCCGACTACATCACCCGTATGATGAACGACCGGAAATTTGTGGAAGACACCTATCATCGTATTCAAAGCGAGAAAGTATTTGAGTGGGCCGAAGGCCAGGTGAATGCGGTGGAGAAACAGGTGAGTGTAGATGAATTTGCAAAAGAAGCAGAGAAACATCAGCATCATCATCATTAGGAATGAGAAATGAGAAAGTGAAAACCAGAGGCTTTCACTTTCTCATTTTTTATTTCTCACCTTCTTCCCTTCCTGCTCTAAAAATTCCTCCAGGTCGTCCAGTTTCTTCGTCCAGAAAGCCCGGTACTGACTCACCCAGTCATTCACCTCCTTTAACCGGTTCAGATTTACATCGCAAACGCGCTCACGTCCCTGTTTGGTAATGGCTACCAGCCCGCATTCGGTGAGTATTTTGATATGTTTTGAAATAGCCGGGCGGCTGATATTGAAATTCTCGGCTACCCCGTTTAAAGTAAGCGTTTTATTTGCCAGCAACCCAATGATCTGCCGCCTCGTAGGGTCGGCAATGGCCTGGAATACATCTCTGCGCATACAACTGGTTTATGTAACTATATGGTTGCAAATTTACTAATAATAACTAATAATAATTATTGTGCTTATTCCGTTAATATAGCCGAACTTACATATACCAGAAACCCCAACGATCTACCATTCGTTAGTAAATAAACCCATCGATGAAAAATTGCTACCTGCTTGCCTTTGTACTGCTGGCTGTTACCGGTACGTATGCCCAGGAGCTGCGTCCAATACGTTTAAAATCAGGAGAACTGGCTGCTTCCAGAAATCTTCGGAATGTGACCAACCTGGCCGGCGCCTTACAACCGGTACAATACGATAATCGTTACTATACCCTCATTCGTTTTAGCCAGGCCCCCGATTCAGCCGCCCGCCAGGCGCTGGTACGCGAAGGCATTACACTATTCGATTATATTGCTGATAGTACCTGGCTGGCCGAAGTAACCGGCCAGCCCAATTTGTTATTGAACAGGAAAATGCCCATCAGCGGACTATATACACTCGATGCCGCGGCCAAAATATCCGGCAAACTGAAACAGCAATGGCAACAATCAGCACCCGATCCCCACCAACTGATAGGCGTACACTATTTTGGTCATATTGATCGTGCAACAGTGATTACCGAGCTTACCAGGGCCGGTGCGCAAATAGCTGAAACCAAAATACAGCCGCAACGGGTGGTGTTCATCAGGGCCAATGCCACCGTGGTAAATAAAATTGCCGCCCTGCCCTTTGTTTCTTTTATAGGCAGCCAGCACATGAAAGATGTGCCCATCAATTATAACGATCACGGCGTGCATGCAGTGAATGCCCTGAACGCTGCAACCGGTCGTAATTTGCAGGGGCGCCAGGTAACCCTGGGTATTGGCGATAATGGCGAAATATCGAGTCATACCGACTTTAGCGGTCGTTTGATAAACAGGAATCCTATGGGCGCCGAACACCATGCTATACATACGGCAGGCACCATGGCAGGCGCAGGCATTATTGACCCGCGCCAGCAGGGTATGGCGCCAAAGGCTACCATTATTGGACAATATTTCAGCGATATACTGGTGAACACACCGTATTATGTGAACGATTTTGGCATGGTGCTCACCAGCAATTCCTACTATAGCGGTCAGCCAGGATGCCCGGGCAATGGAGATTATGATTTTTTAAGTTATTACGTGGATGCACAAATGATAGCCGACCCAGCGCTGTTACATGTGTTTGCATCGGGTAATGACGGCCGAAGCAATTGTTCACCCTGGCTACCCAATTATCACACCGTTAAATCGGGTTTTCAATGCGGCAAGAATGTACTCACCGTGGGCGCCATCAATCATTTTACCTTTAACGTAGCCGAATTTTCCAGCCGTGGGCCGGTAGACGATGGCCGGTTGAAACCCGAAGTTGTTGCCAGTGGGGAAGGCGTTTGGTCTACCACCACCAATAACGGGTATACCAATGATTGGGGCACCAGTATGGCTACGCCCGCGGTGACAGGTATGCTGGGTTTGTTGTACGAACGGTATCGCCAGCTGCATGGAGGTGCCAACCCTGCTTCAGCCCTGGTGAAAGCCATTGCCTGCAACAGTGCCGATGACCTGGGCAACCCGGGGCCGGATTATATTTATGGCTTTGGCAAAATCAATGCCCGCAAGGCCGTAGAGGCCATTGAAAACAATACCTATTTCACAGGCACCGTGGCACAGGGGGCTGTGAGCACCCATACCATCAGCGGCGTACCCGCCGGTACGGCCCAGTTGAAAGTATTATTGTACTGGAACGATCCCGCCGCTGCCCCCAATGCTGTTAATGCCCTGGTGAATAACCTGAACCTTACCGTTACCACTCCTGGTTCTACCATACATTATCCGCTGGTATTGAATCCCGCTGCCGGCCAGGTGAATGCTCCGGCCATAGAAGGGGTAGACAACCGGAACAATATTGAACAGGTGGTGATCAACGCACCGGCTTCCGGCGATTATGCCGTTACCATCACCGGCGCCAATATACCCGCCGGTCCGCAGCCTTATGTGGTGGCTTACGAGCTGGTATCGCCTTCGGTTACCGTCGAATATCCTTTTGGCGGTGAAACCCTGGTGCCCGGTCAGGCAGAAGTGATCCGGTGGAATGCTCCAGCCTCCAATACCAATACATTTACCGTTGAATATACCACCAATGATGGGGCCACCCGGCAAACCATCAACAGCAGTGTGGCGGCTCATCTTCGGGTGCTGTCGTGGACGGTACCCGCTGTTCCCACCGGAACAGCAAGGGTACGGGTGAGCATCAATACTACGGGTTATAGCGATGTGAGCGACGGGCCCTGCACCATATTAGGACAACCGGCACTCACTGTTACCCATACCTGTCCGGGTTATGCCGTTTTGAGCTGGTCGGCCATTCCATCGGCCACGGGCTATGAGATCATGATGTTAAAAGGCGATAGCATGCAACCTATTGCCACCACCACCAACACCAGTTACCTGCTGGGCGGTTTGAATACTTCTGAAAAATACTGGCTGGGTGTGCGGGCCCTGATGGGTTCTGTAACCGGCCGCCGCTCTGTTTCGCAAGAGGTAATACCTGCTTCGGGCAGCTGTGACTCCGTAGTGTTTGAGAACGACCTCAAAGCCGATGAACTGGTAGCGCCGGTAACCGGCCGTATGTTCACGGCTTCGCAGTTGGGTGTTGTATATCCGCAGCTACGCATCAGGAACCTGGGTAGTGTAGCCACTTCCGGTTCTATTACTGCAAGTTACCAGGTAAACAACGGTACGGTAATTACGGAAAACATCGGTCAAAGCATAGATGCCGCCTCCAGCCATATCCATACCTTCACCACTCCTTACGATTTTTCGGCCACGGGCGCCTATACCATCAAAGCATGGGTTGCTTATGGCAGCGATGGCCAGGCCGCCAACGATACCCTGGTGACCATCATCAAACATTTACAAAACGATCCCATCGATTTGAGCACGCCTTTTACCGAAGATTTTGAAAGCGCTACGGCACAAAGCTACAGTTCGGGCGCCATGGGTTTTGAAGGATTGGACCGCTGCGATTTCAGAAGCAATAACACCAATGGCCGGGCACGTACATTTGTGCATACCGGCATGGCCCGTTCGGGCAACCGGGCCGCTACCCTCGATCAGCAGGTACATGCCGACCAGCCATCGGCCGACAGCCTGATCATGACCTTTAATCTGGGTAATTACAGCGCTACCGACCAGATTTGGTTATCGTTCTATTACCTGAACCATGGTATCAATTTCGATTTGCCGGGCAACAAGGTATGGATACGCGGCAGCGAAACCGGTAACTGGATACCTATCACCACCTTAAGCAACGACAACAACACTCTGGGCGAATACCTGAAAGCCCCGGCTGTGAATATCACAGAAATACTGGCCAATGCCGTACCGGCACAAACAGTCAGCAGCAGCTTCCAGGTAAAATTCGGGGAAGAGGGTTATACCTCGGTCAACTCCATGGTGCTCGATCGCGACCTGGATGATGGCTATACTTACGACGATATCAATTTTACCCTGGCCAGTAACGATGCGGCCGTACTGGAACTGGTGGCGCCGGCCACCCATAATATGTGCGCATTGAGTAATGCGGAAAACATTATTGTACGTGTGAAAAATTACAGCGCCTCGCCTATGTTCATGGTGCCGGTTTCGTACCAGATAAACGGCGGTACACCCGTCACAGAACAAATCCCTTCCATTCCCGCCGGTGAAACCCTGGATTATGTATTCCTGGAGAAGGCCGATCTATCGGCTTACCAGTCCTATTCACTTACTACCTGGATATCGAATGCCGGTGATGATTATTCCACCAACGATTCTGCCTCCTTTAACTTCCGTACGGCACCCTATATTACCAGCTTCCCCTACCTGCAGGATTTTGAAAACAGCGATGGCGACTGGTATACCGGCGGCTTCAACAGCAGTTGGGTATGGGACACACCGCAGGGTACCGTCATCAACAAGGCGGCCAGCGGTGAAAAGGCCTGGCTCACCGGCCTCAACGGGCATAACAACAACGAAGATGCTTATTTATATTCACCCTGTTTTAACCTGTCGGCTATGAGCGACCCGGTTTTATCGTTCAGTCATATTTTCAAAACAGAAGACGATTGTGTTTGCGACTATCACCGGGTAGAATACAGCACCAATGGTGTGGATTGGTTCATACTGGGCGAAGCCGGGCAGGGCGCCAACTGGTACGATAACCCCTTGTTGAATGTATGGCAGGCCTCCAATACCAAATGGCATGTCAGCAGCATCGATAACCTGAACAAGGCAGCCAAAATTCGATTCCGGTTCCTTATGCACAGCGATCCTGCCCTTACCATGGAAGGCGTTGGCATAGATGATATACATATTTTTGACAGGGCTTCGACTACCATTTACGATGGGCCGGATATCACCAGCGGTTTATCAAAACCGGTGAGTGGTAATAACTGGATACATTTCGATGCAGGCGGCGGCCGTGTGGTCTCCATCCATCCCCATGATCAGGATCTGGGCAATACCGAAGTGAAAGTATTCATTTACCCCGGTCCTGTACGCAACGATGGCAGCCAGTATTACCTGAACAGGAATATGGTTATTCAACCCACCAACGCACCCACGGCGCCGGTATCGGTACGTTTTTATTACCTGCACTCCGAAGCCGATAGCCTGATATTTGCCGATGGATGCAGCCCATGCACCAGCATCGCCGATGCGTACGAGGTGGGCATTACCCAATACAGCAATGCCCCGGCCGAAGAAAACGGCACCCTTAGCGACAATGCCAATGGCGTGTACAGTTTTATTTCTCCCTCGCAGGTAACGGCAGTACCTTACGACAAAGGTTATTATGCCGAATACCAGGTAAGCACTTTCTCGGAATTCTGGATCAATGGCGGCGGACCCGACCAAAACAAGGCATTGCCACTGGTATTGAAACAGTTTAGCGCTACCCTCGCCAATAACACCGGGCTGCTGCAATGGCAAACCCTGCAGGAAACCAATACCGATGAGTTCCTGGTTGAAAGAAGCGCCGATGGTATCCACTATGAATCGATTGGAAAGGTAGCGGCGGCAGGCAATAGCGATACCATCCTTCACTACAGCTTTACCGATAAACAACTGCTGAACGGTTTGAATTATTACCGCCTGAAGATGATTTCAAAAGACGGCAGCTTCGAATATTCACCGGTGCGCAGAATCAACAATATAAACGGGAACATTACGGTTAGCCTGCGACCCAACCCGGTAACAAAGGGTGTGGTACAAATCATTACTTCCCTCAACTGCACACGCATTGAATTGCATGATGTAGCAGGCAGGTTATTAAAAACGGTGAATATGCAGGGAATGCAAAACCAGTTGCCGGTACACGATCTGGCCAAAGGCGTGTACTTTATTACTGTACACACCGATGGCGGAAAGAAAATGGAAAAACTGGTAGTGCGGTGATGAAGCAGGAAGTAGGAAGTTAGAAGAGCCTGTAGATTCCTATTTCATACTTCCTACTTCCTTTATCTGAACTTTCTTTAGTCCCGTTATGGCCGGACCATTGATTACTTCGCCCTTGCTGGTAAAGCGTGATCCATGGCAGGGGCAATCAAATGATTTTTCATCGGCATTCCATTGCACCACGCATCCCAGGTGGGTGCACATGGCGCTGCAGGCATGCACCTCCCCTTCTTCATCTTTATACACGGCATAACGTTTCATGCCTTTGCCCATCACGGCGCCTTCGCCGGGCGCCAGTGATTCTACTTCCCTGATATCGGCGCTGGTGATCCAGTCGGTGTACTGGGCAGCCATATCGGCTATTTCTTTCAGGTATCGGCCGGGCACTTTTACCGGTAAACGGCGCGGCGAATACAAATCTGCCCAGGGATTTTCCTTACCCATGATCAGGTCGGTGATGATCATACCTCCCAGCGTACCATGGGTCATGCCATTGCCGCTATCGCCCGTGATGATGTATATATTGTCATCGCCGGGATTCTTTCCAATAAAACCCAGGTAATCGAGCGGTTCCATCACCTGTCCCGACCAATGATAGATGATATGTTCTATCATGGGAAAATGCGCACGGGTCCATTGAATGAGTTTATTATACCGTTCATCCTCGGTAATATCTTCTTTGGTGGCCTGGCCGGTTTTATGATCTTCACCGCCGGCTATCAGCAGGTCGTAGCTGTCGTTAAAAGGTTCGGTGCGTACGTAGTGATACGGTTCGGTGTACCATTTCGAATTCATATCACCGGTATCCCACCATAAGCAGGCAGGCACCAGTCCTTTGGGAACAGCTGCTGCTATTACATAACTGCGGAAGGGGAACTGTTTGGTATGCATGGTCACCAGGTCGTTTACCGGTGTATTGGTGGCCACTACTGTCTGCTGTGCTGTTATGGTGTACCCGTTACAGGTAACCTGATTTTCTTTTATTTCAGTTGCCCTTGACTGTGTGTAAATGCGGCCACCAAGGGCAACAAAGCCATTGGCCAAACCATGCAGGTATTTCAGCATGTGAAACTGCGCCTGGTTGGGAAAAGCAATACAGGGACTGTTGGCGCCGAATATGAATGGCGTTTGATCCATCCATTGCACCTGTTGCCCGGTTCTTTGAATGGCCTCGAATTCTTTTTGCAGGGTGCTTAATTTATCGGAAGGATGCAGGAACAGGTACCCATCCACACGTTTAAAATGGCAATCTATATTCAGTTCCTGTACATTTCGTTCAATCTGGTTAATGGCTTCGGCATGGCTTTCGGCCGCCAGGCGGGTCTTTTCTTCGCCAAATACCTGTTCTATATTCGAGAAGCGGTCGTCCAGCGCCCAGGTGCAATGCGCCGTGGTGCGGCCGGTTTCCCCGCTGCCAATAAAACCATCCTCTATCAGCACCACCTGTTTACCGGCTTTGGCCAGCAACCAGGCCGTGGTTACACCCGAAATACCGCCGCCGATGACCAACACATCGGTTTGCAGGTTGTGTTGTAATTGTTCAAACTGCAAAGGGTTTACCGTATTGATCCAGTTCGACACATTGGCGCCCGATGTAAGCGAGGGGTCGATGGACTGTTTTTTACCTTTCATTATGTACATGTTTGTTGTACATAAAAATTGCAATTCAAATACCAGCCACCCCGTCAATTAAAGTTACCTTTGCCCCCCATAAAAAGTTGTGCGTGTGAAACAGGCAGGCATTGAACAAAAAGCGCAGGAGGAAGCCCTGACTTCCTCGTGGCCACAAAAACCCGTTTTATCGGGCTGGTTATGGTTTTTAACCGGTTTGGGCTTTGCTTTTCTCTGGCCTTCGGCGGCCACCGCCACCAAGATAGGTTTACAGGTAGCCCAGCCCTTTGTGATATGTATAGCCCGTTTTTTTACAGCCGCCATCATTATGCTGGTTATCACGCATTTACTACTGCGTAAACGCCTGCCGCAACAAAACGAATGGAAACAGCTGGCCATATATGGTTTGCTAAATATTACCCTGTACCTGGGCCTGTATGTGTTGGCCATGCAGCAGGTATCGGCGGGGCTGGGTGCGCTGGCCGTAGCCACCAACCCGGTATTGATCAACCTGATGGCCACCCTGTTTTTCGGTCATACCATACGCTGGATCACCATGGTAAGCCTGGCGCTTTGCCTGGGCGGTGTATTGCTGGCGGCCTGGCCATTGTTCCGGCACAGTCATGCCACCCCTGCAGGCATCGCGATACTACTGATCAGCATGGTGGTGTATTCGGCGGGCACCATTTATTTTTCCAAACAAAAATGGTCAAACCTGCATGTGCTCACCATCAATGGCTGGCAAACTCTTTTTGGCGGCCTGTTCATGCTGCCCCTGGCCTTATACAAATTCGATAGCAGCAAAAATCTGCTAAACCTGAAATTTACCGTTTCCATATTGTGGCTGGCTATTCCCGTATCAATCGTAGGCGTGCAATTATGGCTTTACCTGCTGAAAGACAACGCAGTAAAAGCATCTTTCTGGCTTTTCCTGTGCCCCGTGTTTGGGTTTGTACTGGCCGCTGCCATGCTGGCCGAGCCTATCAGCCTGTTTACGGTAGTGGGTATGCTGCTGGTGATAACAGGCCTGTATATTGTGCATAAGAACAGGTAACCAAGGCTTTAGGTTTACGAATTTTCGTTTTGCGCAAATCAAGTTTCCAATCCCGTAAACCGAACGGTACGCAAAACGGGAACTTTGCGCAAAAATTTGCGCAAAACAATGAAAATAAGCTATACACTGGCCTTCCTGCTGCTAAGTTTCACTACTTTGGGCCAGTTTGCCTCGGTTAAAGGAAAAGTAAAGAATACAAACGGCAATTCCCTGGCAGCTGCTTCTGTTTTTGTAAAGGGCAAAAAGATGGGCACCATTACCAATGCCCGCGGCGAATACGAACTGATGAACCTGGCGCCGGGCAATTACACCATCCTGGTTTCACTCATCGGTTATGAAACAGGCGCGCAAAAGATCAGCGTGGCCGCCGGCGAGGTGAAAAACCTGGATTTTGAATTGAAAGAGAGTTCCAACGAATTACAAAAAGTAGAGATTACCGGCCGCCGCGAAACCGGATATAAAAACTCCAATTCCTTCATTGGCACCAAAACAGCCACTCCATTGAAAGAAGTGCCACAGGCCATCAGTTATGTTACCAAGGAACTGATGCAGGACCAGGCCGTTGCCAAAGTAGGCGATGTGGTGAAAAACTTCAGCGGTGTAAACCAGTTCACCGCCAATAACGATATTGCCATCCGCGGCTTCAGGGTATATGCCGGCAATGGCACCATGCTGGTAAACGGGCTTCGCGCCAACTCATCGTTCTGGAAACAACCACCGGCCAATTACCTGGAGCGGGTGGAAGTGATCAAGGGACCTGTATCGGCCCTGTTTGGCAATGCATCGCCCGGCGGCACCATCAACCGCGTTACCAAAAAACCGCTCGATCAGCCGCGCAAATCGGTTCAGTTCATTACCGGCAGTTTCAACACTTTCAGGGCATTGACCGATTTTACTGGTCCGATGAATGAAAGCAAAACTCTGTTGTACCGCCTGAATGTGGCTTATGAAAACTCGCAATCGTTTCGCGATCTGCAGTTCGACAAAAATATGGTGGTAGCGCCTTCGCTTTCTTTTTTGCCCAACGATAAAACCAGGCTCAACTTCGACCTGGTGTATAACCGCATCAACAGCCGGGTCGACCGCGGGCAATCTGCCTTTGAAAACGACCTCTACTCCACCCCCATTTCACTTTCGCTGAATGCCGTGAACGACTACCTGAACGAGGAAGTGTACAATATCACCACCAGCCTTACGCATAATTTCACCAGCAATACAGCCATCAATATTGCTTACCTGCGCACCAGTTATACTGAAGACCTGTTTGAGCACCGGAGCAATAATACCTATGCTAAGGATATGGAAGGCAACCCGGTCAACTTCCTGGTAGAACGCCAGGTATTTGACCGCGATTCCAGGGAGTTCAACGATAACCTGTCGGCCTTTTTATCCCATAACCTGCACACCGGCAAAGTGGAACATAAAATACTGGTGGGCTACGATTATGCACAAAACAAACTGCCCGTGGGGGCTGCCCAGTTAACCGCCGGCCATTACCTGAAAAAAGACGGCACCGCGGCGCCCTATGTGGTAAAGGATTCGGCCCTGTATGTTACGTACGAGCTGAACACAACAATCAATGGACGGGATACCACGCTGCGATTACCCAAACCCAATGTACCCACTTACGACCTGTCGAAGAACGAGCACAACATGGAAGATGTTTCGAAATATGTGTACAGAAGTGAGAGCAATACCGCCACCATACCGCACCTGAACTATTTGCATGGTGTGTATGTGCAGGACCAGATCAGTTTTGGCAGGTGGCAGGCACTGGTGGGTTTGCGTTATGAATGGTTTATCGACAAGGCCAACTATACCAAAGCCAATGAAAAAAAGGTAACACAAACCGCCTTATTGCCCCGACTGGGTTTGGTATATACCATCACACCCAACATCAATGCCTATGGCCTGTATGCGCAGGGGTACAACCCGCAGGATGCTGCGGTACAATCGAACCCGGCCGCAGGCGGCCCCTTCGATCCCCTGGAAAGCAATATTATTGAAGCAGGTTTAAAATCGGAATGGTTCAACAAAAGGCTGGCCGTTACTACTTCAGTATACAGAATACAACAACGAAATACCCTTTACGATCCCGGTGTGGCCGGCCAGCCCAATTTACGCGTACAGATAGGCCAGGAAGAATCGAAGGGTTTTGAAATAGAGGCCGTTGGTCAGATCAGCGATAACTGGAATCTGGTAGTAAACTATGCTTATAACGATGCCAAACTCACAGAAGCAGGCAAAGTTGACCAGGCATTGATAGGCCGCCAGAAACCCAATGCACCGCAGCACCAGGGTAATATCTGGACCAAATACACTTTCCGCAACAGGTTCTTAAAAGGCCTGGGTATTGGCGCCGGCGCTAACTTTGTGACCGAGCGTTACGTATCGTTGAATCAAACACAAATGATACCGGGTTATGAATTGTTGAACGCTGCTATTTACTACAAGGTAGACAAGTTCCAGGTTCAATTCAACCTGAACAATATACTCGATAAAACGCATTGGGTGGGTGGTTACGATTTTCTTAGATTGTTCCCCGGCGCCCCCCGCAACTGGCTGGCAACAGTAGCTTATACTTTTTAAGAGTTGGATATATGACGGTAAAAAAACTCATGGGCAAACTTCATTTATGGTTGGGACTGGCATCGGGGCTGGTGGTTTTGGTGGTAACCATAACCGGCAGCCTGCTGGTTTTTGAAAAGGAGATAGATGAAGCTGTAAACCATGATTTTTATTTTGTACAGCCGCAGGCGCAACGCGTATCGCTGGATGAGATGCTAAACAATGTGGCCGCCCTGCATCCCGGTTTTACCGTTACCCGCATGACACTGGAGACCGATGCACCCGAACGTTCGGTATTGTTTCTGTCAAAAAAAGGAAAGGCCCTGCAATACACGGCTGTTAATCCATATACAGGCAAGGTCATTCGTTCCGTCAACTATAACAAACGGTTTTATACCGTGGTGTTGCAACTGCACCGCACTTTATGTATGAACGAAACCGGTAAGGTGATTACCGGTATTTCCTGTCTTATTTTTTTGATCATGATCGGCACCGGGCTGGTATTGTGGTGGCCCAGGCGCTGGCGGGGTTTAAAACAACGATTGAAAGTAAAATGGCCGGCTTCGCGTAAAAGGCTGAACTGGGACTTGCATGCCGTGGGTGGTTTTTATCTGCACCTGGTGATGTTTGCTATTGCGTTTACCGGGCTTACCTGGGCGTATAAGTGGTTCAATGATGGCATTTTCATCGTATTTGATGGCAAGCCCTATAAAAAGATGGAAGCGCCGGCAAACCAGGTGCAGCAGCCGGTGGCTGTTGGTTTTTATGAGCAATTGTATCGTGAGGCCAATCGGCAACTGCCTTATAAAGGTGAGCTGCGGTTTGTATTGCCCGAGCATGATAGTTTGGCTATAGGTGTATTCAAGGAGAATTATGAGGCCTCGGTGAGCAATGTGGTGGATATACTTTATTTTGAAAAAGGTACGGGGCGTTTGTTGAAGGATCATTTATACAGGAATGCCAGTACGGGATGGAAGGTGCGCCGGCTTATGTATCCTATTCATACCGGACAGATTTATGGATGGCCTACGCGGATAATTGCTTTTATTGCCTGCCTGGTGGCGGCCAGTTTACCGATAACCGGTTTATATATATGGTTGGGGCGGAAAAAGAAAAGCGCCAGGGCAGGTAAAAAAGAACCACTACCGGTTTCGGGAAAAATACCTCAACCGGCAGTGGTCGTTTAAAGGGGATGAGGTGTCTTCAGGCACTTCCTGCTTCACCAATTATCCTCAACCGGCGCTTATTGTTTAAGGGGTTTAAAAGGCAATCTTTTATCTTTTTCTTCTTACCGTAGTAGTACCTCTCGATACATGCCCGCCATGCCTTCCATGTACAGTAGTATGTCTTCTTGTAACCTGGTATTTCTTCCCATGCGCGGTAGTAACATTTCTTGTATGCGTGCTGCGTTTTACCCGGTAATTATTTACTGCCACCTGGTGGCGTGTTCTAACAGTAACCGAGGTAACGCGTACGGGGCGGTAAATAGCCCTGGCATGCATAATACGATGGGTATGCACCACGGTATAATGCCTGTGCCATCCATACTGCAGGGGACGGTATACATGCCAATGTAATGGTCTCCAGGGGCGGTACCATACAGGCCTGTACGTCCAGCTGAAGGGCGACACCCACACTACATAACCCGGCGCATATACAAAACGTACTACCGGCCATGCCCACACATTTACCACAATACCATTGCCGCTATCAAAATATTCGGTATCAAATGCAGCAGGCCCGCGCAAATTCGATGGGTGATAAACCCGGCCCTCCTCATCACCCGGTTCTACAATCAGTTCTTTTCCATAAATTTCTTCATCGCCGGTAATTTGCACCACCGCGCTTTCTGAACCGGTTTTCTCCAGTTCTATCACGGCTATATCCTGGTTTTCCGATTCCGATACCAGGGCCTGCAGAATAAATACCTGTACATCGCCGTCTTTTTTATTGATCACACGAATATAATCGGTATTGCCATCGCCATTCAGATCAAGGTTATTCACCTTGCTGTCTTCAGTATTGAGTAGTCGTTCAAATTCCTCGGGCGTACCGGCTTTTTTAAAGAGTTCAAGGGCGCCGGCCAAACTGAAATGATCACCGGGTAGGCCGGTGCCTTCATCCTGAGCCTGCAACGAAGTGGCGGCCAATAAGAAAGTGAATAAATACAACGATTTCATAAACCAGGTTTGTGGCTATAAGACCCGCCACTTTTGAAATCGTTTAATTGGCCTGCAGCCTTTTTAACAATTCCTGTGCTTTAGCATGATCGGGTATTTTTTGCAACCAGTTGATACAACCAGCCTTATCATTTTCCTTCAAATAACTAAGGGCCAGGTAAAATGCCGCATCCTGCTTAAAGGCCGATTCGCCGGCATACAATTGTTGCAAGACTGTTCTGGCCTTTGCCGTTTCATTGGATTGCATCAAAGCCACGCCATAATAAAAGCTGGTAAAACTATTGGTGCTGTCGTATACTTTTTCCAGAAGGGATGCAGCAGTGGTAAAATCTTTTTTATTAAAAGCCGCCACCGCTGCCGATACATCCTGGGAAGCCTCCCCTCTTTCTGCCGGCGCCACCATGGTTATATCGGCATATTGTTTATACAGTGCGGGCTTCCAGGGCTGCCAAACAAATGCAATAGCTATCAATACAGCGGCTACTGCAACTATATAACGTTTGAACGGAATTACACGTGCCGGCTTTTTGGTAAAGAACTCCCCACGCAAATCCTGCAGGGTTTGTTGCAAGGGTATATTGGGCTGGAAATGCTGTTGCAAACCGGTATGCACTTCGCGGTACAACTGCAATTGTTGCTGCAACGATGCATCGGCAGCCAGGCTGGCCTCAAATGCAGCCTGTTCATCGGCCGCCATCAGGCCTTCGGCATACCGGGCTATATCATCTATCCTGTTCATATTACTGCCTTTGCTGTAATTGTGATTGAATCATTTTTGTAAGCGAGGCCATACACTCGCTTTTCTTTTTCCGCAGGTAGCCATAACTTACCTTCAGCTGTTCGGCAATCACCGACTGGTCTTCGCCGCCCAGGCATTTCCTGAGAATATCTTTACAACCCTGGCCCAGTTTGTCAAAACATTGCAGAAATGCCTGCATTTTCTGATCATGCTGCTGCATTTGTTCGGCCAGCGCAAACACATCTTCTCCTATAGATACATCCATGTCGCTGTTTGTTACCGGCTCCCTTCCTCTTTTTTTTAACAGGTTTAACCATTTTCTTTTACATACCAATAATAGAAAGGGCTCGAAGGGACAGGTAAGCTGTAATTGTTTTTCGCGTGCCTGGTTATAAATGGCTATCAGGGCTTCCTGGAAAATATCGGCAGCATCATCTTCACTACCGCTGTTGGCCATAATATATTGTTTGATGCGGTGGGCATATTTTGTATAGATCTCCCGTATTACAACCGTATCATTTTCAAGCAGTGCGGTAATATAACGCTGGTCTGTATGAACAAGGGTGTCGATGGGTATCAATTTGAAATAAAAATAAATAAAAAAAATTATCAAAAAGGGGGGTAACAAAAAACGGGTGCTGCTGATTTACTCCTGAAACGACACCTAAAAAAATCTTCAATCATGAAAACGACATTTTTATCAGCCGCTATACTGGCTACCCTCATTGCCATCGTACCTGCCTGTAAAAAGAATAAAGACAGTGTACCCGATTATGCCAAAGCCGATGATTTTATGGCCCGGCATGCCATACCCACACAAAGTTTTACCGGCGATGCCACTACAGGTTTTGCCATTGTGGGTGAAAAAGGAACAAAGATCACCTTTGCCGCCAATTCACTGGTAGATAATGATGGTAACCTGGTGACCGGTAATGTAACCATTAGCCTGAAAGAAGTACTCAGCAAAAAAGATGTAATGTTCTCCGGCATGTGGACCGAATCGAATGGCCAGCTGCTGGAATCGGGTGGTGAATTATGGATAAGAGCGCAACAAAATGGCAAGGATGTATTCATCAACCCGCAAATGGCAGATAATGGCGTGGTGGTAGAAGTGCCCAAAGTAATGAACGACCAGGAAATGGGTTTGTTTGTACAGGAAAAAAGACAACAGGGCGGCGGTCAGCAACAACAAAACCCCACTACCTGGATTCCGGCTCCCTACTATCCCTTTGGCAATGGCCCCAACAGCTATTCATTCACCCTGCCAGGTTTTACCTGGGTTAACTGCGACCGTTTTTACAACGATCCCAATCCCAAAACCACCATTACAGCTTTGCCCAATTTCCTGGATAATGATAATGTCACCGATTTGCAGGTAATGCTTGTTTTCAAAGACATCAGCACCGTGGTAACCCTGCCTTTCGATTACAGCCTGCAAAAATTCCAGAGCTACCCGAACTCTTTGCCCGAAGGCCTGAAGGCCGACCTGGTGCTGATTGGTAAAGACAGCGACGGTCATCTTCAGTTCGGTGCACAATTGATTACCATTAGCTCCAACCTGCATATCGATGCGCCCATCAAAAAAAGCACTCAGGCCGAAGTAGATGCCTTCCTGGCCACCGTTCAATAGTGCTGTTTTGAAACTACTACACTCCGTACTCCCCGGCCCTGCAGTATGCGGGGCCGTGTTTTTTGATACCTTTGATTACATTTATAAAACGATTCATTGTATGGCATCATACAAACCCTTGTTATGGCCCGTATTCCTGCTATATATGATCAGTGATGTAAAGGCTCAATTCAACGATACGGCTGCAGTAGAAATAGAACCGCTTATTGAGGATAACCGCGTACAGTTCAGCGCTCCCCTGCGCCCTTTGCGCCAGGTGGCAGGCGCCCCTGCTTCTTTTTATACCTATTTCTGGGAATTTGGCGATGGCACCTATAGTTTTGAAAAAGAACCGGTGCATTATTATAAAGATACCGGTACTTACGAAGTGCGCCTGTTTGCCACCAACAATTACGACGACGGTAAAAAACCCAATACCAAACCCCGCCGCGTACCGGTACGCAACCGCAGCATGTTGGCGGCCAACAAAACACCCGACTTTTTTACCGGCAATGGCTCGCTGGAAATGAAGACTAACCAAATGCCCAAACCCGGCGAGGATATGGTGCTGCTGATCGGTCACCGCGGCCATTCCAGCGGCTCCATCATGTTATTGTATAATGAAAAACAATTCAGCACCGAGGGTTTTGAACTGGCCGATGTACGCACCTATCATCGCGAAAGAACAATTGGCTTTGATAGTATACTGGTAGATGATAAAGAAACCGTGGCCATGCGCGACGAGGGAGGCGGGCTGTTTACCGTAAGCGGCGCCCGTTGGGAATCCCGGGCCGACCGTATGCGGCAACTGCAACAGGTAAAACAGGTAATGAGCGGGTACAGAAAAAACAATATATGGCGGGTGGAAGCAGCACAGCCCGGTGAAGAACAATTTATGTTTCTTACCGTAAATACCCTGCCGGAGATGATCAAGGATACCAATGCTGTAGTAACCATCACAGCATTGTTTATTCCCGACAACCCGGCTCTGGACATGGAACAGTTTAACCTGGAATTGCAGATCGTGGCCTCGCACGACCCCAACCGCATTATGCTGAAAAGAAAAAGACTGAACTACCGTTTTACCGGCAAAAACAAGGAAAACACCTACAAAATTCAGTTTCAGAATACCGGTAAAGGTCCGGCCAGAAGAGTGGCCATCACCGTTACTGTGCCCGGCATGCTCAACGCTTCTACCATCGATGTGGTGGGTATGAAACCTGCCTGCACCTGGTGCGATTCGGCATATGCCAACCAAAGTTGTATTGATACCATGGTTACCAAAGACAGCATTCAATTCATCTTCAACAATATCTACCTGCCAGGTACCCAACAGGAAGGCGTATCCAACCCCGACTCGACCATGGGCTACGTGCAATACCGCATACGTTTTGGTAAGAAAATAAAAAAGGTTTCTTTCGTTAGCAGGGCGGCCATTGTATTTGACAAGAACGAACCGGTATATACCAATCGCTCGGTAGGCAGGTTTAGAAAAGGCCTGAGCCCCGGTATTATATTGGGATATGGGTCTTTACCCGGCCATTTCCCCAACCGGGATTATACGTTGGGTTTTACCATTTCGGAATATGCCGCTTACAAACATTTCCTGCAATGGGAGCTGTACCTGCAATCGTTTAAAACCTACGAGGGATTGGTTAGTCATCGTACGGGTGGCGATACGTTGTTCAATGGCAGGGCCTATAAAATGGAATACCGCGATACCTACGAAAGAGTGAAACTGTTGTCGTTTGAAGCCGTGCCCCTTCATTTCCGGTATAATCTGTCATCATGGGCATCGGTAGGCACAGGCGCGGTAGTGGGTGGCGAAATAGAACGCAACACCACCACCATTGTGCGTGCGCAATTGAACAGCCCCAATAACCAGGGTTTATTTATGCTGGAAGGCGAACAGGGCCAGACCAGCGAAGCGTTTGCCCGGTGGCGCGGCGGTTTGTTTGGCGATGTGCAGCTGGGTATGGTGCGTGTGGGACCGGCCATCGGCTTTCGCTATACCCAATTTATAAAACCTTCTTATAACCGCCTGCTGTTTTATGTGAGCTGGAAATTTTGAGTACATTTATTGCCTGTATAAAGTAGCGTTACATATCTTCCTGTTGAGTGTTTTTGCTGTCGGTAGCGTGTACGGTAAACCCGATAGCACAGCCCTGCCTGCCTCCTTGCAAAAAGAAATGACGGAGCATAAACAGTACGACGACCTGGAATCGTGGATCTATGCGCGCATTGCCTATACCGATGCCAATCCATTGGAACGCATTGATTTTTTGATGCGCACCCAACAGGAAGCCTGGCGTTCCTATAAAAATATGGAAGAAAGACAGGCCTGGTTCGACCTGCTGGCGCTGCAGGGTTATTACCAATTGCAGAACGGCAATATCCTTGCTTCTATCAGCGCTTATGAAAAGGCCCTGGAATTTTATGAAGCCTATCCCCTGCCCGGTGTGGATGTAATAGAAAATGTATTGAAGCCGCTGGGAAATAACTATACCCGACTGGCAGATTATAAAACCGCCCTGTACATTCACCGGAAAACCCTGGCGCTGGCCAGGGACCATGCCCCCACCCTGGCATCGGTATACGCCAATATGGCCGTGTGCGCACGATGGCAGGGCGATTTACCAACCGCCATACAGTATTGTATTAACGGGCTTACTTATGTTTCAAAACAGCATGCATTGTATGGTTTGTTGCTGAGCACCCTGGCCGATATTCTTTCCGAACAAGGTAAATACGATACTGCCTTTGTGGTAGTGCGCCAGGCACTACGGCAACTACAGAGCAAAAACGAACCTGCCTGGTATGCCATCACTTTACAAATAGCATCGACGATTGCCCGGAAACAGGGCAACTATAAACAGGCATTGTCCTTTGGCAAACAAGCCCTGCAACGATTGCCACCGAACAGGATCAGGGAAAAAGCCAAACTGCTGGTATTGCTGGGTGATATTTATAATTCTATGTACAAGGCGCAGCAGGCATTGAACTGTCACCAGCAGGCTTTGCAATTGTTGATACCATCATGGCAGGCAGCTGATCCACTGGCGAACAAATTGTACGGGGAAAATACGCTTGCCGATGCCCTGAATGGCTCAGCGCAGGCCTATACTACCCTGCAACAACCCCGGCAGGCATTGAACTGTTACCTGGCATCCTTTGCTGTGGAAAGAAAACTGAGAAAGGAATTTTTTTATACCGAATCAAAGCTCAGGGAATTGCAGGTAACACGTTCGCGGATAGAAGCCGCCATGAAGCTGGCTTATCGCCTGCAAAAAACCGATCAGCTTTTATTAATAGCTGAAATATCCCGCGCACAAGTACTGATGGATGAAAGACGCTGGCGCATGCAACAGGCATCCTTTAGCGATACACTGGAGCAAAAGTTGAAGCAACTGCAAAACGCCATTGTGTACTACCAGCAGGAACTGTTGCAGACGGCCAATAAACAACATATACAATCCCTGCTGCAGACTACGGAATACGAACTGCTGTTATTGAATAAAAAACTAAAACAGCAGGATGATGATATGCTTACCGTGCAGGCGCTGCAAAAGATGTTTAAAACCATTCCTGCCCATGTTACAGTGCTGGAATTTTTTGCAGGCCGCGATACCAGCTTTATTATTGAGCTGAACCGGGCAGGCATTCAACAGGTGTACAGCCTGCCGGCCAACGACTCATTACAGGCATTTATGCAATACTGGTTTGCCAATGGTCCATCGAACATGATCAACCACCCGCGCCGGTTTTACGATGCATGTCATGCGGTTTACCAATCCATCTTTTCCCATTATTCCTGGAAAAAAGGAAACCACTATTTGCTGATGACCGATGGCCTGTTCAACTACCTGCCCTACGATGCCTTGATCACCGAGCCCGGCTACCGAAACAATTACCGCGATTGGCCTTATCTCTGCAAACAGGTTTCCCTGTCGCAGGCCTATTCCCTGCAAACCTGGTACGAGCAGCAAACCACGCATTATGCCAGCGCACCCTTTAGTGCCTTTTTTGTTTCAAAAGGAACACCTCTTGCCGTGGAAGAAGAATACAAATTGATGCGCCAACAATTCGGCGGGCAGTTTTTTATTAACCAAACAGCCACCCACAGCGCTTTTAATGCGGTGATAGATAGCACAGCCATCCTGCACATCAGCACTCATGCCATTTCTTCGGCGGTTGATTCCTTTCCGTACCTGCAATTGTTCGACAAACCCTATTATTTATTCGACCTGCGCTATAAACAATTTTCGCCGGCCCTGGTGGTACTGGGCGCCTGTAAAACCGCCGACGGTGTTTTGCTGGAAGGCGAAGGTGTGAACAGCATTGGCCGTGGATTTACAGCAGCAGGCGCAGGCGGTATTGTATCGGGTTTATGGAATGTACACGACCGGGCAGCGATTGATATGATGCAGCATTTTTACACCCGCTTGTCGAGTGAGGCCAATCCCGCGCTGGCCCTGCATAAGGCCAAACAGGCATGGCTGCAAACCAGTCATGCCAGCAGTTTTTTACATTTACCCTATTACTGGGCAGGCCTGGTGTACAGCGGGCATTTACAAAAAGTACAGTTGGAAATAGCTTCTTCTTCGCGCCAATGGATATATTGGCTGGCAGCCGGTCTTGTGCTTATTGTTGCCCCTGCCATTCTGAAAATCTTTTATCGATCACCTGTTTAATAAGTTCGTAATTATCCCAGGTATCGGCTACATGGTACACGGTGGGTCGCAATATGCCCAGCATGGCTTCGTAATCGCCCAGGTATTCACCAGTTTCCAGGTTGAAATAGGCCAGTGCAAAACGGTTGCCCAATTCGCTCAGGTCGTCCAGCATCAGTACGCCGCCGCAACAGGTTTGATAGATTTGTGTGCCGGTGTATTGTTGTTTTTTAAAGCCGGCTATTTCTTCGGCAAATTCCTTTTTGAACTGCTCACTCATCAAATCATGTTCCATCAGCCAGCCCACAAACATACCGGTATGAACATAGCCCTGGTACTCCTTCAGGTCGTCGGGAAAATCGCCCTCGTAATGCCATTTGGCATTATCGTATATATCTATGGTATTTTCGGGCAGGGGCTCCCAGGTGCTGCGTATATAACCCTCGCTCATTTTGGCGGCCACCATTTGCTCCTGCTGCTCATGGGCAGCCTGGTGCGTTTCGAATGCATGCCAGTGTTTATGCAACCACTGGTAAAACACACCATGCACTACTTCCACCCCATTACCCCGCACGGTGGCCCTGAAATGGTGGGTTTGGCCGTTCTCGTTCTTTGTGAGATAGATGCTCATAAAGGGCAAAAATAGATGCTTATATTAGCGCCCGGAAATAAACCTTATGGCAGTTCCTGTAAAAATTGATTTCGATAACCTGTACGAAATAGAAAACATTTCGTCTGATTTGAAGTTCAGCTGTTTTCACTCCACGCTGAACAACGGCAGCAAGGTGCCCCTGGTAGTAAAGATCAGCAACCAGTCGCATGCACTACTGCCCAATGTGTACAACCTGTCTTTTGGTCCGTTGAATGCCAAGGGTAAGATCGACGATAAGGCCGAGCTCACCCATGGTAATTATTCAAAGGTTTTTTCCACCATCCTGTTCTCGGCCCTGGCCTACCTGAAAAACAATCCCGACCATTATTTAGGCGTCGACGGCTCAGATAATGCCCGGGCTTATTTTTATTACCGGGCTCTGCAAAGGAATTTTAACTTCCTGGACCGCCATTTCCGCATGTGGGGCATTAAATATTATGTGCGCATTACCCGTTTTGGCAAAACGCAGTACGATAACCCCTTTGATTTTGAGGACATTATGCCCTATCCCTTCCGCATCACTAAAGGGGCATTGGTGTCTCAGGACCATATGTACAATTATTTCATTTTTAACCTGAAACAGAAGCCGTAGCGGCTGGAAATACCGGAAAACTATGTAAATTTGAAGACCATGAACGATAAATCGATCACCCGTAAAATTGCAGCCCTTACTAAAAAGGCAAAAGAAAGCGGTAAAAAAGCCAACGTAAAGCTGGCTGCCAGTTCGTCTTTGCACCAGGTGATCAAAACCAAGGAACAGGCCGCCTTGTTCATGAAGTTATTAAAGGAAGCCTGAGCATCGCCTTTTTTTTACTACCATATTTTGATGGGACATTCAATATGCTGCAGCCCCTGGCCAGGGTTTCCCACATACCCATATACGATAACGACATTTCGAAACCGCCCCTGAACTGCGAAGCGGCCGACAGGGTGCTGATATTCACATCATAGCTGATGCCTATACCCAGTTGGCCGGTATACAATTTTAACACAGGTACGAAAGCATCTTTCCAGCGGTATACCCCGCCAACGACAATAGAAAAACTGGCTTCTTCCCCGGTATAGTCAAAGCTATGCGTGTACAGCGCCCCGCCCTGTACAAGCCGGTTGCCGCCCTGCACAAAACAATCGGCATATACCACTATCCTGTCTACATGGTTGATGCCGGCCGAAAAGCCTCCGTTTAGGCCCCATTTCCTGTTCAGCCACACATCGTAGGCCGGTGTAAAAGCCACCCGCGGCTCGTTGATATGAAACAAGGCCGCGCCCACATACAAATTGATATCATTGGCCGGCATGGTTTTGAAACTGATGCCCGCCGAAAGATCGTTATAGGTAAAACTATTGGCTTCAAATTGCTGGCGCGTGGGGTTGGAAGGGCTGTAAGCGCCGTTTACAAACTGGTCGTCAAATTGCAGCTTCGTAGCATCGAAGCGCTCAAACACCGGGCCGCCGGTAAGGGCAAAGGAAATATGGGTGGTCTTGTCTTCGTTCAGCAGCTTATAATAGTTCAACACCGGAAATACCTGTGTGCGTTGCAATTTTGAATCGCCGGCCACATCGTTGGTGGCCTGCACCCCTGCCGTAATAAAATCGCCTTCCTCGAAACCACGCAGCAATTTGAACTCGCTGCCCATATACATACTGCGGTAAGGTACCGTAACACTTTGCCATTGGTTGCGGTAACCACCCGTAAGCCTGTAATGGCCATTAAATATACCGGACAGCGCAGGATTGCGTAATAAAGGAAATTCATAAAACTGCGAGAAATGAATATCCTGTTGCGCATAGGCAGCCAGGTGGTGTGCCAGCAGCCACACCAGCCAACAAAAACGTACACTTGTTTTCATAGTTCATGGAAATTTTCATAGTGAATAGTATTATTTTAATATTGTTGTATTGCCTTTGAATGTGTAGATCAGTTCATTTTCACACACCACTTCTACCGTATACACATACACTTCGGGAGCGCCCGTTTTGCCTCTTATTCTTCCATCCCAGCCAAATGCCGGATCATTGGGCTGGAAATTCCTTTTTTCAAACACCAGTTAGCCCCAGCGGGAATAGATCCTGAACGATCGCACCAGGGCAATGCCTTTTCCTCGCACCATCAATATATCGTTCAGACCATCGCCATCGGGCGTAAATGCATTGGGTATAAAAACCTGCGACTCTTTGCAAAAAGGCCTGATGTGAATGGAATCAACCGCCGTGCAACCCAGGTCGTTGGTCACCAGGGCACGGTAGGTTTTATTTCCCTTTACCTCCACCGCAGGCGTTTGGCAATCGGTGCAGCTCAGGTCATCGGGCGGCGACCATTTCCAGGAAACAATGGGACCTCTTTGTATAACCGGTGAAAACACATGGGTGCTGCCGGTAGGTAAAACCACATCGGGTCCCAGTTCGATGGCAGGTACGGGGTTCACCACTACCTTTACCCAGCCGGTATCGGTATAACATTGGTGTGTGTCGAAACCAACTACCTGGTAGGTGGTCGTTGTTTGCGGTTTGGCCAATGGGTTGGCAATGCCGCTGTGGCTAAGCGTTTGTGCAGGCGACCATTGGAAAGAGGCCGCCGTACCCGTAGCCAGCAGCGTTACCGATTCGCCCTCGCAAATCAACTGGTCGGGCGAAACGGCCACCTCAATGGGGTCGAAGATGGAGAGTTGTACGGTATCGCGATCGATGCAGGTGCTTTCGGTACTGGTGACCGTGAGCACGTAGGTGGTGGGTTCGCTGATGGTGGCCGTTAGGCATATCCCCAGTGCGCGCCCAGGGTGCAATCGGCCGTAGTGAATTCAATTTCCAGTATACGTCCCCGATAGGCGCCCAGGTTGATGTATACCGCCGACCAGGGTTTGTATTTTACCGTTCTGTTAATGGGCGAGGTGTTGAAGCCCGGCAGCGAAGCCGTGGCAATATATTCATTGGAAGCACAGGGCAGGTATTCGCCGGTTTGTACATCGCGAATGCGTGCCACAAAACGCGGCTGCTCATAATGCTGATGCCCTGGGTCTTCAAACACCACGGCATAGCGATAAATGAGGGAAGCATTGGGAATATTGGCCGGCACGGTAAACTGGTAGGTAAGGCGTTCTGCTTCCTTACCATTTCTGTCGTTCCCCAGCTTTACACAGTACCCGCTGCCATCGGGCGGTGTTAACGGGAACTGGCCATAACGGTCGGTACCACCCGTAATAATGGTATGCCGGTTATCGGTGGGACCAGACAGGGAAACATCGATGCTGTTGGCATTGCGTTCACTTTTTGCGGAGCCTGTATAACATTTCCAGTTTTGAAAGGAACCGTTTTCAAAGCCAATATTGGCAGGACATTCATTGGCTTGGCCATATACACATCCCAACAACAACAGCAGTACAGTATTGGTAAAAATACTTTTCATAGTCCTAACGAATTAGCGGAAATACCAATCCATTATGCCTGGGTGCAGGGTATTATCAATTATGTTCAGGTGAAGGATGCAGGGGAACTACGGGTAGATTTTTTTCAAAGGATGGTATTCCTGAGTTGATATCAGTAACGTGAACATCATGTACTATTTCTAAACAAATACTGTGCGAGTAATGAACAGGTGAAAAAATTAACACGGGCAATTTATACACATATCAAAGTTTGTAATACGGTAATGAAGCCACTCACATTTGCACTACTATTTTACCGGACAGTTTTTTATTCAGCATTTGTTGATGAATAAAGGGTATTTGATCGAAGGTGAACCGGTGCGCAATATGCGGTTGCAGGCGGCCGTCGTGCAGCCGGGTGGCTATTGCCTGCATATCTTCCTCGCTGGAACGCACAAACATATGTTTTGCATGTATACCTTTTTGTTCTGCTATGGCCTTCCAGGCATCGCCTTTCCCGCTGGGCAGGGTAATGAGGCGGCCGCGGGGGCCGAGTATGTTGAAGGCTTTGATGACGGCTTCGCCACCCAGGGTATCCAGTACAAAGTCGATGTTTGAGGTGGCTTTTTCAAAATCGGTGTTTTTGTAATCAATTACTTCGTGTACCCCTTGCTGTTTCAACCATGCTATGTCTTTTGCAGAGGCCGTGCCAATGATATAGGCGCCTTTTTCCTGGGCAATCCGGAAGGCCGGGAAGCCCACGCCGCCGGCTATGCCCTGTATCAATACCCGCTCGCCCGGTTGCAGGGCAGCCTGCTGAAGGGCTTGCCAGGCTGTGAGGGCAGCCAGCGTGGAAGCCGCAGCGGCTTCGTGGAAAATATTTGCCGGCTTTTTGGCCAGATGAGCGGCCGGCGCAGCCACATATTCTGCATAGGTTCGGCCATGACCAGGGAAGTTGACGAGTCCGAATACCTCGTCGCCAGGTTGAAGATCCGGCACCGCGCTGCCTGTTTTTTCAATAACGCCGCTGAGGCCCCAGCCCAATATGACCGGGGAATCGTCTTTAATTTTATTGTATTGACCCGCACCCTGGAGGGTTTTGCTATCGACGGGGTTGATGTCGATGGCGAGGGCTTTTATAAGCACTTCATGGGGTTGTATGGAGGGTTGAGGTATCTCAGTGAGTTGTAATGCATCGGCAGCGCCTGTTCCTGTTAATATATACGCTTTCATATCGCTTAATTTGCCACCAATATACGGGGATAATAAAAACCGGATAAACGCTATCCCGGAAATGGGTAAAATTGAAAGATAACCGGCACTTGCACAGGCCGTAGCATCAAATGACCATTTAGGGTTATTTATTATCGGCCGATTATGAGTTAATTTGCAGGTTTACCCTTTACACCCCTAACCATTCGTAGCATGAAAACGCTGGTCGCTGTTTGTTTACTATTGCCAGTAACCCTCCCCTTGATCGCCCAGGATGGCGCCCGATCCAATCCCCGCGAATTTATCTGGAATTACGAGCTCCCCGGGAAAAATGAAAGTGGTCCCATGGACATCAATGTCAAGGGTAGCTACTACTTCTCGAAAGAGATCATTGGCGCAAAATGCAATATCTACCTGCATTTCAGAGCCACCTCGCTGGAGTTCATGGCCAAATACGGGACCCGCCGGTACCGGTACAAAGGAAAAATATACCGGGAAGATGAGGTGAGAGCAACGGATGGACAGGGTAGCCGGGGTTTTGACGCACTGAAGATCACTTCCGTCAGCATCAACCTGAGTGTCGGCAACCTGCGTAATCCCAGAAATGTAACAGTGGGCTCCAATATTGCCGTGGTGGTGGGCGAGCTGGATAAGGATGCCGATCTGAATCACCTCTCGCTCAATCTGGCTACGTCAAGACTTGCTTTTGCCAACTGGAGCGGCAGCCTCGAACTGGAAAGCCGGCTAATGGCCATGAATAAATTGATCGATAAAAGGGAACAATACAAAAAACACATTGCCCTGGGCGATAACCTGTTTAATGCAGGCAACTGGCAGCAGGCCAAACAACAATACCAGGAGGCCGCTGCGCTGTTCAGCAATGAAAGCTATCCCAGAAACCAGATCAGCAAGATAGACAAGCGGCTGGCCGATGAAAAGGCCCCCGCAGCCAATGCAAAAAAAGAAACTGCTACTACGCCTGCTAAAACAGGTACAATTAAAAACGAAGACGATTTGTGGGGCAGCCCTGCCAAAAGCACCACCGCGGCCAAAACAACTACTACGGCCACGGATGGCAGGCAGCCCGGCATACCGGCCAATACGCCACCCATGGTGATGGATAATCGCGGCAATTATTATGTACAGAACAGTTCCGGTAAATATGTGCAAACCACCAAAGAACATTACGAAAGTGTAAAGAAAGATTTTTATGCGGTAAAGAACAAGCAGGCACAGGAAGCCGCCGATGCCCAAAAGAAAAAAGCCGATCAGGAAGCATTGAACAGGTTTTATGCCTCTCAAAACGCCTTCATGAATGATGTAAAAGCCCGGCAACGGAAAATTGAACAGGAAAGCCGGTTGCTGGCCAATAGTTTTTATGCTGCCCAGGCACAAAAAGAGGCAAAGGCCGGTTTGCGGGAACTGTCAACACTGGCCGGTTCATTTGAATCGCTGGAAGAGCTGGAAGCCGCTTATCAATCGCAGCGCATGGCACTGGCCAGTCAGCAGGAGCAGTTAACAGAAGCAGGCCGCAATCATGTGGCTGCCTCCATGGATTATGCTTTTAAAGATGCCGACGCCAAAGTGGGCGCCTACAAGGGGCTGGCCACCGGTTTGGCCAACCTGGCCAGTGATGCCGCCGCCGATAAAGCGGCCCGTGAGGCACGCGCCCAACTGGAAGCCGAACGCAGTCGCCAGGAAGCAGCCATCAAGGAACGCAAAAGACAACAAATGCTCAGCATGCGCCGTGCATTGATCAAAAACAGTCCCGATGGCGGCGTACCTCTTTCTTTTCATAAAGTGGCTGGCAACGACCTTTATTTCTTTTCCTATGTGCTGCCCAAAACAGGTATAGAAACCGAAAATCCCACCATCCTGGTAAGTAATGTATACAGGATACAACGCTACAGCGATGGCAGCTGGCCTTTCAAAAAATCTCTGCAAAACGAACTAAAGAAAGCAGCCGGCACTACCGATGCTGTGGTGATGGTAGGCTACTATACCCTGGAAGCCGATGCAAAAAAAATGTATGAAAGCTTTATCAGCCTGGCCGGTAAAAGCGGCATGCAATTAAAGCCTTTTACTTATAAAGGAAAAAAATCATCCGGCTATACCAGCGGCGGCGCCGAGTTATGGGATAGCGGGAAGGATACCCAAAAAACAAATAACCGAACCAGTGACAACGATCTATGGGGCACTGGTAGCAATAAAAAAACCGGCACCACTCAACCTGCCGTCAAAAAAAACACCGAAGAAGATCTCTGGAAATAAAAACAGACACCCCTATATGAAACCAACCCTGTTCATACTGGCTTTGCTGGCCGGTATTTGTGTGAATTCGCAAGCCCAACTAAGCAAATTGCAATATGAAGATGCAGAAGCAGCCTATAGCGAAGGCAGGTATAAGGAAGCGCTCAAACTGCTGGACGAAGCAGAAAAAAGTAAAAAAGGAACCAACTACCTTATCCTGCATCTGCGCATTATGTGCCATGCGGAATTGATAAAAAAAGATCCTTTCCAGGGTTATGACATCATTGGCAAATCAAGGTCGGATGTCAATTATTTCCTGAAAACCTATGAAAATGAACCCCGCGCGGCAGACAAGTACCGGGAAGTGTATGAGATATCCAAACAATTGAAAGAACTACCGCCCAATAAAGAAGCCTATGATGCCATGGTGGCAGAAAAGCGAAAGAAAGACGAAGAACTGGCATCGAGACAAAGGGAAGAGGAAGCGATTTATAAAAAAGCCAGGTCATTCGGAGAGGCACTCATGAAAGAATATTCCTACAAGCCCAATTGCACCATCAGTGAACTAACGGCCATGAACAGTTCAGCAGCCGCCCTGGCAAGCAAAAAATTGCGTAAATTCAAAAACACCTATTATTACAGCTCTACAAAAATTACAGGTAATCCCTACCCGGTAGGCGCCAGTTATATCGAGTTTTGGGACGGCAGCACTACAAAAGTATACACCTACACCTGTAATATGGCATCGGGAAAAAATCATGAGGAAGTACGTGGAAAATACCTCGAGATGCGCAAACGTATACTGGCGAATGTGCATTCGAAATATATTACCAGGAACGAAGAGAAGAATCTGGAATTTCTGGTACCCGATCTGAATGTAAAGATCTGGGTTTATATCTATGGGTATAATGATTGGATGGCTACATCAATAAATTTTAAGCAAACCAAATACGAATAACTTTTTTATAGCCATGAGAGCGGTTGGTCAAATTATAGTTTATCCCCGGCTATAGAGACGGAATGACGGTAGAAGAATTGAAAAAAGCCATACCAGGTTACAGGAATTCAATAAAAACAGATACTTTGGAAACGCTTATATTTTCCAACGAAGCGCAGGGAACACAGTATATGGTCTTTGTATCTCCGGGTAAACAAAGTTCTTTTGGTTATTATATTTTCCAGCAGTTTCGAAAGATGGGGGATGTAATGTAGCAAACTTGAATGGGCTTATAACAACAGGAAAACAACTATCTCCGGGCGGTTTGGTTCACCACCGGAAGAAATACTACCCAGGCACACCGCCAATTCAACCAACAACAATTCGGAACGTATTGCTGCGGTATTGCCAATGCTTGAAAAGAACAATTCACCAGGCATTGCCTGGAAAGATGGGAATTTGGAATTGACCATGCATGGATACTGTGTTAAAGTAAAACGTGATTTTACCGGAACGCTGAGGATCAATAGTATTAATCGGGATTATAGGTGAGGGGAATAACTTTGCCCGCCTGGGCGAAATCTTCCATCAACGAGTACTGCTACAATGCAGACCGTGTTCGCCGTAGCCGTGAAGTTTCAGCGGGCCTATAAAAGACGAAGCCCGCCTACACTAAAGCTTCGGCGGGCGGAGGCGGAGACTGAGGGATTCGAACCCTCGATACGGTTTCCCGTATACACACTTTCCAGGCGTGCTCCTTCAACCACTCGGACAAGTCTCCAAATTTT
>Ga0065721_10004179_pt1 | contig 37852 bp, 32 predicted proteins | sample Mesricmetagenome_FD_59108 | JGI IMG/M metagenome (GOLD analysis project Ga0065721, IMG submission 59108) | Mesophilic microbial community from rice straw/compost enrichment Sample: eDNA_1 v2 (version 2) | ecosystem: Engineered > Solid waste > Grass > Composting > Bioreactor | place: USA: Davis... | reverse complement strand
CGGCGACGTGCTGCTGAGCAACTTCGCCGCCATCCCCGAGCCGGCCACCGTCCTGCTTCTCGGTTTCGGCCTTACCGCCACCGCATGGAGCATGAAGCGGCGGAGATAAGCCTCACACGAAGGCACGCGAAACGTTGGGGTTTGCGGGGCTGCTGATGCGCTGATTCGCCGGGCGGACGCCGGTGCGGTTGCCCGCGCCGGGAAGTTCAGGGAGTCCGCGCGCGCCGGCTGCGGAGAGCCATCACCGTCGTGAGCGCGAGAGCGAGGAGGGCGATTGTGCCGGGTTCCGGAATCGCGGAGGTGGCAAACGTGCCGTCGTCGAACTGGAGAAATTCCACGTCGTAAAGGGTCTTCACATATCCGCCGCCCGAGAGAACAAGCCAGGCGCCGTCGTCGGCGTAGTCGAGAAGAGTGTAATCGGAAAAGTCGCCCGTGAAGACGACGGTGTCGATGCCGGTGTCGCCGTAAACGATGTCGTTCCAGCCGAGCAGGTGAATCGTGTCGTCGCCCTCCGCGCCGTGGATGAGGTTGTCGTCGCCGGGGCGGCCGAGGATGATGTCGCTCGTCGCGCCGCCCCAGATCGGCATGTCCTTGATCTGGTTGGCGATCGTGTTGCCCGACGTGCTCCACGTGATCTGGAAGAAGGTGTTGTCGCTGCTCTCGCGGAAGAGGTTGTAGTGCGCCTGGTTGCCGGCGCCGTAGGCGGGGAAGAGATGGATCGTCTCGTCGAGGTATCCGGTGCTCTTCGTCCAGCCGGCGGGCAGCACGGAAGCCTCGAACGACGCGGGAATGTCGGCGTCGTTGGCGACGCCGGCCGCTCCGAGGATGTAGGTGTTGCCCCATTCATCGGTGATGAAGAAGCGCTGGATCGGCGCGCCGGAGGGGTCGTTGTTCTCGCGCGCCCAGAACGTCATGATCTGGTTCTTCTCGTTCGAACTGTATTTCACGGTGCCGGCGGCCGGCGTGGTCGTGAAGGCGGCGGCCTGGTAGGGGTTCGTCTCCGGCGCGTAGGGCCACATTGCGCTCTGCGTCTGGGCGATGAATTTCCACGTGTAGCCCGAGGGGTCGGTGTAGATGGTGACTTCGGGTGCGGGCTGGCCGGGGCTGCTGAGAGTGGTTTCCTCGTTGAACTCGCCGTTGCGCGGCGTGTTTTTCATGAAGCCGGGCGGCGGAGTGTAGGCGTCCCATTGCTCCGGCGTGGTGATCGGGTTGTCGCCGTAGTCGATGTAGACCTTGGTGTAGCCCGTGTAATCCGCGCCGACGCCGGAGACATCCGCGATCTCGTAGGCTGCGTTCGCTGCGGAACAGAGGGCAAGGGCGGCCGCGACGCGGCAGGGGAGGGGGATCTGAATCATGCAGGAGCGGTGCATGATAGGCCGGGGAGCGGCCCGTGGCAATGCACGAGCCGGAGGTGCATTCGTAGATTGCCGTGGGAGCGGTGGCGGGTGAGGCACCGGAATGTGTGTGGGTTCTTCGGAATCTGCGCGTCTGCCGTGCCCGGTGGGTTGTTTTTTTCACGGGTGTTTTCTACCATCCAGAGATGTTCGCCCGTTCCGCGGCCCTCCGGGCTGCCATCCTCATTGTCTGTTTCTGCGCGTCCGCATTTGCCGCTCCCAAGGCGCAGCATGTTTTCATCATCAGCATTGACCAGGGAGGCGACGATGCCATCGAGAAGGCTGACATGCCCTTCCTCAAAAAACTGGCGGCAGAGGGCGCGCATACCTGGGAGGCTTACACGATCGTCCCGAGTCTGACGCTGCCGTCACATACTTCGATGCTCACCGGAGTCGGCATCCAGAAGCACCAGGTCGATTGGAACGATTTCGTAGTCGAGAAGGGCCTGGTGAAAGTGCCCACCATTTTCAGCCTCGCGAAGAAGGCCGGCCTGTCGACGGCGATGGTCGTCGGAAAGTCGAAGTTCAAGACCCTCCAGCTGCCCGGAAGCCTCGACCGCTTTGAGAAGACCGGCAAAACGGCCGCCGAGGTCGCGACCGCGGTGGATGAAATGTTGAAGACCTTTCGCCCTGGGCTCTGCTTCATCCACTTCGCCGACCCGGATGTCCAGGGCCACAAATACGGTGCGCATTCGGCCGAGAAGATGAAGGCGCTCGCCGAAACCGACGAAGCGCTCCGGAAGATCGTGGACGCCATCCAGAAATCCGGAATCGCCGATTCCAGCGTCCTCATCATCACCGCCGATCACGGGAGCCACGACATCCCGAATCCCAAGGCGGACGAACCTGGCGAGCCGAAGGTGCTGGGCACGCATGGTTCGCCCCACACTCGCGACGTGCTCATTCCCTGGATCGCCTACGGATCGCACGTGAAGCCGCGGTTTACGATCACGGCGCCATTGGTCCAATACGACACGGCTGCCACCGCGTTATGGCTGCTCGGCGTGCCGATTCCGGAGAGTTTCTGGGGCCGGCCGGTGACGAGCGCCTTTGATTGACCGATGCGGGATGGCTCCGGTCGGTCGATTGGCGAAAATCGCCGATGAGTGGCATTTGAGCGCACTCGATTGAAAGGTAACCCCGGGCCGCGTTCTTAACAACGGGCGGGCGTCTCCGCGTCCCATACGACATCCGCGTCGCGGGCGATTTCTTCGCAGATCCGGTGCCCGAATGCTCGGGCCTCCGCGTCTGATTTTCACCGGCCCGCGCGGCGGATGACCCGACCACGCGGAGCAGGATGGCCCTCAGACCTTGCGGAAGACGAGATGATCGCCGTCCACGTCGGCGGTAATGCGATCGCCGGGCGCGAATTTGCCGTCGAGGATTTCGAGGCTGAGCGGGTCGAGGATCTCGCGCTGGATCACGCGCTTGAGCGGGCGCGCGCCGTATGCGGGATCGTAGCCCTCCTTCGCGAGGAGTTTCTTCGCGGCGTCGGTGAGCTCGAGCGTGAGGTTCTGCTTGTGCAGGCGCTCATAGAGGCGCGCGAGCTGGATGTCGACGATGTGCGTGAGCTGCCGGTCGTCGAGGCGGTCGAAGATGATCGTCTCGTCGATGCGGTTCAGGAACTCGGGGCGGAAGTGTGCGCGCAACGCCTCGAGCACGCGTTTGTTCCGTTCCTCCTTCGGCAGATCCTCCATGATGTATTGGCTGCCGATGTTCGACGTGAGGATGATGACCGTGTTCTTGAAATCGACGGTGCGACCCTGACCGTCGGTGATGCGGCCGTCGTCGAGGACCTGCAGCAGGACGTTGAACACGTCGTGGTGCGCCTTTTCGACTTCGTCGAAAAGGACAACGCTGTAGGGCTTGCGGCGCACGGCTTCGCTGAGCTGGCCGCCCTCCTCGTAGCCGACGTAGCCGGGAGGCGCGCCGATGAGACGCGCGACGGTGTGCTTCTCCATGTATTCCGACATGTCGAGGCGCACNATNGCGTTCTCGTCGTCGAAGAGNAACTCGGCGAGTGCCTTGCTGAGCTCGGTCTTGCCGACGCCGGTGGGNCCGAGGAAGAGGAAGCTGCCGATGGGGCGGTTCTCATCCTGCAAACCGNCGCGGGCGCGGCGGACGGCGTTCGACACGGCCTTGATCGCGTTTTCCTGGCCGACGACGCGCTCGGCGAGACGCTCCTCCATTTTGACGAGCTTGGCGCGCTCGCCTTCCTGCAGGCGGGAAACCGGGATGCTGGTCCACGAGGCGACGACCTTGGCGATGTCCTCCTCGGTGACCTCCTCGGTGAGGAGCGCGGTGCTGCCGCCCTGCTTTTGCACGGCTTCGTCGAGCTGGCGCTGGAGCTCGGGAAGACGGCCGTATTGGATCTCGCTCGCGCGGGCGAGGTCGCCCTGACGCTGCGCCTGCTCGAGCTCGGTTTTCAACTGGTCGATCTGCTCGGCGAGTTTCTGCGTCCTGCCGATCTCCTCCTTTTCCTTGAGCCATTGGGCCTTGAGGCCGCCCGCCTTTTCCTTCACGTCAGCCAGTTCCTTCTCGAGCTTCGCGAGGCGCTCCTTGCTGGCGGCGTCCTTTTCCTTCTTCAACGCCTGCCGCTCCATCTCGAGCTGCATGACCTGGCGCTCGAGCTGGTCGATCTCGGTGGGCATGGAGTCGAGCTCGATCTTCAAACGCGACGCGGCTTCGTCGACGAGGTCAACGGCCTTGTCGGGCAAAAAGCGGTCGCTGATGTAGCGGTCGCTGAGCACCGCGGCGGCGACGAGCGCGGCGTCCTTGATGCGCACGCCGTGGTGGACCTCGTAGCGCTCCTTGATGCCGCGCAGGATGGCGATGGTGTCCTCGACACTGGGCTCATCGACCATCACGGGCTGGAAGCGGCGTTCGAGCGCGGCGTCCTTTTCGATGTATTTGCGGTATTCGTCGAGCGTGGTCGCGCCGATGGTGCGGAGCTCGCCGCGGGCAAGCTGGGGCTTGAGAAGATTGCTCGCGTCCATGCTGCCTTCCGCCGCGCCGGCGCCGACGATCGTGTGCAGCTCGTCGATGAAGAGAATGATCTCGCCCTCGCTCGCAGTGACCTCCTTGAGGAAGGCCTTGAGGCGGTCTTCGAATTCCCCGCGGAACTTCGCACCCGCGACCATCGCGCCGATGTCCATGGCGACAACGCGCTTGTTCTTGATGGAATCCGGCACGTCGCCGCTCACGATGCGGCGGGCGAGACCCTCGACAATGGCGGTCTTGCCGGTGCCGGGTTCGCCGATGAGGACGGGGTTGTTCTTCGTGCGGCGTGAGAGCACCTGCATGACGCGGCGGATCTCGTCGTCGCGGCCGATGACGGGGTCGATCTTGCCCTTGCGAGCAAGCTCCGTGAGGTCGCGGCCGTATTTCTCGAGCGTCTGGTATTTGCCCTCGGGATTCTGGTCGGTGACCCGTTGTGCGCCGCGCACCTCGACGAGCGCCTTCATCAGCGAGTCGCGAGTGATGCCGGCCTGCTTGAGGATGTTCGCCGCGTCGTCCTTCGCATCGCTCAACGCGAGGAGATAATGCTCGGCGCTGAGGTATTCGTCCTTCAGCTTCGCCATCTCGTTCTCCGCGGCATCGAGCGTCTTGCGAAGATCGTTGCCAAGGTGCGGCGAGGAGCCGCCGTGAACCTTCGCGCGGCGCGAGAGCACGGATTCCAGCTGTGCGCGAATCGCCGCGGGACTCGCGCCGAGCTTCTGGAGAAGCGGAATCGTGATGCCCTCCGATTGATCGAGGAGCGCGAGCAGAAAGTGCTCGTTCGTGATTTCGGGTTGGTCGTTCTTCGACGCGATGTCGATGGCGGCGTTGAACGCCTCCTGCATTTTCTGGGTGAATTTTTCAGGTCGCATATCAGGTCAGTCGGGGGTCGAATGGGAAGGGCCGCATGGGCCCGATCGTGATTTTGGAAAAGTCCGGGTGTTTGGGGTTCAAAAGGTAGGTGCGCTGTGAGGGGATGAGGATGCTCGGAATCGAGAGAATCGCGGTTCGCAGTTCCGTTGCCCACAGGTCGCCGATGTGCTGGGTGAGCGGAGAGGCTGGGCGGCGATCCCATCCGTCGGGCACGCTCTCAACAGTCTCCACGAGGCGGGAGTCAAAGGTGATTTCGAAACAGACATGGTCGATGGAAATCCGGGGGAAAATGGAGGTGAGGGTTTCCAGCGCGGCGAGGGCAAGGCTGTCGCTCGCGTAGACAATCGCCGTCCCGGGCGAGTTCCAGCGGCCTCCGTAGAGTCGCGCTCCCTCGCCGGTGTAGGCGTCGTCGACCCGCGCGCGGCGGACGATTCGCCATGCATGGATTTTCACGGGTAGACACCGTAATCAATGCGTCCGATCAACTGCTCCACCTCCCTTGCTCCAATTTCAGTTTCTGCGAGATCGAGGGGGATTTCCCCACCAAGGGCGGCCTGCGGGGCGGACAGCCATTGGCGCGCGGCCTCGTGGTTGCCGAACACGGAAATGGCGTGACCGAGAATGCGAGCGAGGCGGATCGCCTTGTCGGATTCGTCGGGCGACAGCACCCCGGTTTTCCGACGGCGGTGAAAGGTCGCCCGCGACATCCCGATCTTTGCCGCAACCCGCTCCATCGGCAGGTCCAGTGCCTCGCGAAGTTCCGCCAGTTCGCGCATCGGCAGTCCTGCGCGCACTGCGGAAACGAGAAGAATCGAGTCCTCCACGCCAAATTCGCGGCGCACCTGACGGAAGATGATTCCCCTCACGATGGAACCGGGTGAGGTCGGACGACGCATGTATCAGTTGATACAAAACGTTATCTCGAATGGAACAAAGTCAACGGACTTTTTTTGGATTTATTTGTGCGACGTGGTTCCGGAGCGATTCGAGAAATGCCTGTGCGGCGCGGGGGAGTCCGCGTTTGCGCCGCCAGAAGGCGATTACGCTGCGGTGGGGGCGTGTCCCCGCGAGCGAGCGGTAGAGAGGCTGGCCCGGAGCTTTCTCGAGAATGGCCATTCTCGGCACGAGTGAGAGCCCGAGTCCGGCGTTCACGAGGCGGCGGATCGTTTCGATCTGGGCGCTTCGCGAAACGATGCGGGGGGTGATGCCTCCGCGCTGGCAGAAGCTCAGAGCCTGGTCTCCGAGGCAATGGCCCTCCTTCATGAGCACGAACTGGGCGGTCTCAAGATCGCGCACGCGGATCGATTCCTTCTTTTCCAGGGGGTGTCCCCGCGGGATGGCCAGCAGCAACTCCTCGTCGAACAAATGCTCGACCTCGAACTGTCCGCCCAGCACGGGCAGGCTCGCGATCGCGAAGTCGATCTCATGTGCCGCAGCCAGTTGCGCGAGGGAGTCGGTCGTCTCCTCGTGAATCACGAGCTGAACGCCGGGAAAACGCGTCGCGAAATCCCGGACGACATCAGGCAGCAGATACGGGGCGATGGTGGGGAGCGCACCGACGGTCACCGTGCCACGCGCGACATCGCAGGTTTCGCGGGCTTCCCGCTCCGCCTCGGCCAGTTCGTCGAGGATGCGCGCCGCCCGGACGACGAAGCGCTCACCGCTGGGTGTCAGGCGCGTGCGGCGCCGGTCCCGCTCGAACAGAGGCTCACCGAGTTCGCTCTCGAGTTTGCGGATCTGCTGGCTGAGCGAAGGTTGAGAGACATGGCAGTCCCTCGCGGCGCGACTGAAGCTCCCCGCACGGGCCACGGCGACCACATAGCGGAGTTGATGCACTTCCATGGGAGTGACCTCATTTTCGATTTCCGGGAGGGGATTGCAACGCCGCCGGAGCGGTTGCTCAAGAAACGTCCGCGGCCGACGTCTCGACGGAACGCCGGTTCATCTCCAGACGCTCGCTGGCCCGCGCCTCGATCTGCTCGCGAATTCCCGGAAAGCGCCTGAGAAACTGCCGGAAGTCGCGGCGGCTCAGCGTCGCGAACCGGCTGTAGTCGAGTGCGGTGACATCGGCGGACCTCGGCTGGTCGTTCAGCAGCGCCATCTCGCCAAAATAGTCGCCGGGTTCGAGCGGGATGCGCCTGCCGGCGACATTCACCTCCGCACGGCCTTCCGAAATGAAATAGATTTTGTCGGCTTCGTCGCCCTTCCGGATGATTTTCGTTCCCGGACCTGCGGACTCCGGCTCGAAGTGCAGCACCAGCACTTCGCGCTGCTCCGGGGAAAGGTCCGCGAACAAGGGGAATCGCTCCACCAGCTCCTCCGGTGTGAACGTTTTGTGAGCGGCGGCCTTTTCTTCCGCATGCTTTCTTGCGGCTTCAAGATCGGCCTGCAGCGCGTCGAAACGGGCGTGACGATTGTCCTCGAGCCGGCGTTTCCATTGCGGCCGCGCGCCGATCCAGCGGCACATGCGATCGGTTGCGGCGAAGACAAGGGGATTCAGGGTGATTGAGAGCAGCGCACCGGCGAGGATGAGGTTGAGTCCCTCCGGCTCCATCAACTTGTAGCTGATTCCAAGTCCGCCGAGGATGAACGAGAATTCTCCGATCTGCGCGAGTGAGGCCGAGACGAGAAGGGCCGTGCTCATGGGAAAGCCGAGAAGCCACACGATGCCCATCGCGACGAGGGATTTGCCGACCAGGATCACGAGCATCACGGCCGCAACCATCACGGGTTCGCGAATGAGAATCGACGGATCGAACAGCATGCCGACCGAAACGAAGAACAGCACCGCGAAGGCATCCTGCAGGGGCAGGGAATTCACCGCAGCCTTGTGGCTGAGCGTCGATTCGTGGAGCACCATTCCCGCGAAGAACGCGCCGAGCGCAAAGGAGACGCCGAAAAGTTTTGCGGCGCCGAATGCGATGCTGAGGGCGATGGCGAGCACCGACAGGGTGAAGAGTTCGCGCGATCCGGTGCGGGCGACCTGCCGGAGGATCCACGGCATCAGCCGGGGCCCGACGACGAGCGCCAGAGCCACGAAGGCGCCGACCTTTCCGAAGGTCATGGCGAGTGTCCAGGCGACATTTCCTCCCGCGGCCTCGTCGCCATGGGCATGGTCCGCCGCCCCGCCGCCGAGCGCCTCTGCAAATGCGGGCACGAGCACGAGTGCGAGGACCATCGCGAGATCCTCGACAATGAGCCAGCCGACCGCGATGCGGCCATTGGGGGTGGAAACGGCGTTTCGTTCCTCCAGGGCCTTGAGCAGGACGACGGTGCTTGCCACCGAGAGGCTGAGTCCGAGGACGATGGCTGCGCCGGGTTTCCAGCCGAACGCGATCATCATTCCGGCCCCGAGGGCGGTTGCCAGCAGGATCTGACCGATGGCACCGGGAACGGCGATTCGCCGGACGGCGATCAGATCGCCTACGGAGAAGTGGAGGCCGACGCCGAACATCAGCAGCATGACGCCGATCTCCGCCAGCTGCCCGGCGAGTTCGCTGTCGGCGACATATCCCGGCGTGTAGGGGCCGATGCAGATGCCGGCCACGAGATATCCCACCAGCGGGGGAAGACGCAGCCGGTTCGCGATGAAACCGAACACGAACGCCAGACCAAATCCGACGGCGATCGTGGAGATCAGCGTGATGTCATGCGGCATGGGGAAGGCAGTTCATTGCCTGATGGCCCGGGTGTCCATCGAAAACCGACGATGTCCGGCTTCAGCGCAGCTTGATCTTCCGACGCAGGAACGTGGGCACGTCGAGGTCCTCTCCGCCGATGATGGTCGGTTCGCTCTTTTCGAAGCGCCCACGCGCGACAGGGTCGAGGCTGAGCGTCTTCTGCTCGGTCTTCGGCTTTTTCGCGGGGAGGCCTTTTTTCGCGACCCGATACGGCTCGGTGTCGAACAGCTCGCTCGCCGCGGCGGGAGGTGCGGGCGCGGCGGGTGGCGTTTGTTCTGCAGCCGGTTCTTCGACCGCTTCCGGATGTTCCGTTTCGGCGGCGACGGGCGCCGGGGCGGGTGCCTGTTGCGGCTCCGCCCGCCTGGTGCGAACCGGCCGGGGAGGAGGAGCGCCAATGGGTGCGAGGATTGCGACGCCGATGGAATCCCCCATGTCGGGATCGGATCCAATGCCCAGATGCACCTGGCCGTCGGTGAGGCGGCCGATGGTGTCCATGATCACGCGGACCTCCGCGAGCTGGAGATTTTCGGGACCGCAAATATGGACAAGCGTTCCGCGGGCGTCTGCGAGGGGTCTGCCGCGACCCATGAGCGGGCATCGGAGCGCGCGCTCCACCGCCTCGTGGGCACGGTTCCCGCCGGAGGCGTGGGCAAAGCCAAATGCGCAGTCGGTGCCGCCCGCCCGGCAGACCGCGAGAAGGTCGGCGGGAGTCACCCGGATCGGGCCCGAGGAAAGTGCCAGCCGGGCAATAAAGCCGATGCCCTCCGTCAGCACCTGGTCGGAGGCGGCAAACGTCTCGTGGATGCCGGCGAGCGGTTCGGCGATCTCGGCCATCCGGTCGTTCTCGAATACGAGCAGGGCGTCGCAATGCTTCGCCATTTCCGCCCGGGCCTCCTCGGCCTGCTGACATCTTCGGCGCCCCTCGAACGGGAACGGCATTGTCACGATGCCGAGAACGAGTGCGTTCCTGCGGCGTGCGATTTCCGCGACCACGGGCGCTGCGCCGCTGCCGGTGCCTCCGCCGAATCCCGCGCAGACGACCACGAGTCCCGCCGATTCGAGGGCAGCGGCGATTTGTGCCTCCGCCTCCTCCGCGGCATCGGCTCCGATCTCCGGATCTCCGCCGGCACCGAGCCCTCGCGACGTCTTTGCGCCGATCAGGATCTTTTCCCCGGCGACAGATCCGCCCAGCGAGGTGGAGTCGGTGTTGATTGCGATGAGGTCGAGCGCCTTTCCGAAGCCGGCGACTGCGAGGCGGTCCACGAGCGAGACGCCGGCGTTGCCGACGCCCGTCACGGCGATGACAAATGGATCGGGCTTTGAATCGGAAAGGACCTGTCGGGGAATCTCGATCATGGAATCAGGCGCTTGCACGGAAGCGGAACAGGCTTCCGAGTTTCTTGCCGAAACTGCTGAAGAGCGAATCGGGTTCCTGCTCCTGCTGCATGAGCTGGGCGTATTTCACGATCCCGATCGCGGTGGCATACTGCGGGTTCTGGAAAACGGATGTCGGCCCCGCCACCTCCTGTGCCGCGACCGAGTGGACGGGCTGGTCAAAGACCTCCTCGGCAACGCCGCGAACGCCGCGCAACCGGCAGCAGCCTCCCGTGAGCATCACGCCGGCGCGCACCAGATCGATGTCGCATTGCGCCTCGATGTCGCGGCGCACGAGCTGGAAGAGTTCCTCGACGCGGGCGTGAATGATGCGGTTCAGGCTCTCGCGCTCGATTTCGCAGCCGGAGAAGCCGGAGTCGTTCTTGAGGATGATCGTTTCCCCGGGCTGGGCCGCGGAAGGATCCGCGCTGCCCTCCTCGATCTTCAGACGTTCGGCGCGCGCGATGGGAATCCGCAGGCCGATCGAAATGTCATTCGTGATATGGTCGCCGCCGATGGCGAGCACGCCGCTGTGCTGGATGGCGCCGTTCTGATAGACGAGGTAATCCGTGGTGCCTCCGCCGATGTCCAGCACGATGGCGCCGAGGTCCTTCTGGTGTTGGTCGAGCACGACCTGCGCGGAGGCGATCGAATTGATGACGACATCCTCGACGTCGACGCCCGCCTCCTTTACGCAGCGCAGCGTGTTCTGGATGCGCGTCTTCACGCCGTGAACGATGTGGAAGTCCGCTTCGAGTTTGTTGCCGATCATGCCGATCGGGTTCACGACGCCCTCCTGATTGTCGACGTAGTAGTGCTGGGTGATCGTGTGGATGAACCAGTTCTGGTCGGGGATGTTGACCTCCTTCGCACTGTTCTCCACGTCGCGAATGTCGTCGGAATCAATCTCGCCGCGATCCTCGGGGATGTTCGTCACGCCGCGGTTGTTGAAGCTGCGGATGTGCGAGCCGGTGACGGCCACCCAGACACTTTCGATCTCGACGTCCGCCTTTTCCTCGGCATCCGCGACGGCGTCGCGCACGCACTGGATCGCGCTGTTGAAATCGACGATCTCGCCCTTGCGAATGCCGGCCGATTTCGACTCTCCCACGCCAAGGATGCGGAGGGAGCCGTCGGCGCGGGCCTCGCCAACGACGGCGCAGACCTTGAACGTGCCGATCTCGAGTCCGACGAGCAGTTTGTCTTTTGGCATCAGCGTTCGGCCTCCGGGTTTGGCTCTTCCACAGCCGGCTCGTTGGACGAGGCCAGCAGGAAGCGCACGGGAATGTATTTTTTGGGAATGAGGTTCACGGACTCGATGGTTCGGCCGGTGGCGCGACAGTTTTCGAGAAGGGTCTCGAGTCTGTCGAGCTGACCGGCGGGGTCGGTGGGGGCGAAGGTGATGGACGCGTTGTTCGCGTCCGTGGCGAGGAAGGCGTAGCCCTTTGAGATGTCGATGGAACGGAGCTCGAGCAGCGAGCCGGGACGCCGGGAGTTCTCGGCGAGGATGTCGAGCGCAGCGCGAAGATCCGCGCAGGCAAGCGCGTCGCCATCACGGATGGCCTGGGGATTTGGCGCGTAGATCACCGGAAGGCGCCAGTATTCGGGATCCACGCGGAACGCCTTCATCGGGCTGCCGGCCGCGTCGAGAAGCCATGCGTGGTCAGCGTTGAATGCGCCGTCGCCTGCGCGCGCGAGCCATGCAACAGGCACGCGCCGCGTGACCTTCAGCGAAATGCGGTCCGGCCAGTCGCGACGGATGGCGACCGTCGCGACCTGTTCGATTCCGCGAAGCGCCTTTTCCGCGGCGGCGAGATCGATCTTGAAAATGTTTTTCCCGAGTTCGATGCCGGTCATTTCGAGCGCCTCCTCATGGCTCATCAACCCATCGAGGTCGGCATCGACCGTGCGGAGATCGTAGGTGGGGTTCTCGAGAAAGAATTTCTTGGTGACCGCGTTGAAGCCAATCCACGTCGCGACGGCGAGTCCGACCCACAGCGTCACGTAAAGGACGGTGCGCATCACCCGGTGGTTGCGCTGCCGGCGGGCGGTGGACCGACGGACGCGGACATCCAGGACGTGACTGCGCGCGGACCGGGACGCGGGCGAGCGTCGATTGACCGCCGGGGTGCGGCGCTCTGCTTTGCGCACGCTCACGACGCAGCCTCCTTTCGGAGTGAGAGCAGGGCGATGCGTTCGCAGAGTTCGGGAAATCCGATGCCGATGGCCGCCGCCGCCTTGGGAAGCAGGCTCGTTTCGGTCATTCCGGGGATCGTATTGACCTCGAGAACAAATGGATTCCCGGCGGCATCGAGCAGCACGTCGACGCGGGAATAGACCTCGAGTCCGAGCGACCGGTGGGCGGCGAGGGCGGCGGCCTGCACGGCGGCGGTGGTTTTGTCGTCGATCCGAGCCGGGCAGAAATAGTCCGAGGCGCCCTTCGTGTATTTGTTTTCGTAGGTGTAGAAATCAACCTTCGGCACGATCTCGACGATCGGAAACGCCTCATCGCCGACGATGCCTACGGTAAGTTCGCGACCTTCCACGAAGGCTTCCACGAGCGCTTCTCCGTCACGGGCAAAGCAATCCTCGAGAGCGGCATCGAGCGCTGCCGCATCCCGGACGATGTGCACGCCCACGCTCGAACCCTCCCGTGGCGGTTTTGCGACGAGAGGCGGCGAAATGGACGGACGTCCGCCGCGCGGAACAACCTCCCACGCCGGTGTCGGAACTCCGGCGGCGGCGAACCGTCGCTTGCTCTCGATCTTGTCGAACGCCAGGCGGCTTCCCGCCTCGCCTTCGCCGGTGAATGGAATGCCGCGGGCGTCCAGAATGGCCTGAAGACGGCCATCCTCGCCGAAGGTGCCATGGATCATGTTCACCGCGATGAGCGTGCCGGCGGGAATTTCAAAGGTCTCGTTGCGGACATCGATCTCCTCGACCCGGGCGCCGACCGATCGCAGGGCGTTCGCGACCGCCGCTCCGGAGCGCAGGGAGACTTCGCGTTCGGCTCCCGGACCACCCATGAGAACGACGACGGATTGATTGCGAAGCGAGTCGATCATGCGAATTCTCCTACGATTTGAACCTCCGTTTGAAGATCGATGCCGCGCTCGCGCATTGCGGCGGCCTTGATCTCCTCGATGAGGGTAAGCACCTCCTCGGCGGTGGCTCCACCGTCGTTCACGATGAAGTTGCCATGCACTTCGGAGACGCGGGCCTTGCCCACGGTGAAGTTCTTGAAGCCGAGTTCCTCGATGAGCTTTCCGGCGGGAATCTCCCCGGGATTCTTGAAAATGCAGCCCGCGCTCGCAGCCACCGGCTGGGTCTCCTTGCGCTTGGTCTCGGACTCCCCGAGACGGCGCTCGATCTCCTCGGTGGGGGCGGGCGCGCCTTCGAGCACGGCGGAAAGGGCGAAATTCTTCATGAGCGTCGGCACGCTTCGGTAACGCACCTCCATCTCCGCTGGGGTGCGCGTGAAGATGTTGCCGTCCTGGTCGCAGAACCGCACGCGGACGACGTGGTCGAAGAGTTCGGATCCCATCGCGCCGGCATTCATGCGCAGACTTCCCCCGAGATTGCCGGGGATCCCGTCCATCCACTCGAATCCGCCGATTCCGGCGTTCCGTGCGAGAGCGGCGAGCTGCTTGAGCTTTACTCCGACTCCCGCATGAATCTGTTGTCCGACAACCTCGTGCCGGGCGAACTCTCCGCGGGCAAGATGCGCGACCACACCGGGGACGCCGCCATCGCGAACGAGGAGATTGGATCCGCGGCCCATCACCATGAAGGGGATGTCTTCGTCGAAGCACCACGCGACCAGATCGGCGAAGCCTTCCTCCGTTTCCGGCTCGACCCAGAACTGCGCGGGTCCTCCGACGCGAAGCGTCGTGTGGCGCGAAAGAGGTTCGTAGAGCCGGATGGATCCCGGGCCCATGATTTCCTGAAGCTTGTCGCGGAGGGTGAGGTCGGACGCAATGCGGGCACCGCACTCGTGGATGTTTCCGGCACCGAGGCTCATGATGAGATCGCCGTCCTGGATTTCCGGGCCGACCTCCCAGGGGAGTTTCGGAATCTCCGGCTGGAAACGGGCGAGCGGATGCTCGTTGCGTTCGAGCGCCTCGACGATCGTCAGGCCGGAGACGCCGGGAATCGGTTTCTCGCTGGCCGGGTAAACGTCCGCGATGAACACGCCGTCCGCATCGCCGAAAGCGCGTCCAAACTCGTCCTTCAATGCCAGCGTGCGCGTGTAACGGTGCGGCTGAAACATCACGAGGGTGCGCTTCCAGCCGCCGGTGCGGGCGGTGGCCAGGGTCGCGGCGATCTCGGTGGGATGATGCCCGTAGTCGTCGATGACGATGTTGCGGTCGCTCCGGTATTTGATCTCGAACCGCCGCCGGGCTCCGCGAAACGCGCGCAACGCATCGGCGACCGGCTGAAAGGCGGCGCCGAGCTCCGTGGCGAGGGCGATCACCGCGAGGGCGTTGCTCGCGTTATGCGCGCCGGGGACGTTCAGTTCGATTTCGCCGAGGGGCGTGCCGTCCTGCAGGACGCGGAAGTGGGACTGGAAATTCTCGGTGCGAAGATTCTCGAGGCGGTAGCGGGCTGTCTCGCTGTGGCCATAAGAGACCGCCCCGGGGTGGGACGCGCAAACGCGAACGGCTCCCTCGTCGTCGGCGCAGTAGATTACCAGGCCGCGTGTCTGGGTGGTGAGTTTTGCGTAAACCGCGTCGATGGCGGCGAGATCCTTGTAAAAATCGAGGTGCTCGGGCTCGATGTTGAGAACGATGGCGTGCTCGGGATGGTAGTTGATCAGGGTGCCATCGCTTTCATCGCCTTCTGCGACAAAGAACTCCCCCTCGGAATCCCAGCGCGCATTCGTGCCGAGGATGGGGATTTCCGCGCCGACATAATGCGAGGGCTTGAAGCCGCACGAGCGCAGCACATGCGCGGCCATCGAGGAGGTGGTCGTCTTGCCGTGCATGCCGCAGACGACGACCCCCTTCTTTGCAGCCATGATGGCGGCGAGCGCGTCGGCGCGACGGATCCGGGGCTTCCCCAGCGCGACGGCCGCATCGTAGGCGGGATTGCCCGGCTTGATTGCCGAGGAGTAGATCACGAGATCCTTGTCCTCCACTTCCTCCGCCCGATGCGGTCCGTAAAACTCGAGCCCCTTCTTGCGGAGTCGATCGACTTCGACCGTGTCCGATTTGTCTGATCCGCTCACGCGATGCCCGAGCGCGAGCGCGAGCGCGGCGATGCCGCTCATGCCGGAGCCGGCGACGCCGATCAGATGCACGCGCATTGGCGGACCGGTCAGAATTTCGGTGAGGTTCGACAGGAGCACGGGAGTGTCAGGGCGAGGAATTAGAGGCGGACTGCTCGATGACATCAGCGACGAGCGCGGCGGAATCCCCGGGCGCAAGGGCGTGTGCGGCGGCGGACATGCGGGATCGCGCTTCGTCGTCGGCGAGCAGGTCGAGCACGCGGCGCGCGAGAAGTTCCGGCGTGGTCGAGGATTCGAGGAATTTCTCGGAAGCGCCCGCTTCGACGTAGATGTCGGCGTTGCGTTCCTGGTGATTCTCCGCGGCGTAGGGATACGGGATCAGGATCGATGGCAGCCCGAATTTCGAAAGTTCGCTGAGGCTGGCGGCGCCGGCGCGGGAGATGACGAGGTCCGCGGCGGAAAGCACCTCCTGCATCCGGTGATGGAACGGCGCGACGTATGCGGGGATCTCCTCGCGAAGATAGTTCGCCGCGGCGAGCCGATCGTCGCGATCTCCGGTGAGATGAATGAGCTGGATGCCGCCCGTCTTGAGCATCGGAGCGGCCTTGAAGAGGATTTGATTGATTCCAGTCGCGCCCTGGCTGCCGCCCATTACGAGCAGCGTGCGCTTGTCGGGATCAAGCTGGAGGGCGCGCAATGCCTCGTCGCGCGGAATCCGTTCGCCGAGATCCTTGCGGACCGGGGTGCCGACCGTGGAGCACTTCTTGCCGGGGAAGTATTTTTCGCAGGCCTTGAAGCCGACGAGCACATGGTCGACGAAGCGGGCGGCCATTTTGTTCGCCTTGCCGGGAATCGAGTTCGACTCGTGAATGAAGGTCGGGATCTTCGCGAGTTTTCCCGCCAGAAGAGGGGCGGTGGATGTGAATCCGCCCATGCCGAGGACGGCATCGGGTGAGAATTTCCGGTAGATCTCCCGGCACTGGCCCATGCTTTCCCAGGTGCGCAGGACAAAGCGGATGAGCGCGGGGGAAAGGATTGCGGGCAGGCCGACGGACGGCAGTTTCTCGGAGCGAAATTCGGGATGAGCCTTCAACGCCTGCGCGTCGATGGCCTTTTCCGAGACAAGCAGAAGGACTTCGTGACCGCGGTCCTTCAGAGTCTGGGCAACGGCGAGCCCCGGGAAGAGATGTCCTCCCGTTCCCCCGCAAGCAATCACAACACGCATCATGTCCGTTCTATCGCGCTAGATTCTCGGTGTCACTCTCGCCGCCAGTTTTACCTGTCGCAGCGGGATGGCAACGGGCCGTCCGTGGCGGTGGATATTGATGAGCACGCCGACCATGAACATGCAGACGAGGAGGTTCGATCCGCCGTAGCTGATGAAAGGCAGGCCCATGCCCTTGTTGGGGAGCAGCGCGGTGGTGACGCCGATGTTCACCGCCGCCTGCAGCAGAATGGTCGTGATGAATCCGAAGCCCAGCAGCGTCCCGAAGCGGTCCCGGGCATTCAGCGAGACGACGTAGCCGCAGAGACCGAAGATCAGGTAAACGGCCATCACCGGAAGCGTGACGCGGAGTCCGAGTTCCTCGCCGATGATTGGGAAAATGAAGTCGTTGTGGGCCTCGGGAAGGTAGCTCATTTTCTGACGGCCATTTCCAAGGCCGAGGCCGCCGAGGCCGCCCGAGCCGATTGCGATGAGTCCCTGAAGCTGCTGGTAGAATTCGTCCGGATACTTGTCGGGATAGAGGAAGGCGAGCAGGCGCCCCATGCGCTCCTGGATGTGGGTGGCGACGTAGACCACGCCGGCGACGCCGAAGAGCGCGAGAGGCACGAGATATCGCAGGCCGGCCCCCGCGACGAACATCGTAGCGAACATCGCCGCGCCGATGAGTGCGGTGGCACCCAGGTCGACCTCGATGATGATAAGCCCCAGCAGGATGCTTACCACGGCCATCGGTGCCACGAAGCCCACCAGAAACTCCCGGCTGCGGGGCGCAAACCTTGCATACCACCATGCTAGGAACATGACGGAGGCGACCTTCGCCAGCTCGCTCGGCTGGAAGTTTCCAACGCCGAGCGCAACCCAGCGGGCGGCGCCCTTCGTGCGCACTCCGATATGGGGCACGAAACATAGCGCCAGCAAAATGACCGCGACGGCAAAGACCAGCCACCACAGCTTCTGCCACATGTGGTAGTCGATCATCGCGGAGACCGTGCACACGACAAGGCCGACTCCAAGCCAGAGGGCCTGCTTCTTGAGGTGATCCGGGATCTCCGCGATCGAGGCTTCCGCAAATGCGCTCGTGCTGAAGAGCACCACGATTCCAAGCGCCACGAGTCCTGCCATCATGAGAAGCAGGATGTGGATGCTGTGGCGCTGCAGAATGGCGGTGAACGTCTTCAAGCCGCGATCAGTTCGAGGTCGGGATCTTCAGTTTCTGGCCGATCTGTAGCTTGCGGGGATCCTCGATGCCGTTGAGCTCCATGAGCGCGGCCTGGCTCACGTTGAATTTCTTGGCGATCGTCACCGGGTTGTCGCCCTTCACGACCTCGTAGATCGTCTCTGATGCCGTGACGGCGGACGCCGCCGGGGCCTTGGGCTGCGTCTGCGCCACGGGTGCCGGAGCGGGATTTGGCGCGCTCGCGACCGCTGGGGCGGGCTCGGGAGCGGGCTCCGTTCCCGGTTCCGGAATCGTCAACGAGGTGCCGATGCGGAGCTTTGTCGGATCTTCGATGTTGTTGACCGCCTGGAGCGCCGCAACGGTCACGTTGTATTTGGCTGCGATCTTCGTGAGCGTTTCACCGGCCATCATGACGTGCTTCCGAGGTCCGGTCTGTGCGGGCGCCGTCGGCGCGGCAGCGGGTGCCGGAGCGGGATTCGACGCGATGGCCGCTGCTTCCTCGGCCGCACCGGCTTCCGGCGCCGGAATGGCGTCGGGCTTGGTGGCGGCAAGAACGGCGTCCTGCTTCGTCTTGATGGTGTTGAACGCGAAGACGCCGGCGACGGCGATCACGTGGAGCACGAGCACGACGACGAACGCGTGCGAGAGCTTCATGTTCGGCTCCGGCTCGTCGAAGTATTCATCATCCTCCTCGATGATCGGCGCGCGCCGTGAGCGGGCGACGCTTGCCTTCAGTTTCAGTTTCGGCGGCCGTCTGGGCGCACCGGACTTCAGCGATGGCAGTTTGATTTTCATGGTGTCTGGCTTGGTTTGGGTATCGGTGATTTTCTCAGGTGAGGGCGTTGACGAGGTCCTTGAACTGGTTTCCCCGGACGCCGTAGTTCGGAAACATGTCGAACGACGAGGTGCCCGGGGAGAAAAGCACCACGTCGCCGGATTGCGCAGCGGCGCGTGCGCGGGCAACCGCCTCCTCGAGGGTGGCGGCCTTCTCGCTGGGAACCTCCGGCCACGAGGCGGCGATGCGATCCTTCATTTCGCCGATGAGGATCGCGCGGCGCACTCGTTTGTTGACGAGAGGAGCGATCGCGTCGAATTCGAATCCCTTGTCCTTGCCGCCGGCGATGAGAACGATCGGCTCGGCGTGGGAGAGGATCGCCTTTTCCATCGCGTCGAGGTTGGTTGCCTTCGAGTCGTTGATCCACCGGACGCCGTCGAGTTCGCGGACGAATTCGCATCGATGAACGGGTGCCGTGTATTCGGTCACGGCGGTGGCCATGCGGTCGAACTCCACGTTCAGCGCATGCCCGATCGCGAGGGCGGCCATGAGATTCTCGGCATTGTGCACGCCCTGGAGGCGTGTCGCGGCCTGGTCGAGGATGGCTTCACCGCGGAAGCGGATGATCGATCCATCGAGCGTGAAGTCGGCATCCGGGGTGTGCGCGCTGAAGGTGAGCTTGCGGGCATTCAGCGGCGGCAGGTCCTCGCGGGCGTTCACCACCGCGACGTCTTCCGGGGTCTGCGCCTCGAAGATGCGGAGTTTGGCGGTGCGGTATTCGTCCATGTCCCGGTAGCGGTCGAGGTGATTGGCGCTGAGATTGAGCCACACCGCGACCGCGGGCCGGAAATGCCGGATCGTCTCGAGCTGGAATGAGCTGGTCTCGAGAACCATCACGTCGAGCTCGTGGCTTTGCCGGACCGCAGTTGCAAACGGAAGACCGATGTTTCCACTGGCCATCGCGCGAACACCGCAGCCCTTGAGCATGGCGGTGGTCAGCTCGGTGGTCGTCGTCTTTCCGTTGGTGCCGGTGATTGCGACGCAGGGGCAGGAGCACTCGCGAAAGGCGAGTTCGATTTCGCCGATGATGGGAATGCCCTTCTGCTGCACATTGCGAACCAGCGGGACCACCGGGTCGATGCCGGGGCTGAGGACGCAGACGTCGTAGGGAGTCGGGTCGGTGTCGGCGACGGTGCCGATGAGCGTGCGAATGCCGGCGGCCTGGAGACGCGCCGCGCGTTCGCGCACGGCCGGCGTGTCGTTGCTGTCGGCGATCGTGACGGTGGACCCTTCCTCCTTGAGGAGGAGCGCCGCCGCTTCGCCGCTCGTGCCGAGGCCGAGCACGATGGAGGTTTTGCCGCTGTAAATCATCGGAGTTTCAAGGTGGCGAGGCCGAGCAGCGCGAAGAGGATCGACATGATCCAGAATCGGACGATCACGGTGCTCTCCTTCCAGCCGCTGAGTTCGAAGTGGTGATGGATCGGCGACATCTTGATGATCCGCTTTCCGGTGAGCTTGAAACTCGCCACCTGGAGAATGACGGACATCGCTTCGATGACGAACACGCCGCCGACGATGATGAGGAGCAGTTCCTGTTTCGTGCAGATCGCGACGGCGCCGAGCATGCCGCCGATGGCGAGGGAGCCGGTGTCGCCCATGAAGACGCGGGCGGGGTGGCAGTTCCACCACAAAAAGCCGAGGCAGGCGCCGGCGAGGGCCATGCAGAGGACGGTGAGTTCCCCCGCGGCGGGAACGTTCGGGATCTGAAGATAGCGGGCCGCGGGCGCGGTGGCGGCAACGTAGGAAAGCGCGCCATACGTGGCCGCGACCGTGGTGCTGCAGCCTGCCGCCAGTCCGTCGAGACCGTCGGTGAGATTCACGGCGTTCGACGTTCCGACGATGACGAACAGATAGAGCACCGAAACGAAGATGCCGAGGTTCAGCGGATCCTTGAAGAACGGCACGTAAAGCTCCTGCGCACGCTGCCAGAGATCCGCATCGCGGAAGAAGAAGAGGGTGAACCCGGCCGCGAGGACGCATTGCAACGCGAATTTCAGCCGGCTGCTGATGCCGGCGGAGTTCTTCTTCGCGACCTTGAGATAGTCGTCGTAGAAGCCGATGCCGCCCAGGAAGAGCGTAGCGATGAGGACCACCCACACGTAGGAGCTGGTCGGCCTTGCCCAGAGGATCGAAGAAATGACGACGGAGCCGAGAATCAGGATGCCACCCATCGTGGGAGTGCCCTTCTTCGCGCCATGCAGTTCGAAGAGTTTGTGCACTTCCTCCTTCGTGCGGATCGGTTGGCCGAACTTCAGCGAGATGAGTTTTCGGATGACGAAGTTTCCGAAGATCAGGCAGAGCAGGAACGACGTCACCGCAGCGCTGATGGAGCGGAACGTAATGTATTGAAACACGTTCAGCGCGGTGGCGATGTCGCCGCCGAGGTGGCTGCTGAGTTCGTAGAGGTAATACAGCATTCTAGGGGGTTCCGGTATTCGCCCCCGGCTCGCCGGCCAGGTGCTCTTCCATTTCCGCGAATGCGGAGATCACGTTTTCCATCCGCGCGGCGCGGCTGCCCTTCACAAGGACGAGGTCTCCTTCGCGCACGAGGTCGTGGAGGATGGCTGCCGCCTCGCGGGTGTCGGCGGGGGCAAAAATGTGGGACAAGCCGGCCGCACGCGCAGCCTCGCAGAGCGGTGCGGTTTCGGGCCCGACAGCGACAAGCGCATCGACGGTGGTGGCAGCCGCGGAACCGACGCGTCGGTATCCGGCGTCGGCATGTGCGCCAAGTTCCCCCATCCGGCCGAGAACGGCGATGCGACGACCGCCGGCGGGGATCGCGGCGAGCGTTTTGAGCGCGGCGTCGACGGAGTCCGGATTGGCGTTGTAGGTGTCGTCGAGGAAGCGAATGCCCCGGATCGATTTCTGTTCGAGACGTCCGCCGGTGAGTCGCGCGGCGGCGAGGCCCTCGACACATTCGTCGAGCGAAAGTCCGAAGTTCAGGCCCGCTGCGACCGCGAGAAGTGCGTTGCGCACCATGTGTTCGCCGGTGACCGGGATGCGGGCGGCGGCGGTTTCCCCGAATGCGTGAATGGTGAAGGAGGCTCCGGAGGCATCCAGCGAAATTCCGTCCGCGCGGATGTCGCCGTCGCGCAATCCGCAGGAGAGGACGCGGCGGTCGCTTGCGGTTTCCCGCAGATAGCCGGCGTAGTCGTCTTCTGCGGGCAGGATGATGGCGCCATCCGCATGCACGGCACGCGCGAGGTCGGCCTTCTCGTTTGCAATGCCATCCCGATGGCCGAAGAACTCGATGTGGGCGACGCCGATGTTCGTGAGGATGGCGGCATCGGGACGGGCGATTCGGGCGAGGGGGGCGATCTCGCCGGGATGATTCATTCCGATTTCCCAGACGGCAGCCTGATCGGACTGTGACGCGCTGAGAATCGTGAGCGGCAATCCGACGTGGTTGTTCAGATTTCCTTCGGTGCGTGTCACCTGGAGACGGCGGCCGAGGACGGCGGCCGTGAATTCCTTGGTGCTCGTCTTGCCGCTGCTGCCGGTGATGGCGACGACGCGAAGGGTGAGCCGGTCGCGCCATGCGGAGGCGAGGGTCTGCAATGCGGCAAGGGAATCGCCGACGCGAATGATCGGGGCGCCCGCCGGGAGGGCTGCCGTGGAGGGATCGCGATCGACGATCGCGGCGGCGGCACCGCGCGCGAATGCGTCGGCCACGAAGTCGTTGCCGTCGAAGCTTTCCCCCCGCAGGGCGAGGTAGAGGTCCCCGGGCCGGATCGTGCGCGTGTCCTTCGAGATGCGTGCGATGGGCGTTCCTCCATCGCCGGAGAGCCTTCCGCCGCAGAGTTCGGCAATCGTTTGGAGCGGGGTGGGGTCCATGTCTATTCCTGCTCCACGGGTTTGGCCGCGATTGCGTTGCGTGCGATCGAGACGTCGTCGAAAGGAGTGCGAACGCCGTGCACCTCCTGATAGGCTTCGTGTCCCTTTCCGGCGATGAGAACAATGTCCCCGGGACCAGCGAGCGCGACCGCGCGGTGAATCGCCTCGGCGCGATCGGTGATGGCTTCGTGGGACCGGCCTCGCAGGCCGGGCAGAATGTCGGCGATGATTCGCTCGGGATCCTCCGAGCGTGGGTTGTCCGACGTGACGACCGTGTGGTCGGCGAGCTGCCCGGCGGCGCGGGCCATCAAAGGGCGCTTCGCGCGGTCGCGGTCGCCGCCGCAGCCAAAGACTGCGATCAGCCGCCGGGGCCGGAGGTCGCGAAGCGTGCTCAGGACGTTGGTCAAGGCGTCGTCCGTGTGAGCATAATCGACATAGACCGAGAAATTGCGGCGCGCCTGCACGCGCTCGAGGCGGCCGGGAACCTGCGGTGCCGAGGCAATCGCCTGCACCATCGCGCGGAGCTCGAGACCCATCGCCGACGTGGCGGCGAGGGCGGCGAGGGAGTTGTAGACGTTGAAGCGGCCGATTAGCGGCAGGCGCACGAGATACTGGCGCCCCTTTGCCTCGAGCTTGAACTGGGTGCCGTGCACATCGGAGCGCGGGTCGATCGCGCGGAAGTCGGCGCGCGCGCCAAAACCGTAGGTGATCGGTTTGGCGGCCTTCGGCAGGCGCTCGAGCAGGAAATTTCCGTAGCGGTCGTCCAGGTTGATGATGCTCTTCCCGCGACGTCCGGTTTGCCGATACATCGTTTCGAAGAGGGACGCCTTCGCATCGAAATAGGCGTCCATTGTCTTGTGGTAGTCGAGGTGGTCCTGCGTGAGGTTTGTGAAGATCGCGGCGTCCCACTCGATGCCGCGCACCCTGTGCTGCACGAGCGCGTGGCTGGAAACCTCCATCGCAACGGAGCGGTTGCCCGCGGCGACCATCCGCGCGAGCAACTCCTGGACATCGGCGGATTCCGGCGTCGTTCGCGCGGCGGGGAGGACATCGTCTCCAACGACGTAGCGGATGGTGCCGAGCAGTCCGCAGCGAAGGTGGGCGGAGTCGAGGAGGTGTTTGACGAGGAAGGCGGTGGTCGTCTTGCCGTTGGTTCCGGTGACGGCAACAGCGCGCAGGTTTTCGCCAGGATTCCCGTGGAAGATGCGGGCGGCATCGGCCATCGCGATGCGTGCGCTGGCAACCGTTGCCACGGGAACCGGACTGTCCGGAATCGCGGACTCGGCGACGACGGCGCATGCCCCGCGCGTGATCGCGTCATGCGCAAACTTCGCGCCGTCGGCCTGTGCCCCCGGGAGAGCAAAAAACAGCGCACCCGCCGTGGCGCGGCGGGAATCGTAGCACAGCGACTCGACGGAAATCCGGTCCGAACCCGGCGGTGGATGAATGTCCGAGGCGGCGAGGAGCTTGTGGAGATTCCAGTTCATCGTTTGGCAGGCTCCTCCCTGACGTTCGAGGCGATTTCCGTGACGGATTCGGCGCGCATGACGGGCCGGAGATCGAGATGGCGGGCCGCGCGTTCCGCAATGCGGGAGAAGATGGGTGCGGCGACGAGGCCGCCGTAGTTCAGGTTGGACGGGAGGTTCGGATTGTCGATCAACACGAGGCAGACGAAGGCCGGATCCTCGGCGGGCATGTAGCCCACGAAGGAGACGACATATTTGCCGGAGAAATATCCGCCCTTTGGATTGACCTTCTCCGCGGTGCCGGTCTTGCCGGCGACGCTGAACCCGGCCACGGCGGCAAGCCGTGCCGTGCCGCCGGGGCCGACGACGTCCATGAGGGCGCGGTTGATGATTTCCGCGGTCTGGGGGTTGATGACCTCGCGAACGACCGTGGGTTGAAACTCGCGAATGGTTTTTCCGGAGCTGTCGGAGAGCGATTTCACGATGTGCGGAGCCATGAGTTTGCCGCCGTTGGCGATCACTCCCATCGCGCTGGTGATCTGGAGAGGGGTGGCCGCAACGGAATGACCCATCGGCATGCGGGTGATCGTGAGTTTGTCCCAGCGAGGGGGAGGGTGAACGAGACCGGCAATTTCGCCGGGCAATTCGATGCCGGTGCGTTCGCCGAACCCGAAACGCTTTACGTATTCGTAGAAGGTGTCACCTCCCATCATGAGAGCCATCTTGGCCGAGCCGATGTTCGACGACTTTTTCAGGATGTCGTGCACGGTCAGCAGACCATAGCCGTGGTGATCCTTCAGAATTTTGCCTCCGTAGGCAAAGCGGCCACCCTCGCAGTTGATCTTTGTCTCCGTGTTGATGATGCCCTCGTTCAATGCCGCTCCGGCGACGACGATCTTGAACGTGGAGCCGGGCTCCACCATGTCGATGATCGCGCGGTTCTTCATCTGCTCGGGCTGGGCGTCGCCGATGGCATCCGGTTCGAAATGCGGACGGCTGGCCATGGCGAGAACCTCTCCCGTTCCGGGATCGAGCATCACTGCAACGGCGGTCTCGGGCTTGAGTTCGGCGACGGCCTGGTCGAGTTCGTCCTCGACGATGGATTGCAGACCCATGTCGATGGTGAGCTGGACGTTGAGACCGTCGCGGGGTGCGCGCTCCTGCCCGCGATAGACAACGATTTCCTGTCCACGGCGGTCCCGCTCCGTGTGGCGAAATCCGTCCTGCCCGCGCAGGTAATCCTCCATCGACAGCTCGATCCCCTGGATGCCCCGGCGCTCGTGATTCAGGAAGCCCACGACGTGCGCGAGGAGCGAGCCGTTTGGATGGACGCGCTTGCTGTCGGCGTCGAAGTAGATTCCGCGAAGATCCTTTTGTTCGAGCGCCGCCTTGCATTCGAACTCGACGCGGGCGGGAACCTCGCGGCGGAGGACGACATACTTGCGGTCGTTCGCGACGGCGTCGGCAATCTTCGCCTCGAGTTCCTCGACGTTCATCTCGAGGAACGGCGCGACAACCGTGGCGACGGCGTGCGGATCCTTCACGTGGGAGCCGTCGACGAAGGCGGTGCTGACGGGAGTGTTGTCCGCGAGGATTTCGCCGTTGCGGTCGGTGATCAATCCGCGGCGGGCGTAGATCGTCTTGCGGATGGAATTTTTCTGCGCGGCGAGACGCGAATACTCGTCATGCTTCGCGACACCGAGATGGATCAACCGGGCGGAGAAGCCGGTGAAGAGAAGGCCGACAAAGCCGCTTGCAATGAGGATGCGGGTCTGGGTGTTCCACCTCACGGGCGGCCGACTGGGTTGAGAGACGCGGTGCGTGCGACGCCGTCCGGACCGGCAACGGCGGGTGGGGTGAGGCGCGCGATGGCGGTGTCCTGCACGGGAATCATGTCAATGAACCCGTCCTTGAGCCGGGTGCGCAGCGTGTTCAGCGACGTGAGTGTGCGAATGCGGCTCTGGTAGTCCTGATTGCGTGCGCGCAGTTCGCGGAGCTGGCGTTCGGTGGTCCGGACGCGCTCGCCGAGGGTGTGCTGGGTGTTCTTGAGCGAGACGAAGCAGACGCCTGCACCGCCGAACACGAGAGCGGCGAAGCAGACCAGCAGGATGCGGGAAGGCTGGAGCGGATTGATGGCGCGGGTGGAGGTGCGTTTGGCGTTCATGGCAGGATGCGCTCGACGATGCGGAGTTTTGCGCTGCGGGCGCGTGGGTTGGCTTCGACCTCCTCGGGACAGGGGTCGATGGGATGTGGAGTCAGGAGACGGAAGATGCGGTCCGGGTTTTTCCGCGGCTCCGGCCACTCGGGACGGTCGATCCACTCCGAGCTGCGGTGCTTGAAGAAGCGCTTCACCATCCGGTCTTCGAGGGAATGGAACGTGATGACGCCAAAGCGGGCGCCGCGGGCGAGGCGCGAACTGATGGCTTCCAGTCCGCGCTCAAGCGAGCCGAGTTCGTCGTTCACCGCGATGCGAAGCGCCTGGAACACGCGGGTCGCGGGGTGCCGGCGGCCGGTGCGCGGAATCACGGACGCCACCGCGTCGGCAAGCTGGCCGGTGGTGTGGAACGGCGTGGTTGCGCGGAGTTTCACGAGGTGCGACACGATGCGGACGGCGCTTTGTTCCTCGCCGTATTCCCGGAAAATGCGGACGAGTTCGTCAGGATCTGCCGTGTTGACCAGATCCGCGGCCGTGCAGGTGGCGTCGGCTCCCATTCGCATGTCCAGCGGGCCGTCGTGGAGGAGGGAAAATCCCCGTTCCGCGGTGTCGAGTTGATGCGAGGAAACGCCGATGTCCAGGAGCGCTCCGCCAACGAGGTCGATTCCGAGTTCGTCGAGCACGGCGGGGGCGTCTGCGAAGTTGGCCTGACGAAGGATGAGGCGATGCTCCCAGGGAGCCAGTCGCACGGAGGCGTGGGCGAGGGCTTCCGGATCGCGATCGAGCGCGACGACGCGGGCTCCGGCCTGAAGGAAGCGTTCGGAGTGGCCGCCGCCACCGAGGGTGCCATCGAGAAACAAAATGCCCGGCGCGGGCCGGAGAAAGGTGACAACCTCGTCGGCGAGGACGGGAACGTGGTAGTCCATGCAGCCAGGTGCGGGCTCAGAATTTTCCAAGAGCAGGTCGAGGGGGTCTTCGAAGTCCAAGCAGTTCATACGCGTTCTTCGGTTTGAATTTGATGACTGCGGCGCCGGAGGGCTTTCCGTCGGAGTCTTTGACCGGCGTGGAGCCGATGAAAAACCTGCGACATGCCTTGCTCATCCGGCGTGTCCTCTCATTCGTTGCGTTCCTCCATGCTCAGTATCCCAAAGCCGCGAGTGCCTGGCGGGCCTCCTCGGAAGTTGTCTCCGCGGATGCCGCAGCCGGCAGGTTGGCGGGATTCCAAATCTCAAAACGGTCTTTCACGCCGACGACGGCGACCTCCCCGTGGAGTTCCGCGTGCTTGCAGAGCTCCTCGGGAATGAGGATGCGCCCCTGGGCATCCGGCTCCACGCGGCGTGCGGATCCGTAGATCACGCGCAGGGCCTCCTGGCGGGCAGCTCCGGCCGGGAGCATTTCCCGCAATTCCTGCTCCTGACGGGCAAGTTCCGAAGCGGGCATCACGTTCACACGCCGGTTCGCCGGAAGCAGATAGAAGGCGTCAATCCTGGAGGCCGCCCAATCCGAGGGAATCGTGACACGATTCTTCGCGTCCATCGTGCGATGGAAAGTCCCCGCAAAGATCACTGTTGCTTCCTTCGGCATTCGGCTTAGGGTTTACATACCACTGATTGCCACTTCGCCCCACTTTTCACCACTTTGGCGCACCGGCGTCAAGGAAAAGTCTCGGGAGTTCATGACCGCCGGACGGGTGGAAGTGTGTTTTCCGGGGGACGTAAATTTCGGCTCCGGACGGGTGGCGAAGGCCGTTCCGAACACTCCGGCCGTCGACGACACATCGCGGCGGGCGCGCAAAAACGGCTCAGACCTTTACAATCCGTCCGGAAACGGGGACCTTCCCCCGCATCATGAATTGGATGCGATGGACGCTGGTTGGGGCGGTTTCGTTGGCGATGGCCGGTTGCTGCTGCATGAGCTGACCGGCCGCCGGATCATAGACCCACGCCGGGCGCGGCCTGTTTCTTCGAGGCCGGCCACCAGACAGGGCCATTGATGGTGTCTTCCGGGTTCTTCTGATTGCCGTCGCCGCGTTTCTTCTCGTATTTGACGGGATCGTTGTTCATCCGGAACCAGTAGGGCTTGTGGTTGCCGCCCTGCTGTTGAATCTGCAGCCATGCCGAAAAATATCCTCCCGGGCATTCACCGATGATGATTTCGATGTCGTAGGCTTCGCCCTTCTTGACGCTGAACGTCTTGCCTTCCTTTTGCGACAGAATCGTGGGGCTAAGCAGGCTGCCGTCGAAAACCAGGCGCCCGTTGACCTTCACCAGCAGGATATCGTCCGCGTGGCCGATGAACTTGAAGCTGCCGGTTTCCGGTGCGGTGGCGCGTCCCTGATACACGGCGATCCAGTAGCTGGGCTGGATCTCCTTTTCGACCTTGAACGCCTTCGGAGCCTCGTTCGCGTTGATGATGGGAATCGCGAGGCGCGGCATGTAGAGGGTGTCCGGTGCGGCAAAATACTTGTCGAGGATCGAGTTGGCATTCGGGCTGCGGGCGATCTGGCCGACGATTCCGAGGTATTTCTCGCGGTTCATTCCGCCCGGGGTGGGATCTCCCCGGTGATTCTTTTTCAAATCGTAGAGCCGGCCGGCGAGCAGTCCGCTGCCTGAAGCGCCGGCGCCGCCGAAGAACCCGCCGCCGGAGCCGGAACCGGCTCCATACTGGCCCATTCCTTCGACCTGATCGGAAATCAGCGCCTCCGTATCGATCGGGGTGATGGTTTCCAGCGGCACTCGTGGCAGTTCCGGAAGCGCCAGCTTGCTGGGGCGAAGGCTTTGAATGCGGTTGTTGAAGGTGGGCTTCGGGCGCAGGGATGTGACTTCCTCCATCTTCATCCGGTGCTCACGGTCCTGGGGAGTCATCTGGACCTGCTTTTGCACGACGAACTGCGCCTTTGGTTGCGTCAGGTAGCGTGCGATGACCCAGATGCCCGCACCGATTCCGGCAACGACGTGAATGCCTATGCTGATGAGCAGGATGAGAATGACAAGCCGACGGATGCGCTTGCGTCGCTCGGAGGGCTCGTCGACAAGGCTGGCCACAGACGATTCTGGGGGAAGGTCGGTCGGACTCATGGAAAGGAGGCAGCATCCTACACTGTCGGAGGTAATCTGCCTAGACGCGTTTCGATACCACGAATGCCCCATTCGGACGAAGGCCGCCAACTCGAGGCATTCGCCCTGGCCCTCGGCAATGCACCTTTCTCCCTGGACCGCATTCCGCCGTGCTGGACGTGGCGGTGCTTCCGTGGCAAACCGTGCGCGTGACAACGATGCGACTCCTGTTCGCGGCGGGCGTGGGGTTTGTCCTGGCCGGTTGTGCCGGAGGTGGAAACTACAAGGGCTACAAGACGGCGCCCTACACGGTGCGAGGCGTGAGGTATCATCCCATGAGCCCGCGGGAGGCGATCGGATACCGCGAGCGCGGCGTGGCGTCGCACTACAAGAGCGGGTTTCTCGTGTTTCCCGGCAAGACGGCGATCGGCGAAAAGATCTACGGCTGGAGCGCGGGTGCGGCGCACAAAACCCTGCCGCTGCCATGCCGGATCAAGGTGACCAACCTCGCAAACGGCCGCAGCACCGTGGTGCGTGTGAATGACCGGGGGCCCTTCGTGCCCGGGCGCATCATTGATGTGACGGCGCCGGTCGCGAAGAAGCTTGGATTCTACGAGAAGGGGCTGACGCCGGTGGAAATCCGCGTTTTGAGCGTCGGCGACGGGAAATACCGCATTCGCTAGCCGATCGCGCGAACGATCGCGGCAACCGTGGCGTCGATCTTCTCGAGGACTCCGGGACGGAATCCGCGCTCGTCGTGCACGACGACGAACGAGAATTTTGCAGGCAGCCACATCGATACGGCCGCGGACGGTGGATGCAGCGTGATGGAGGGCATGTCCGAGGGAATGCCCTGCATCCTGGCGAGGGCTTCGCGCGCCGGCGCGATCCAGTCGGTGGGCTTCAGCTTGTCCGGCATCGAGGCCGAGCAAAGCAGGCCGGAGTCGTCGAGCAACTCGCAGCCGGTGATGCCGGGAAGTTTCGCACAAAGGTCGACGAGCCCTCCCACGGTCAGATCGTCGTCGGTCATGAACAACGCACGCAGCTTCGGTTCGTCATCCGCGACGGGGGTGCGACTCACAATCGGCACCGGGGTGGCGGGCTTGTCCGCAGGCGGAGTCGGGGACTCGTCCTTCGCCGAAGGGGGAGGCGGGGCGAGCTTCGGCTTGAGCAGACGCTTCCACGCCGGGATGGGCTTCGGGGCTGGCGGCTCGCCATCCTGCGCGGGAGCCGTCGACTCGACTGGTTTTTCCTCCCCGGGCTTTATTTCTGCGGAGGGCGGCTCCGGCTTTTGTCCGGAGGCGGGTGCGGCATCCGGAGAGGGCGCAGCCGGTTTCTCTCCGGCGGGCTCGGAGGCAGGCGGAGTGGGCTCGTCGGGGATCGCCTCGCGACGGACGCCAGGCCGGTAGGCAAGGACGAGCGGCACCGGGGGAAGGGCGATCCATTCCGGTGCATCGGCAGGCTCGCGAATGCAATCGGGCACGAGTTCGCGCAACCGTGCGAAGCGGATGCGCGGGATATTGGTGGCCAGCGCTTCCGACGCCGGGAGCTGGATTGTGCGCTGTTTGTCCCGCTCCGTGCCGGACCACGCCCCGTGGGGGAGTGAGGGGACGATTTCGCCGAGCGGCAGGGGAATCGTCGAAGGCGGGACAAGAAAGTAACGGTATTTCGGCTCGGTCATCAGCGGCCTGCGGAAAGGTTTCGGTGCGCCAGCGACCGTATGCAGCGGGGATTTGCGGGGCAACAAGTTTCCCGGCGGTGCCGCGCGCCGGGGAAATAACTTGATCGCCGCTGCCCGCGCACGGGATGCTTCGGCGTGGAATTCGACTTTAAATTCACTTCCGACGGCCTGATTCCCGCGATTGTGCAGGAGGCCGTCCCCGGGAGCGCAGGCGGACCGCCGACCGGCCGGGTGTTGATGTTTGCGTGGCTGAATCGCGAGGCTCTCGAGAAATGCATGGAAACCGGCCTGATGCACTACTGGAGCCGCTCGCGCGGGAAACTCTGGTTGAAGGGGGAGACGAGCGGTCACACGCAGCGGATCGTCCGCTGGTTCCACGACTGCGACCGCGACGTGCTGCTTTTCGAAATCGAGCAGACGGGCGGCGCGTGCCACACCGGGTATCGGAGCTGCTTTTTCCAGGAGCTTGACCGCGAAGCAAAGCCATTGCCGGTGAAGGAGTCGAAGGTCTTCGACGACGACGCGGTGTATTCGGGCAGCTGACCGGAAACGCCGCGGAGACGTCAGTTCCGCGAGGACTGACCTCCCGCCTCCAGCACGGGATGTTCCGACTTCGGAGCGGAGGTTTTGCGGTGAAACACGAAGAGTCGGCTGTTGAACGGAGTGCAGCCCCACATCGGCCGCTCTTCGCAATCCCAGCCCGCTTCCAGAAATGGCGCGCGGATCTTCGCGGCCGGCGCAAAGTTGAACTCGCCTTCCACGGGAATCCAGCGCGAGACGCGTGTCCACCATTCCTGCGCGAGCACGAGGGCGAACCGCCACGAACGCTCACGCGGCGCCGTGCGGAGAAGGACGAGGCCATTGCGGGCCGCAAGGTTCTCGAGAAGCCGCTGCTGCGCGGGGTCGTCGAGATAATGAATGACGTCGAGAAGCACGACCGTCCCGGACCTTGAAGGCAGCGAGGCGGCGGATCCGATCTCGAATGTGACGTTCTCCAGTCCGCCGCGCTGTGCCGCGATGCGTGCGATCTCGATCTTTCGTTCGTCGAGGTCGAGTCCGTGAACGGCTGGCGTGCAGCCGTTTTCCCGGAGGTAATGCGCGAGCAGGCCCATGCCGCAGCCCACGTCGATGATTGGTGCCGCGGAGTTGCGCACGATTTCCAGCACCGCGCGAAACGCGGGATCCAGGGAGAGTTTTCCGACGATGTAGCCGCGCAGGAAGCAGGAAACCGGAAAGCGCCGGGCGATGCGTCGAAGCCGGGCGCGCGCGGCGAGTAAGCTCATCGCACGGGCTCGGCGACGAGGTCGTAGACCTGCGTGCCGGTGACGGTGGCGTCCACGAAGGTGCCGGGCTCGACCGGCGAGGTGAGCACGACCTTGCAGTCGACCTCCGGGGCGTCGTGCATGGTGCGGCCCAGGCGGGGCTGGCTTGCGAGCACGCGGATTCTGCGTCCGATTTGCTCCTGCGCGATTTCCGCCGCGATCCGCTGCTGGAGTTTCATCGCCTCTCGGTGACGCCGGTTCTTCACCGTGGTGCGGACCTGGTTTTCCATCTTCGCCGCGCGGGAGCCTTCCTCGCGAGAGTAAGCGAACACGCCGAGCCGCTCGAAACGGACGCGCTCGATGAACTCCAGAAGCGACTGAAAATGCTCCTCGGTCTCCCCGGGGAATCCGACGATGAACGTGGTGCGGATGGCGAGGTTGGGAATGCCGGCACGCAGGCGAAGAATGAGATTCTCGATGTGTTCGCGCGAGGTCTCGCGCCGCATCGTGCCGAGCAAGTCGGCGTGGATGTGCTGCAGCGGCATGTCCACGTAAGGGACGACCTTCGGGTTGCGCGCGATCGCGGCGATCAACTCGTCGCTCCAGTGCGCCGGATGTGTGTAGAGAAGGCGGATCCAGAAATCGCCTTCGATTTCCGCAAGTTCGTCGAGCAGGCTCACCAGCGTGGGGCCGCGCGAGGAGTCGACCGGCTGTCTCGGCCCCGCCTTCAGCTCCCACAGGTCCATTCCGTAGTAGGTGGTGTCCTGACTGATGAGATTGATTTCGCGAACACCCGCTGCAACGCGCTCGCGGACTTCCCGCACGACGGAGTCGATCGTGCGGCTGCGGTGACGGCCGCGCATCTGCGGGATCACGCAAAAGCTGCACGGGTGGTTGCAGCCCTCGGCGATTTTCACGTAGGCGAAATGCGCGGGGGTGAGCTGAAACTTCGGCGTCGTGTAATCGGGAATGTAGCGCGAGCCGCGCGTGACGAGGTTCACGGCGCTCTCCTCGCGATCGCGATCGAACAGCTCGTCGAAAATCGCACCCGCCTGCGCGACCTGGTCGAGGCCGATGAACGCATGGACCTCGGGCAGTTCGTTACGCAGCTCTCCGGCATAGCGCTGGGACAGGCAGCCGCTCACCACGAGCTTCTGCCCCTGGCGCAGTCGGGCACCGGCCTCAAGGATGGCATCGATGGATTCCTGCTTTGCGGCGTCGATGAAGCCGCAGGTGTTCACGACCACGACGTCCGCGTCCTCGGCGTTGGCGGTGATCTCGTAACCGCGCGACGCGGCATCCCCGAGCATCACCTCGGCATCGACGAGGTTTTTCGCACAGCCGAGGCTGATCATGCCGACCTTCCGCGTGGGAGTCGGGCGCTGGACGAGCGTCGACATCCTGCGGTTACGGGACGGCGGCGGGTTCCGATTCGCCGGGCGACGTTCCCAGGAGAAACTCGCGATCGCCCAGCACGGTGGCAGGCTCCGGCAGGGAGGTGGCCTCCACCCCCTCGGAGGGGACGGGCGGGGGTTCGACCAGCGTCGCCTCCGATTCGATGTGGGAAACCGGTGCCGGTGTCGGCGGCGTATTCAGGGAGACCGTTTCGGCGAACGCCGCGGCGGCAATTTCCTCCCCGTCCTTCAAATTCGCGAGCTGCACATTTTCGACGACGACGACCTTGGCCTCCGGCTCGGGCGGAGGAGGACGGTCGAGCGCGGCCATCAGGCGGTCCGCATTGACCGTGGCGTAAAAGACGATGAAGCCGATGCCGCCGAGGATGAGAAGCAGAGCGGACACGCCGATGCCGATGAGCCAGCCGTTGCGGCGGGGCGTCTTGGAGCCGAGGTCGCGACGCAGGGACGGAAGGTCCTCCGACGACGTGTTGATGTATTGGTAGCCTTCCGATCCGGGCTCGCCCGCATCGGGCAGATGCTCGCGGATCGTCTGCATCGGGATGTCCAGATACTTCGCGTAGGCGATGAGAAACATCCGGGCGTAGCTGGGATTCGTGAAGTGCGACAGGTCGTCGTTCTCCATGTCGCGAATCCGCTGGGGGCGCATGCGCGTGTCCTTCGCAGCGCGCTCGATCGGGATGCCGCGCTGCTCCCGGGTCGCCGCGAGCAGGGCGCCGACGGAGAGCATGAGCTGGTCGGAATTCCCGGATTTCATGGAAGTGAGTTCAGGTCGATGAGGATTTCGCGTTGTTTGGCACCATCGGGCGGCCCGAGAATTCCGCGCTGCTCGAGGATGTCGACGACCCTCGCCGCGCGCGTGTATCCGAGTCTCAGACGGCGCTGGAGCATCGATGTGGACGCCCTTCCTTCCTGCTTAATGATATCGAGGCACTTTGCAACCAGTTCTTCGTCCGCCTCGCTGATTTCCTCCTCCGGGGCCGCGTCCGTCGACAATTTCGCGTGGATTGCGGGTTCGAACTGCGGTTCGGCGGACGCGGAAACAAACTCCACGACACGGCGGATTTCCTCGTCGGTCACCAGCACGCCCTGCGAGCGGATCAGCTTCGAGGTGCCGGGAGGCAGGTAGAGCATGTCGCCCTGGCCGAGGAGTTTCTCGGCGCCGTTTTCATCCAGGATGACGCGGCTGTCGATCTTCGAGGCCACCTGGAAGGCGATGCGACTGGGGATGTTTGCCTTGATGATGCCGGTGACCACGTCCGCGCGCGGCGTCTGCGTGGCAACGATGAGGTGGATGCCCGCCGCGCGGGCCTTTTGCGCGATGCGTGCGATGGCGGACTCCACATCGGCGGGGGCCGTCTGCATGAGATCCGCAAGCTCGTCGATGATCACCACGATGTAGGGCATGAAGTCGGGGATCACCAGGTCGTCCGCGTCGCGGGGGACCTTGATCTTGCGTGGCGGCTCGTTGACAGCCTCGTCGGGCTCGAGATCCGGCGCATCGGGGTGGTTCTCGTAGTCCGACTCGGAAGTGGTGTCGATCTCCACCGGCCCTTCCTGCTCGGTGGGCTTGTCCCCGGGATTTTCCTCGCCCGCCTTCTCGCGTTCCGCGTCCAGCTCGGCCTGCGATTTCGGTTTGGGCCGGGCGTTGAAGGCGGCGATGTTCCGCACGCCGCATTTCGCGATGATGCGGTAGCGCAGCTCCATCTCGTCCACGACCCAGCGCAGCGCGAGCAGGACCTTCTTTGGCTCGGTCACGACCGGGGTAACGAGGTGCGGCAGCGTGTTGTAGAGCTGCATTTCGACGACCTTCGGATCGATCATGATGAACCGCAGCTGTTCGGGCGTGAACCGGTAGAGCAGGCTGGCGATGATGGCGTTGATGCAGACGCTCTTGCCGCTGCCGGTCGTGCCGGCGACCAGGCAGTGAGGCATCTGCGCGAGATCGGCGATGATGACGTTTCCGTAGACGTCCTTTCCGAGAGCGAGCGGAAGCTTCGCCTTGGTGTTCACCCAGGCGTCGGATTCGAAGAGCTCGCGGAGGGTGACCTTCACCTTCTTCGCGTTTGCGATCTCGATGCCGACGGTGTCCTTGCCGGGGATGGGCGCGAGGATGTTGATGCGCTCGGCGCGGGTTGCCCGGGCAATGTCGCGCTCGAGGCTGGTGATCCGGTCAACGCGCACGCCCTTTGCGGGATAGAGCTCGTAGCGTGTGATGGTCGGCCCCTTGGTGATGTCACCGGGGCTCGCCTGGATGCCGAACTGTGCGAGCGTGTCGAGAATGACCTCCTGCGTGGACTTCAACTCTGCCGGATCCGTCGGCGTGTGCCCGTCGGCGTCCGCGGCGTCGAGGAGGTCGAGTTCGGGCAGGGTGTAGTTTTCGAGGTGAATCGCCTGCAAGGCCGGCGCGGGCTTCGGCTGGTTCGCCTTCTTCCGCGCCTCGAGTTCGGCCAGAGTCGGCTTGGGCTTCGGAGCCGTGGCGTCGATGATTTTCGGTTCGGGAAGATTCGCCGGCGGTTCGGGCTCCGGCTCGGGTTCCGGTTCCGGCGAAGGTTTCGCAGTCTTTTTGCGGGTCTTCTTTTCGAGACGAAGCGCCTCGCGATCGAGCTTGCGCTGGTTTTCCTCGAAGAGCCGCTGCTCGTCGAGACGCGCGCGACGGCGCTCACGCCGGGCGGCGAGGAAGTCCGCCACGTGACGGATGCAGGCTTTGACAAACCGGATGGGATGAAAGCCGGTGAGAAGGATGAGGCTGACGAAATAGAGAACGCCGAGAACGATGACCGACCCCACCGAGCCCAGCGCGTTGCCAAACGCCTTCGTGCCGATCCAGTGCCCGAGCCATCCACCCGGTCCCTCGATGCGGAAGGTGCGGCCCCAGTCCTGCAGGAACCACGACTGAAGGCTCAGAAGGCTGGCTCCGCAAATCAGAAAAAGCGCCGCCCAGCCCGTGCGATCCGCCATGCGCACCTTCGGGAAACACATCTTCGCCGCGCCGAAGCCCAGCAGCGTCACTGCGAGCAAATACGCCGCCGCGCCGAGGAAGAAATACAGGAGCCCCGCCCCGATCACGCCGACGATCCCGATGAAATTCGAGATCTTCTCGTTGGACGGAACCACCGTGTTGAAAAACAGCCACGACGGCACGTCCGCGGGATCGTAGGAGACGAGCGCGAGCAACAAAAGGACCCCCACCCCGAGGAGAAGGACCCCGAGCGCTTCACTGACGGCGGTATTGGCGGGCTTTGCCATGCGAGGACCGCCACCTATCGCAGAAAGCCGCCACGCTGCGCAAGGGTCGCATATCGCGGCGGGGCATGACTTTCCGAACTCTGTGTTTGTGCGGCAGCATTTCTTTGACGGCAGGTCGTCCGAATCCGATTCCGGCAGGAGGTCATGTGATTCTTGTCGTGCTTTTGCTGTGTCGAAATTTGAAAGGCCGACATTGCCTTCAGGCGTCGGTTACTCTTACGCTTGCCCATGGCAAAACCGGTATTCGCGACGGGGAAGGATTGGATCAGGGCTCTGGTCGTATTATCCGGGGTTTTCGCTTCGAGCGCCATGGGAGGATTGGCGATTTATGTCCCGCCGGATGTCCCGGGAGCCCCTCCCTTGGTGACAAAGGACGTTCGCTATCGAATGACCGACGGCGTCTACGCGATCATCACTTCCGCCCTTCGTCCGGGGGACCAAACGACATTGAAAGGTTATGCGATCAACGCGGACTATGTGATCGCGAAATACCGGACGAAAACGGGAAAGCCCAGAACGCGGCGCATCGCTGTGAATCAGCAGATGAATACGTATTCGGTAAGGGTGCCGGTGCTGTCCCGCCCGCAGAAGGTAATTCTTCAAGGGCGGCGCTACGATGGCGCGGCCGGCCGGGTGGTCACGCACAAGGTTTCTCCGTTCACGAAATCGTATTTATATAACCCGACGAGATTTGTGCCAGCTACGTGGACGACAACGGAGAGTGGATCAATGACCAAAATCGGCGCTGGTTCGCTGACTCTTTTGGGGACGACTTCTGCTTCTAATTTTGCCTCGGGTTTTCTCTCCTCCAGTGGAGTGATTCTAGAAGCTATCTCAAAATATAGCTGAGTGGAAATGGCATGCTAGGTGCTGCATGTGTGACATGCAACTAGCTGATGAACAGTGGGATAGAGTCAGAGGAAACTTTCCGGAGGAGAACATTCCTGACGGC
>Ga0065721_10049311_pt1 | contig 37872 bp, 30 predicted proteins | sample Mesricmetagenome_FD_59108 | JGI IMG/M metagenome (GOLD analysis project Ga0065721, IMG submission 59108) | Mesophilic microbial community from rice straw/compost enrichment Sample: eDNA_1 v2 (version 2) | ecosystem: Engineered > Solid waste > Grass > Composting > Bioreactor | place: USA: Davis... | reverse complement strand
GGCATCAGCTCGGCAATGAGCTGTTCTTTTTCGGGTTCGAAGATGAAGTCGCTTTTTTTGGCGCCTTCCACTTTTTTTACTTTGGGAATGGGCAGGAACCGTTCTACCACGAAACGTTGCATGGCGGCATTCCTGAATTCGCTATACACGATCTCTACCACATCGAAATCTTTTTGCTCGAAAGCTTTCATGGCAGCCTGCGCGCAAGCCTGCACATTTTCAAAGCTCAGTTGCAGGAAAATATCGCGGTAGGTATCGGATACCCTGAATTTATTTTTCTGGAAATGTTCGTATCCTTTTTTGCCGATGCTCCAGATGGTAACATTGCCTTTGGCGGCCTGGGCGGCATATTTTTCCTTTATGGTTGATTTGGCCAGTTTAATGATATTGGCGTTATAGGCGCCACTGAGACCGCGGTCGCTGGTGATGACGATCAGTAATACTTTTTCTATAGGTCGTTCGGCAGCCAGGTTCATACCCATTTCTCCTTCAGAGCTGCTGACGATATTGCTCAGCACTTCCTGCAGTTTGCGGGCATAGGGGCGCATTTGGATGATGGCGTCCTGTGCTCTTCTCAACTTGGCAGCGCTCACCATTTTCATAGCTTTGGTGATTTGCTGCATGTTCTGAATGGATTGAATTTTATTACGAACTTCCTTTAACTGACCTGCCATGGTGTTAGTTATTAAGAATCAATTATTTACACAGTAATAGGTAACCTGTTATTTTAATCGGCTGCAAAGGTAGCGTAAACGGGGGAATATTCCACGTGGTGTTGAAAATTGTGGGATAACCCCGGGAGAGGTTGAATTGCCGCAGCATGCACCCGCAGGGTGCAGCCCGGCCGCGGAATGTCCCTTGCCCTTTCAACAAAAATCACCACATTTGCTACTCATTTATGGCAACCAAAAAGAAGAGCACTCAACCGGTTAGAAAAAAATCGCAACCGGTTATACTTATAACTAACGACGACGGCATTACAGCACCCGGCATTCACAACCTGGTAGAAGCGGTAAAAGACCTGGGAAAAATTATTGTAGTAGCGCCCGACAAACCCCAGTCGGGTATGGGTCACGCCATTACCATTGGCCAGCCCCTGCGCCTGCACTCGGTGCCTATGTTCGATGGCGTGGAAGCCTGGCAATGCAGCGGCACGCCGGTAGACTGTGTAAAGCTGGCGGTAGACAAGATATTACGCCGCAAACCCGACCTTTGTCTCAGCGGCATCAACCATGGCGCCAACCATTCCATTAATGTGATTTACTCGGGCACCATGTCGGCAGCCGTGGAAGCAGCCATAGAAAGTATACCCAGTGTGGGTTTCTCCCTGCTGGACTACAGCATTGAAGCCGATTTTACCGCCGCCCGCAAATACGCCCGCATTATTGTAGATCAAATGCTGCAGCGTGGCACCGACAAACATACCGTACTCAATGTGAACTTCCCGCCCGTAGCTCCGGAACTCATCAAAGGCATTCGTGTATGCCGGCAGGCCTATGCGAAATATGAAGAGGATTTTGTGGAGCGCGACGACCCCAATGGCCGCAAATATTACTGGCTCACCGGTAAGTTTGTGAACTTCGACAGGGGACGCGATACTGATGTATGGGCGCTTAAAAATAATTACGTGAGCGTGGTGCCGGTGCAGTTCGACTTAACGAACTATGCACTCAAGGAAAAGCTGGAAAAAACCTGGAAGTTATAATGTTGTTTAAGAAAGATGATCTTCGTTTTGGTATGTTGTTGGGCTTTATAGCGCCGTTGCTGAGCCTGGTGGCCTATTATTTTATTAAATTTTATCCCTTGTTTAGTGTGCGTGACTGTATGAACTTTATTGCAGAGAATAAAAACCAGATAACGGCCATATCAGTGCCTTGTCTTATATTGAATATTGCTTTGTTTACAGTGTATATCAATACGAGCAGGGATAAAACAGCGAAAGGGATATTTGCCGTTACGTTGATATATGCTATAGCTGCGCTGCTGGTTAAGTTCATTTTATAGTGACGCTCTGCAGGCGCAAAAGCACAGACCGCAAAAACACAGGCCCGTAGGTGCCTTATCCCCCACCCAACACTTTCCCTCCTAATACCGTACCTTTACCCAATGCGATATTACATCATAGCCGGGGAGGCTTCAGGTGATTTGCACGGCAGTAATCTCATCAGAGAAATAAAAAATCTGGATACCCACGCCATAATCCGATGCTGGGGTGGCGACCGTATGCAGGAGGCCGGCGGCGAATTGGTGAAACATTATCGCGATCTGGCCTTTATGGGCTTCTGGGAAGTAGCCAAAAACCTGGGCACCATTCTCAAAAACCTGGCTTATTGTAAAGAAGATATCCTCAAATTCCGTCCCGATACCCTCGTTCTCATCGATTATCCCGGCTTTAACCTGCGCATAGCCGAATGGGCCAAACAAAATAAAATCAAAGTCGTCTTCTATATTTCCCCACAGGTTTGGGCCTGGAAAGAAAACCGCGTGAAAAAAATGAAGGAGTGCATCGACAAAATGCTGGTGATACTTCCTTTTGAAAAAGACTACTATAAAACCAAATGGAACTGGGATGTGGAGTACGTAGGCCACCCACTGGTAGAAGTGATTGAAAAAGCCCAGTTGCAAAACGATCAAACCAAACTGGCCAGCAAACCCATCATTGCCCTGCTGCCGGGCAGCCGCAAACAGGAGATCATCAAAAAACTGCCGGTGATGCTGGAAGTAAGCCGCATGTATCCCACCTATCAGTTTATTGTAGCCAAGGCGCCGGCACAGGAAGACAGCTTTTATGATTCGTTGCTCCTGCACTACCCCAATGTATCTACGGTACGCAATCAAACCTACCCCCTGCTGCTACAGGCCAAAGCAGCCCTGGTAACCTCGGGTACGGCTACTTTGGAAACAGCCCTTTTTGGTGTTCCGGAAGTGGTATGCTATAAAGGCAGTAATATTTCGTACCAGATAGCCAAAAGGCTCATCAAGGTAAAATACATTTCGCTGGTGAATCTTATTATGGACAAACCCATTGTAAAGGAACTGATACAGAACGAACTCACCATTGGCAATTTGCGTAAGGAACTGCACGAACTGTTAACCAATGAAGAAAGACAGCGGCAACTGAAATCAGATTATGCCGACCTGCGCAACCTGCTTAGCCAGGAGGGGATGGCCTCGGCCAGGGCGGCCAGAAGCATTGTTGAATTTCTGCGCAGCTAATTCCGGAAAAATACCAGCTTGATAAAAATGATGATCAGCGCTATCAAAAACATAAACAGGCTGATGCGGTTGATGCCATGCATATAACGCATCCATTTTGTATTCGGCGCGTTGGGATCGCCCTTTTTGATGTACAAATATTCACCCAACTGTTTCCATATACCCATAATTCCGGCGATTGAAGAACTACAAAATTAATCATTATCGTGCATATGGCCTGCCCTCCCACACTACCCACATATGTGATGCCACGCCGTCGTCCATCCTCAAAAATTCAACTTCTATCCCAAAACCCATATAGCACGCTCAAACTGGAAGTATATTGACGCCAATAAAAACGCATGTATGAAAAAACTCCTATTGGTCCTGATTTTTACACCGGGTTTAATGACTGCTTCCCGGGCGCAGGGCAAGAAAAAGAAAGCCAAAGCTGCTGCAGCTGCTGTAGTCATTCCTGCAGCAGATACTGCCATCAAAGCCAAAAAAACGGGCGGTATTGCAGATAAAGTAAAAAACAGTCGCAAGATAGATGGCATGTTCACGCTTTACCAGGACACAACCACCGGCTCCATACAAATGTATGTGAAGAAAAACCAGCTGGGCAGGGAATATATCTACCAAAGCTTTTCCCTCAATGGCCCCAACACACTATACCTGAACCAAAGCATGCACCGGCTGAACTTTGTGTTCAAGATCCAGAAAGCATTTGATAAACTGGAATTCTCCCGCGTAAACACCCGCTTCTGGTACGATAGCACCAATCCTGTAAGCAAAACGGCCCTTGTAGATAAACCCGAAGCAGTTTTCCTGGCCGAAAAAACACTGGCCGAAGATGCGGATGGCTACCTGGTGAATATCGACGGGCTGTTTATCAGCGAAAAGCTGGATCCCATCAAACCGGTATTACCTCCCGGACCTGGGTCGCAGGCCATCTTTAACCTGGGTTCACTTAATCCCGGTAAGAGCCGTTACCACACCATTCGTTCCTTCCCCAATAATACCGATGTGGTGGTTGACCTGGCTTACGACAATCCCATGCCCCTCAACAAGGGCACCAACGATATCACCGATGCGCGCTATGTGCGTGTACGCATGCAGCACAGCCTGATAGAAATACCGGAAAACGGCTTTCATGCCCGCCGCGATGACCCGCGTGTGGGTTATTTCATGCAGCAGATCAACGACCAGACCAGCATCAGCCCGGTGGCTTATAAAGACATCATTCATCGCTGGAACCTGAAAAAGAAAGATCCGAATGCGGCCATCAGCGAGCCGGTAGAACCCATCGTATTCTGGGTAGAAAACACCACGCCGCATGAATACCGTCAAACAATCGTGGAAGCCGGTTTAAAGTGGAATGAAGCCTTTGAAAAAGCCGGTTTTAAAAATGCCGTGCAAATGAAAATCATGCCCGATGATTGTGACTGGGACCCCGCCGATATCCGTTATAACGTGATACGCTGGGTATCTTCGGCACAGCCTGTATATGGCGCCATCGGACCCAGCTTTGTCAATCCCAAAACAGGCCAGATACTGGGCGCCGATATTACGGTGGAATGGTTTTCGGGCAGCTCCACCCCATTTACGACGAGTTGTTCAAAGGATTCACCAGGGCCGACAATACGACGGAAAATTTGCAAATACCCGGTATGGACATGCGCAACCATACTACCTGCACGCTGGCCGGCGAGCTGAAAGGCCAACTGATGACCGGCATGACCGTGCTGGATGCCACCGGCGCCGATGGGCACGAGTTAAAGGAAATGCACAAACAGTTCCTCACTTACCTCATTATGCATGAAATGGGTCATACCCTGGGTTTAAACCACAACATGAAGGCCAGCCAGATGCTGTCGCCCGCGGAGTTGCACAATACCGAGATCACCCGTAGAACAGGATTGATTGGTTCGGTGATGGATTATCCGGCCATCAACATTGCATTAGACCGCAACAAGCAGGGCGATTATTATACCACCAAGGCGGGTCCTTACGATATCTGGGCCATTGAATATGGCTATACAGAGTTTGCACCCGGTGAAGAAGAAGCCGGTTTAGAAAAGATCATTTCGCGCAGTACCGATCCCAAACTGGCTTTTGGCAACGATGGCGATGATATGCGCTCCCCCGGCAAGGCCATGGATCCCCGCGTGAATATTAACGACCTCAGCAGTGATGCCATCGCTTATGCCGAAGACCGTCTGAAGCTCATCAACCAAACCATGGGCAGGCTGGTGGCTAAATACAGCAAACCCGGACAGTCGTATGCCGAGTTACGTACCCGCTATGCCACCCTGATGGGGCATCGTTTGGGACAGATTTCTGCCGTGAGCCGTTATATCGGTGGAATTTATATCGACAGAAGTTACCCCGAGCAAAAGCCTGCCGGCAAGCCCTATACGCCTGTTGAGCTGGCTACACAGAAAAAAGCCATGCAGGTACTGGCCAAATATGTGTTTGCACCGGATGCCTTCGAGGCCGATGCACAGGTATTTGCCTACCTGCAACCCCAACGCCGCGGTTTTGAACAATCCAGCAGTGGCGACGACTGGCGGGTTACCGAAGCCATGCTGCAGTTACAAAGCCAGGGCGCCCTTTCGCACCTGTTACACGGCAATACATTGAAGCGTTTAACAAACAGTCGTTTGTATGGCAACCAGTATTCGGTGGCATCCATGATGAACGATTTGCAAAAAGCCATTTTTAATGCAGATATAGCTGCCAATGTGAATGTGTACCGCCAGAACCTGCAAACCTATTTTGTACGGCAACTGGTGGCCATGGTAGATCCCAAAACGCAGCAGTTCGATGATGTGAGCAAGGCCAGCGCCCTGTATACGCTGAAGAAGATCAAATCGCAACTGGCTACCGCCGTTTCGGGCAATGAAGAAACAAAAGTGCACCGCGCCAATCTGGTATTTTTAATCAATAACGCGCTGGATACGAAATAAACGATCGTATTTTTCAGAAAGGGGCTGCCGGCGGCAGCCCCTTTTTTATTTCCGGAGCGAAAAAATAAATACAATTGCTTAGTGGCTGTTAAACAATATAATGATTCATGGGAATAATGAATGTCAAAACTTGGAATGCGGGGCTGTGTGGGGCTAATTTTACATCATCAAACAAAACGACACCAGTAGCACAGCAACCAGAATTAAGATACAGACACAAAATGACCCAACCTTATACCTGACCCCCTAATCCTGAATTCGTAGCCCTTCCTGATTTGTACCCGTTATTGTCCTGATTTGTAGTGGTGAATACCTGATTTGTGCCATGAGGGATTTGATTTGAGTACTTGTTAAGCCTGATTTGTGCGCTTGGTTATACCTTGTTTGTACTGTCCCGAAGTTCCATATCTTTGGAAATTTCAACACCCAACTGGAAAACCTTTGATGTCCTATAATAATCCCAAAACCTTTGAAGAACCTTTGTACCCATGATCCAACTCGATGTGAAAGACGATTCCAACCTGTGAAAGCATTTGGAACAGTCCGACTCCAAACCTTTGAAGAACATCTGAACCCACACCCGTTTTTATCCGTAGAACCCAGGTACCTTCTGAAAACGTAAAAATTCATCCTTTTGGAACAACCCAAAAGAATTTATCCCCTCGCTGAAAGCGGGGGGAATTTTTATTTTACGCAGTAATTTACATGCTGCCTACAAGATCGACTTCGAGTCATTAGCCGCCGCTATCTTCACCCGCATCATCGTTGCAATCGACAAAGCCCGCTGCTTCGCCAGCTCAGCATTATTCCCCTCAAACAACTCATCCACGGTTTGGTTAAACAAAGCCAGCCACCTGTCAAAATGTTCTTTCAACAACGGCGTTCGCTGGTGCAACTGCACATGCACCGCCATGGGATTACCTCTGAAATTACCGGATTGAAAAATAATGCTCTCCCAGAAATCGTACATACGTGGCAGGTGCTGCTCCCAGTTTACTTTGGCCACATCGTTAAAAATATAACCAATGGTGTCATCTGCCCGCACTTTGGTATAGAAGGAGTCGATGAGAACCTGAATGTCGCTACGGTTTGAGATATCTGTTTTCATGATTGGAAAGATCGGTAGCCAACAGGTGCACGTACAACCCATTCTTCCATCCGCGCAGTGCACCTGAAGGTTCCCAATGCTTTGTTCATAGTGATTACGCAGTTATTTACAATTATCTTACCGAATTGTTTATTTACACATTAAAAATTACTGTAAGCAGTGTAGACATTTGCCTACACCATCTATAAAGGCCTCCAGGTAAGTTGGGAACAAATTCCACGCTTGTATAAGTACCTGTTTAACAGGTAAAGGTACAGGAATTGCTGCCTGTACGGAAAGTATTTTAACATGGCTAACGAGGAAAATATCAAATCGGCCGATGCATTAGGCAATGCCTCAAAATATACCCATACCGTTATCAGAAATACCAAACTGCACGAGTTTTTTGTTCAACAGCTACAGGATATTTATTGGGCAGAAAAAAAGCTTCTGAAAGTCTTACCCAAACTCACCAAAGCCAGCACATCGGCCACTTTAAAACAGGCTTTCAACGATCACCTCGATCAAACAATGACACATGTAACCCGGCTGGAATCTATTTTCAACATGCTGGGCGAAGATGCCAATGCGCTGAAATGCCCTGCCATGGTAGGTATTGCCGAAGAAGCAGAAGATATCATTGATGAAACCGACCGCGGCAGCGCCCAGCGCGATGTGGGATTGATATTTGCCGCCCAAAAAGTAGAACACTACGAAATAGCCACCTATGGCGGCCTGGCCCAACTGGCGCGCACCATGGGGCATGCGGAAGCCGCCAACCTGCTGGAGCAAACACTGGCCGAAGAAAAAGTGGCCGATGCCCTGCTAACACGTATAGCAGAAACGGAAGCCAATGTAAAGGCTGTGGAAGAAAAACAGGACGATTGAACAATCAATAGTCAGCGATACATGTAAAGGCTGTCCATATGACAGTCTTTTTTATTTCCTAACCATCACACACACATGCCTGATGGTATAGTAATTGCACTTTTACATAAAATGAATGTACTATGGGAAAAGACAGAGAAGGGAGGTTTCATCCTAAAAAAGGAAAACCCTCCAACGATGCGAAGGAAGGACTCGGATTACGTTCAGCCATGCCCCGGGAAGACCTTAAAAAGGACCTGGAGATGACCGATAAATATACCGAGGGAGAAGATACCCTGGCTTCGAATGTGCGTATGCGGCACCCCAACCGCAACACAACCAAACAGGAAGATTATTTTGCCAGGGAAAACGGCAACGCTACAACGCAAAGCAATAAAACTGTTCAGGCCAGCTTTAGCGAGGTACGCAGCAGGGCCGAGCCCGAAGAACTGCCCGGTATTTTGTACAAGTCTTTATTTGAACAACTGGCCACTTATCAAAGCGATTGTTGTATTTCTGCCTATATTCCCACGCACCGTTCGGGTGTGGAAGTAAATGAACAGCAGGACCGCATTGCCTTCAAAACCATGCTTCAAAATGTTCGTACCCGGTTACAGGAAAGAGGGCTGAACCAGGCACGCATTGAAACATTGCTGGAGCCCGGTTTCCGGTTATTACGTGAGGGCGAACAAATGTGGTACAACCTCACCGAAGGGATGGCCCTGTTTGTAGCCGATGACTATTTCAGGTTTGTACGACTGCCTTTTACGCCACCGGAGGAAATACAGATCAATAACTCTTTTTATGTAAGTCCGCTGGTACAGGCTATGGTGGGTAATGAACATTTTTATGTACTGGTGATCAGTAAAAAAAGTTCGAAGTTGTACCGGGCCGATAATTTCTATATGGAAGACATGCACATAGAAGAGCTGCCGCAGGGCGTGGACGATGTTGTGCACAATGAAGAAAAAGATGCCGACAGCGATCTGTTCCGCGGTGGCAGTACCCGTACCGGTGGTGGTATACCAACCGCCAGTTACCATGGTCATGCAGGCGGGCGTCCCGATCATAAGGAAACACTGGCCTTATACATGAAGGAGATAGACAGAACGCTGTGGCAAAAAGTACTGTCGCGCGAGCAGGCGCCCCTGTTGCTGGTAGGCATCGATTATATGCTGCCGATATACCGGTCGATATCTTCTTACCCATATATTTGGGAAGAATCGTTGACCGGCAGTTATGAACATGCATCGCCCGGCCTATTGTATGAAAAAGCCCGCGACATCATGAAACCTTATTTTGATAAGCAACAGAAAGATGCTTTCGACAATTATATGAACAAACTGGCCACACCTCTTACCACCTCCATGCCCGATGCGGTGGTAAGGGCCAGTTATTACAACCAGGTATCCGACCTGTTTGTGCAGAAAGGTGCGCATATTTGGGGTCATTTTAACGCACAGGCCAACCAACTGGACATGCACGATGAAAAACAGCCCAACGACGACTGCCTGATAGACAAGGCAGCCACCCAAACCATCCTGCATGGCGGGCGGGTGCATGTACTCGATAAAGACCAAATGCCCAATGGCAGTGCCGTGGCGGCCTTGCTGCGGTTCCAGATGTAAATTATAAAAAGGTCCGGCAAAGCCCGGACCTTTTACATACCTGGCAGTTTCAGTCCCGCCTTTTTCAGGTCTTCTATCAGTTGCTGCTGTACCACCAGTTTGCGGTCTTCAAATTCAAAGGCATCAACCCAGCTGTTCACCATCACCCTGAACCCATCGGGTTCCAGGGTAGATACACCCACCCTGGGCGGCGGATCGCTTTCTACCAGGGGTGAAGCCTGCAGGCTGTTTTCGAGGATGCGTTTAATGGTTTCAAAATCGAATCCATAATGGAATTTCAGTTCCACATCCAGCCTTCTTTTACCAATTTTGGTGATGTTAATGATCACTTCGTTCGACAGCTTACTGTTGGGAATGATCACCGTGCGGTTATCGCGGGTTACCATTACCGTGTAAAATAGCTGGATGGAAGCCACCGTGCCATCCTGCCCCTGGGCAATAATGTTGTCCCCGATTCTGAAAGGTTTCAATAGCAGGATAAGCACTCCGCTGGCGAAATTTTGCATGGTGCCGGAAAGTGCCAAACCGGCAGCTACGCCAATGGCGCCTACCAGGGCTGTAAATATTGTCATGCGAATGCCCATCACCTGCATGATGCCTAAAATGAGCACGATTTGCGAAGAGGTAATCAACAGGCTGATGAGGAAGGGTTGAAAGGAGGGCTCAATCCTTTTGCGATGAAAGTGCCGCTTCAGCCAGTTTTTAAAGATACGTATCAGCCACAGGCCCAGGACCAATAGAATCAGGGCCAGTATCAGTCTTGGCCCTACCGTCAAAACCCAGTTGATGAACTTGTCGTAGAGCAATTCAGGTTTCATAAAATAACGGGGCGGGTTCTTTTGACAGTACCCCCGGGATACCTGTTAGCATATCCTGTGCCGTCTCTACAATTTCTGCCGGAGTTGGCATATGCACCATATGACTGAAAAGCTGTTCGCTTACATAACGCACCACCTGGTTTTTGCTTTTCAAAGCTTCCTGTACCGGGAAGGGCAGCACCCTGGCAAATTCCGCCCAGGGTGTGTGCTGCGGGTTGGTGAGGGCGTATAATACAATCACGGGGGTATCGGTGGCTGCGGCTATATGTACGGTAGCCGTGTTCACCGATATCACCAGTTGCGCCTCGTGTATCACAGCCACAAATTCTTCAATGGTAAATACGCCGGCCATCATATGTACAGAACCGCCTGCGGCAGCACCAATGGCAGTGGCCTGTTCTGTTTCTCCGGCCGAGCCGGTAAGCAATATGGGTAAATCGAAAGTTTGCCGTAATAACTGCACTGTTTGTATCCAGTGCTGTAAGGGATATTCGCGTTTTTTTTCGCTTACACCAGTATGTACAATTATCCAGGAATCGCTGATGGGTATGCCCCGGGTGACTAATTTGGCGAATGCACTTTTTAATGCGGTTTCAGTTACAAGCAAAGAAAGGTGGGTATTGGTGGTTTGTGCGCCCACGGCTGCTACCAGGTCCAGGTCGCGCCGCACCTGGTGCCTGATCAATGAATAAGGTTCTTTATCGGGCAACCAATGCGTTAACAGGTTGTACGGATTTTCACGGCAATAAGCCAGCCGCAAAGGGATACCGGCCATATAAACCAGCAGGGCGGCGGGTAACGGAGATTGGCTATAGGCGGTGAAGATGATGGCAGCATCAAATTGGCGGGCCTGTAAGTCCCGCACCAACGCCATGCATTCCTCAGGCTGCAGGGTTTCACCGGCCTTTATCCAGGGCACATTACATACTATAACATCATCTACGTACGGTAAACAAGGTGAAATGATATGGCCCATGGCCGATGTCAACAAGCTAATGCTGCATCCAAAACTTTCTTTTAGTGCATGCAAAGCCGGACCGCTCATGATCACATCACCCATGTTATCGGCCCTTATGCAGAGTATCTTTCTACAATTGTTCCAGCTATTCATAACTTTTACTGAGCAGTATGAGTTCTGCCGCTTCTTTCAGATCGTTTGCAATAAAAGTCGGTTTTCGGTCTGCCGTCAGCAACCATTCGGTTTCGTTGCCATTGTTGATGAGCACCGTTTGGCAACCGGCCTTTTTACCGGCTTCCACATCGTTCAATATATCGCCTATCATCCAGGAATGCGCCAGGTCTATTTGATGCGCACGTGCAGCCTGAAGCAACATACCGGGCTTGGGCTTGCGGCAATCGCAGGCATCGTTCTCATGATGGGGACAATAATAAAAATCATGCAGGGTAATGCCGGCAGGGCAAAGCAAGCGGCCTATCCTGGTGATCACAGGTTTCAAAGCAGCCGCGGTAAAATAACCTTTTGATATGCCCGATTGGTTCGAAACAACGATCAGTAAATAACCATGATCCTGTAATTGCTTTAAAGCCTCCACAGCAAAAGGCGCCAGCTCTATTTTTTCAGGATCCGTATTATAGGGTATATCAACGACAAGGGTACCATCTTTATCCAGGAAAACAGCCCTTTGCATATTATACATTTAATACCGGGTAAAACGATTCCGGCATCATACTCCTGATCGCTTCCTTGATGCTGAAATTTTCCAGGCGCAGCAGTTTGATGTACAAAGGCATTTCCTGTTCCCTTTCAGCCAGTACATCTTCATACAACCTGGCTACTGATATCGACACGCGCAACCAGGTAAAATATTTGTTCACTCTTTTCACCGCGTTCAAACCCATGCTGGTTTGCAGCTTGCTATCGCCAAACAGTTGTTCAATTTTCAGGGCAAGGGCGGCGGGATCGTTGGGTGGCACCAGGAAACCGGTTTTGCCATCGGCCACGCTGTATTGAATGCCGCCTACATGGGCGCCAATCACGGGCGTACCACAGGCCATGGCCTCCAGGGGTGTAATGCCAAAGGGTTCGTACCAGGGCGTTGTGACAAATACATCGGAAGCGGCATAATAATAACGCAATACATCCCGGCTTTTGCGGCCGGTAAACAATACCTGGTTACTCACTTTTTCTTCGGACGCTATTTTTTGTAAACGGGCAAACTCGGGTGTGGATATGGGATCGGGTATATCTGAATCGCCGCCTACCACCACTACGCGCATATTGCCTGTTTTTTTTCGTAAACAACCTGCGGCCCTTATTACATTGTCGATGCCCTTACGCGGCACAATACGCCCCAATTGCAGGATAATTTTCTCTTCTTTTTTCAACTGCAGTTTTTCCCGGGCTTCCATCTTATCTATAGGATAGAATTCTTTGGGGTTAAAACCGCAGGGAATGATGGTGATTTTGGCGGGATCGGCCTTATAATGAAAAATGAGGTCGTCACGATCCTGCGGGCATTCCGCAATTACCCGGTCGGCATCGTCTACAATGAACTTTTCAATATCGTAACGTTCTTTGGGAAAGCGGTCTTTTTCTTTCTGGTGGGCAAGCCGCACCAACCCCAACGCATGAAAGGTAACCACATAAGGTATTTGCAATACTTTCTTTACAATGGATGCCACCAGCGCCGACATAAAAAAATTGGCATGTACCAGTTCGTAATGCCATTGCCAGCTATTGATGAAGGCTATCATATTATCGGCAAACTCGTGCATAAAGGGCAACAGTCCCTCCTTTTCCACAAACTTCTCCGGTCCGGCCTTTACATGTATCACCCGCACATTAGGCAGCCATTCCACTATGGGAGCCTGTGATGCATTGTCTTTTCTTGTAAAAATATCCACGGCATAACCAGCTTTTGCCAGCTCTTTGCTTAACTCAGCCACGTACACGTTTTGCCCTCCGTTATCCACCCCCCCCAAAGTGGCCAGGGGTGATGCATGTTCACTGATAAATGCAATTCGCTTCTTCATGAGTTATTTTGTTATTGTTTAAAGCCAATTGAAAAACAGCTTTCCATTGGCTGGTAAATTTTTCCATACTGAATTGGGTGGCGGCGGTTTTCTTTCCTTCCAACCCAATAGTCATGGCCAGCGCCCTATCGTGCAGTAATAATTTCATTTTATGAACCAGGTAATCGATATGGGTATGGGCAAATCCATTGATGCCGTCTTTAAACACCGTGGCATATTCGGTAGTGGCCAGCGTTACCACGGGTATACCGGCCATCATGGCCTCACATACGGCCAGCCCGAAACTGGTATACCGTATGGGATTAAAGAAGAAGCGGTACCTGCTTATAAAGGCCGGCAATTGGGGATGCAGTATTTCACCCAGCCCGCCATATTCTTTGGTGCCCATGCCCACCAGGTCCAGGGGCACCTGTTTCCTTATTTCCTCAAACACATCGGCGCCCAGCATCCTGCCGCGCTGGTGCATATGATTGATCACCACCAGGCCGCGCTCCAGTTCACCGGTATAAGGCGTCTCGTTCTGCGGAACTCCGTGCTCTATCACTTTTACGATGCGGTTGGTATTGTGCCACATCAGGCGGTTAAAATGGGTTACATGCACCATTATCACGTTTGGATCACTTACCGGGTGCGGGGTTTCGGCGGGATGCTGCCGGGGCGGATCGTGCTCGAGGTACACCTTGGGTAACTGACGTTGTGTCTCACTCAGTATCTCATACTGATCTTCAAAATAGTTTTTGTTGGTCTGGTACAGGATGCAGTCAAAGTCAAGCGCTTTCACCTTATCTACTGGCACTTCTATCACATTATCGCCAAAAGGAAAAGTGTGGCCTCTGCCATAATAGCCTTCCTGGCGTTGCTCATTTAAGGGTATATAAATGATAAAATCGCCTTTGGAGAGATAGTACAGGTAGGTGCCATGAATATGCCAGGTGAATATCTTCAACTTGTCCATTATGATTATGTATTTAAGAAAACAGTATGTAGAGCAAGCGTGAGGTATGGCTAGTGCTGTTAAAATGATGCCACCGCTTATGCGCTTATGATTTTCTGTCAGAAGTAAGGAAGTGTAGATTTTTTTCCCACAACGGTATTTCACTAAAAATGTAGACAATGTGTACAGACGCGCTGGTTTAATAATTGATGTAATTCTTTTCGCTACCCAGGCTACCTCTACCATTTTAAAAAGAGCAGACATGTATACATTGGGGATCAACGCCGCTTTTCACGATTCATCGGCCTGTATCATTCGTGACGGACAACTATTGGCCGCAGCAGAAGAAGAACGCTTCACCCATATCAAGCATGGTAAAAGGCCGGTTCCGTTCTCTACTTATGAACTTCCTTTTCATGCCATAGATTATTGCCTGGGCGTTGCAGGCATTCATTTGAATGAGGTAGACAGGATCGGGTATTCGTTTAATCCCAAACTGCTGTTGAACGGGCACGCGCAAAAAGATACCATTGCCCTGCCCCTGCATCCTAACGCTTATATCAAGTCGAAGGAATGGTATTCAGAATGGGATCCGCTTTTTCTTTCCTTTATCGTTAATGCCCCGGGGCAACTGGCCGATGGCTACCCGCATCATTTGCAAAAAAGATTTATGGGCGCGGAAGCGCATCCTGATAAATGGCAGTTTGTTGATCATCACCTGGCGCATGCTTCCAGCGCCTTCCTGCCATCGCCCTACGATGAAGCCGCAGTGCTTACCATTGATGGCCGCGGTGAGCATACCACTACCAGTTATTACCTGGGTGAGCAAAACAACCTGCGTTTATTGTCAGATGTACGCATGCCCAATTCACTGGGTTTATTATATGAAAATGTGACTACTTATCTGGGCTTCCTGCATTCATCGGATGAATACAAGGTAATGGCGCTGGCCTCTTATGGTAAGCCCGCCTTTGTAAAGCAATTCCGGTCTATCATTCATATAAGCAGTGATGGCATGTACACCATCGATGAAGTGAACCTGGAACACCTGTTTGGTCCCGCCCGCAAACGCAGCGATCCCTTTACTGCCAAACATTTCGATATAGCGCATTCCCTGCAAAAAGTAATGGAAGAAACTGTACTGGAGCTGGTACACTGGTTTCATGGCGCCACCCGGTTACCCAACCTGTGCCTGGCTGGTGGAGTGGCCCTGAACTGTGTGTTGAATGCCGTGATACGTGATAAGGGACCATTCAAAAATATATGGGTACAGCCTGCTGCCGGTGATGCCGGTACTTCATTGGGCGCGGCCTTATGGCTGGATGCACAGCACAGACAGCACCATGCGCCCAGGCGATTTTATATGGAGCACGCCTATTGGGGCCCCGAATACAGCGATGATGATATTGAGCAGTTTTTGAAATGGACCAAGGTGCCCTACCGCAGGCTGGACAATATTGCCGAAGAGGCCGCCAAAATACTGGCGCAGGACAAAGTGATAGGCTGGTACCAGGGCCGCATGGAATTTGGTCCGCGTGCATTGGGCAGCCGCTCTATACTGGCCTCTCCCATTCATCCCCACATGCAGGCGCGCCTGAACGAGATCAAGGACCGGGAGGATTTCAGACCGGTAGCGCCTGTGGTGCTGGAAGAAGATGCACCCGAATGGTTCGACCAGGCTTCGTATTCACCCTTCATGCTTTTTGTATATAACGTGAAGCCCAACAAGGCACACAAGATACCGGCCGTTCGTCATGTAGATGGCACCGCGCGCATTCAAACGGTGAACCGCCGTCAGCATGCATTGTATTACGATCTGTTAACGGAATTCAAAAAATTGACGGGCGTGCCGGTACTTGTCAACACATCATTCAATACCCGCGGCGAGCCTATTGTGTGCACACCGCGTGATGCCATTGAATGTTTCTGGACATCACCCTTCGATGCCCTCGTGATCAATTCATTTTTATTGGAGAAACCATGAGCCCTGTTGTTTCCATTGTGATACCTACTTACCAACGGCCCCACCTGCTGGCGCGTTGCCTGCATGCACTGGTGCACCAGCAGTTCCCGAAAAACCGGTATGAGATCATAGTGGTTTCCGATGGCCCCGACAACGATACACAGCAACTGGTGACTTCATCGGGCATTTCAACACCCCTGGTACAAGTACTGGCCCTGCCCCATAAAGAAGGACCCGCAGCCGCCCGCAACCTGGGCTGGCGAACCGCCCGGGGTAAACTGATATTATTTACAGACGATGATTGTATACCCCATAACTATTGGGTAGAAGCGTATTACAGGGCCTACCTGCAACGCCAGTCGGAAGAGGCTGTATACACCGGCCAGGTGCTGGTGCCCTGCTCACAAAAACCTACCGATTATGAAAAGAATATTGCCTGGCTGGAGGAAGCCGATTTTGTAACCGCGAACTGCGCCTGCACCAAGGCTGCTCTGCAAAGGGTAAACGGGTTTGACGAAGCTTTTACCATGGCCTGGCGCGAAGACAGCGATCTGGAGTTTCGTTTTATCAATCAGCGTATACCCATTCGCTTTATACAACAGGCTGTGGTTATACATCCTGTACGCAAAGCCGGCTGGGGCGTGAGCCTGAAAGAACAAAAGAAAAGCATGTTCAATGCCTTGCTGTATAAAAAATATCCGTTGCTGTACCGGCAGAAGATCATGAAAAGGCCTTTGTGGAATTATTATGCCATGGCAGTTTTGTTTGTGCTGGCCATTATTGCTGCGGTGCTTCAATGGAAATTTATTATGCTGTTTGCCCTTTTGGGATGGCTGTTGCTTATGATGCAGTTTACCATCAAACGGCTTACCGGCACCACGCATAGCCCTGCGCATGTGGCGGAAATGATTGTGACCTCCATGCTCATTCCTTTTTTATCGGTTTACTGGACCTTGTATGGGTCTTTAAAATTTAAAAAGCTTTTATTATGAAAACACTGCTGCCGCGCGATTTGAAGAAGATTGCTGTTTTCAGAGCCCTGCAACTGGGCGATCTGTTATGCGCCATTCCCGCCATGCGTGCCTTACGGGCCGCCTACCCTACTGCAGAGATCACATTGATAGGATTGCCCTGGGCTGCCGGATTGGTAAAACGTTTTTCGAAATACTTCGACCGCTGTATTTATTTTTCCGGGTACCCCGGTTTGCCCGAGCAGCCCTTTGATGAAGAGGCTTTTGCTTTTTTCCTGAACCAGGTACAACAGGAAAAATTCGACCTGGTATTGCAGATGCAGGGCAATGGCACCATTGTAAATCCCCTGTTGATGGAATTTGGCGCGCGGTATGTGGCCGGTTTTCATAATATAGAAAGCCGTGTGCACTCACCATTGTTTATGGAGTATCCCCATCACGGGCATGAATCGAAACGCATGTTGCAACTGATGCAACACCTGGGCATACCCCCGCAGAGAACCCATATGGAATTTCCCGTGAGGCAGGACGACCGGGAAGAACTGTCGCAGTTGCAACTGCCGCTAACTTCCAAAAAATACGTGGTGGTGCATGCCGGTTCCCGTAGCGTCTACCGGCAATGGCCACCCGATTATTTTGCCCTGCTGGCCGATTATTGCGCCGATAACGGGTATACTGTAGTGATCACAGGAACAGAGGATGAACGCGATATTACCGGTGAACTGTGCAAATGCATGCGCAACGGCTATGTGGATTGTACCGGTAAAACCAGCCTGGGCAGTATAGCGGCGTTGATACAGGATGCAGGCTTTATTGTATCGAACTGCACCGGTGTAGTGCATATTGCCGCAGGTGTTCAAACACCGGGTATTGTGATTAGCATGGATGGCGAGCCCGATCGCTGGAAACATCCCATGCACAAGGTTACCGACTGGACAAAAAATGCCCACCTGGACGATGTACTGCTGAACACCGCCGCTTTGATAGATGCTCAGAAGCAGGCTACAGGGCTGCAAAACGTTGTTCTATAAAATCCCAGTTTACCAGGTTCCACCAGGCGCTGATATATTCCGGGCGCTTGTTCTGGTATTTCAGATAGTAGGCATGTTCCCATACATCCAGCCCCAACAGGGGAAAGCCTTTGGTTTCGGCTACATCCATCAGGGGATTATCCTGGTTGGGTGTTGAAATGATATGCAGTTTTCTGTCTTTACCGGATATCAGCCATGCCCAACCGCTGCCAAAACGGTTTTTGGCCGCTTCACCAAACTGGTTTTTAAAAGCTTCAAACGAGTTGAAATCTTTTTCAATGGCGGCCAGCATTTTGCCCGATGGTTTGCCGGCCTCATTACCGGGCCGCATGCATTTCCAGAACAGCTCGTGGTTGTAGTGACCGCCTGCATTGTTGCGCAGTTTGTCGCTGTACTTCGATACTTCGCCCAGCAGGTCTTCCAGTTTTGTGGTCTTTACTTTTTCTGCCGCGGCAGCTTCCTTCAGCGATTTGGAATAAGAGGCCGCATGTTTGCTGTAATGCAGCTCCATGGTTCGGCCATCGATGGTGGGTTCCAGGTCATTGTATGCATAAGGCAGCGGTGTTTGCTCAAATGGTGTTTGAGCAGCGGGAGATGCAGTAAAGGAAGAAAATGCGGAGAATGATAAACCCGCGGCAATACCTGCCTTGCCCGTAGATACCAGGAAATGACGGCGGGTGGTGATACGATTACTCATGTTCATAACATTTTGTAATCGTACATAAAAAATTATTCCCTGAATTATTCTACAGCCAGTGGCTGCACTTTCCAGCGCTCGAGTTTGTGTAGCTTACGGGTAAAAAAACTGGTCACGAAACCGGGGATGCCATTTTCTTTCAACTTGAATTTCACCCTTTCTTTCATATCATCAACTGTAATATTACGCAGGGTAAACTTACCATCCTGGAAGCAATGGCTGCAGTACATCCTGCTTTTGCTTCCATCTGCATGCGTTCCGCCACCATCCCGTTTCATAGGCATACCACAGGATTGACAGTTTTTGTAGGCTTTTTCCATAACAGTCGATTTTTGTGGTGAACCTTTCCAATTTACGCAAAATGTTCGGCAAATTGATCAATTATTAGAAAAGTATTTAATATTTCAGCGTTTTACCTTGCCGGTGGCTGCCATGTCGCGGATATTATTAACGATAGCTTCTTCGGTTATTTTCATGATGAGCGCCTGTTCCAGTTCATAAGCGCTATCAGCCAGGTTGAACTTTCCTGCCAGGTCAACCAGGTTGTCGCTTTCATAACCGTTTTTCCATTTGAAGAAAAGGTGGTATAGATCTATGAAGCTTTCTGTATGGCCGCCTTTATAATCAGTGAGCCTTTCACCGATCAATGCAAAAAGTACTTTCAGCGCATCGCCGGGTTGCTCACACGTTTTTCCTGCTTTAATATCCGTATACATTTCCTGAAAGGTGATGCCCAGGTTTTTCAGTGCCTGGTAAGTAGCATGCGCGGTGCCGGTGCCGCCGGAAAAAGTTTCCCAATTGGGATTGAACAAAATTTGTTTAAAGTATTTTTTCCCCGGCTCGCCGCATAGGGAAATGCCCAGGATAATGCCGGCATTACAATCGGTGGAAGCCTGTTCGTTACCCAATTCATATAATGGCGCAAGATAGTCGTTTCTGTCGGGCAGTTTACATACCAGCGCCGGCACAAATTCCGGAAAAAGATTTTGGCCATAACATTTCCTGATGGCTTCGGCTATCTGGCTTTCGTAGCCGCTGCAGTCCATATGCAGCAATCCCAATACGGCATATTGGGAATGGGAATAACTTGTTCCCCCATCTGTCCCTAATGCGTATTGTATGAGCATAGGCCTGGCGGGAAGGAATTGCAAACGCCCCAGCACTTCCAGTATTTCTTCGGGCATGCCTTCTGCAAGACGGTGCTGGTTGATACACCGGTGGTATAATTCTTTTGCGTGCGTACTGGTGCCCAAATATTTGATGACAGTTAACAGGTAGGAGTGATCAAAATCGGAAGGGTTGTTTAAGAACAAGGGCAGCAATGCATCGGCATCATCTGTGGTGCCGCAGGTTATAATAGCATTTACCCATGCACTTACTACTAAACCGCTTCTTTGGTCACGGGGTTGTTTGAGGTAGGCAATGAGATTTTTTGTTGTGTTCAGCATGTTTTAATCGGGTGGTGTTATATGCCATTGCTATATGCAGGAAGCCGGTCCCGGTTTCAAAAATAGTGATATTATAAAAAAGCGGCAGGAGGTTGTGCCCCTGCCGCTGGTTACCTATATTATATATTATAGCAGGCTATATTTCCACCCGTTTCATTTTCGGCACCAGGAAGTGCATCACGCCCCAGGCTAGCAGGTAGGCGCCGCCGCAAACCAGGAACATGATATAATAGCCTGTTTCCAGTTTGCCAATGGCTTTGAAATGATCGAACAGTTTACCGGCCAGGGCTGCTATCAATATTCCACCCAGGGCGCCGGCTGTACCACCCATACCGGTTACAGAACCCACGGCTTTTTTGGGGAACATATCCGAAACGGTTGTAAAGATATTGGCGCTCCATGCCTGGTGTGCCGAAGCAGCAATACCAATGATGATGACGGCCAGCCACATACTGGTTTCACCCAGTAATTGGGCAAATAACACAGGCAGGGCAAACAATGCATAAATAAACATGGATGTTTTGCGCGAACGGTACACAGCCCAGCCTTTTCTGATGAAGTGCAGCGGCAGCCATCCACCGAAAATACTGCCCACGGTACTCATGGTATATACAAGGGCTATCGGCAACATCACACCGGTGCCTTCAATGCCATATTGCGCTTTCAAAAATGCAGGCAACCAGAACAGGTAGAACCACCATACGGGGTCGGTGAGGAATTTACCCATTACAAAAGCCCATGTTTGCCTGAAACCCAGCAGGCGTATCCACGACACTTTGCCTTTGTCTTCCACCAATCCATCATCAGAAGGTTTCTCATCTACATCACTGTGAATGTATTCGTACTCTTCTTTTTTCAGCTTTTTATGTTTGGCTGGAATTTCATAGAAGGCAAACCAGAATATGAGCCATAAGAAACCGATGGCGCCTGTGAGAATAAAGGCCATTTCCCATCCCCATTTTGCTTCTATCAAAGGAACGGTAAGCGGCGCCAGTATAGCGCCTACATTGGCGCCGGAATTGAAGATGCCGGTGGCCAGAGCCCTTTCTCTTTTGGGAAACCATTCTGCCGTAGTTTTGATGGCGGAAGGAAAGTTACCTGCTTCGCTAATGCCCAAAGCCGAACGCGCTATTACAAAACCGAGGGTGGTTTTTACAACAGCATGTCCAATGGCGGCAAGGCTCCAGGCCAGGATAGACACGGCATATCCAATTTTGGTACCGAGTTTATCAATAACGCGGCCCATGATGAGCATACCCGCCGCATACGACACCTGGAAGGCAATAACAATATCTGAGTAGTCGGATTCAGTCCAATGAAACTGGTCTTCCAGTGTGTCTTTCAACAAGCTGATAACAGCCCTGTCGAGATAGTTGATGGTAGTAGCAAAAAATACGAGGCTACAAATGGTCCACCGGTATTTTCCTATAGCTTGCATGTCGTGTGTTTTAGATGATTAGGCAGCGCCTAAATAGTTCGGGTTATTTTCTTACGGAGTTGATGATATCAATAGCTTCTTTGGTCAGCTCCACCAGCTTGTCGTACTCTTTATTCTGCATAATAGTTTTACTTACCAGTTTGCTGCCCATGCCCACAGCTACTACACCGGCATTGAACCAGGCGCTCAGGTTATCCTTATTCACTTCCACCCCACCGGTAGGCATAAAATACAAACCGGGAAACAGTTCTTTGATGGTAGATACGAATGAAGGCCCTAATAAATTGCCGGGGAATAGTTTGATCATTCTGGCGCCCAAAGTTTCCGCCTTAATGATCTCGGAAGGTGTCATACAACCAGGCACCCACAACATACCGGCGGCATCGGCAGTAGCGGCCACGCTTTCAATCAAACCAGGACAAATGATATAATCGGCGCCGGCATCGATGAAAGTTTTGGCCATGTCGCCATTCTTGATGGTGCCTATGCCCAGGTACATGTCTTTAAATTCGGCATCGCATACCTTGCGCATTTCCTTAAAATTCTTCAAAGCCTGTTCGCCGCGGTTGGTGTATTCCACAGCACGGATGCCGGCTTTGTATAAAGCCCTTAATATGTCGATGCTTACGGATACATCGGCATTATAATATAATGGCAAAATACCCTGTTTGGGTATCACCTGCAATAATGTGTCTTTAGTGCTCATAGTTTTACTTTTAAAACCAGTTTTTTAATAGGTCCTTCACCGATCATGGGCGCATGCACATCTTCGGGAAAGAAGATGGCGAACTGGCCGGCCTGCAAATGGAAATAAGTATCGGGCTGATCGTTATAAAAGATCACATCCTTTTCGGCATTGTATTCGCCTTTGGGTTGTGTGCACGACTGGCGGGGTTTCCAGCCTATTTGTTCGGTTCCGGTGGGACAAACCTGTATATCTATGTAATTATTATGTGCTTCGAATTTGGCATCGACGGCTTTCACGCCGTCTTTTAATGAAACGGATGCATGCAGTTCGGCACCATCTATGGCAAATTTACCGGGTTCGATGGCGGCCAGGTCCTGGCTGGCAATATATTCAAAGGCCTTGGCAAAATGTTTATGCAGGTGTATATACCTGTATGCATTCGCCAGCGAATCTATGATCATAGTAGTAATTTATGGTTGAAATAATAAAATCCGCCCACATGCCCTAAGGCAGGCAAAGCGGATCTTATATCGAAGAACATCATTATCGTTGTACACGTCCGGACGCGTCGCCTTTCATTAATTCTTTCACTTCATTCAGGGTAGCATGGTTCAGGTCGCCGGGAATGGTATGTTTCAACGCAGACGCGGCCACACCAAATTCGGTTGCATCCTGGAATTTCATGCCGGTAACCAGGCCATAGATAAATCCGCTGGCAAATGAGTCGCCACTGCCCACGCGGTCCACTATGCGCACTTCGTACTGACGGCTGTGATAAAACTCCTTACCATCATAGGCCAGGGCGCTCCATCCATTGTCGGAAGCACTGTGGCTTTCACGCAGGGTGGAAGCTATGTATTTAAAGCCAAACTTATCTTTCATTTGTTTGAACACATCTTTGTATCCATCCAGGTTCAGTTCGCCTTTGGTTACATCGGAGCCTTTGCTTACAAAACCCAATGTTTTATCGGCATCTTCCTCATTACCGATACAAACATCCACATATTGGCAAAGACGGGTCATTACTTCACGAGCTTTTTCAACGCTCCATAATTTTTTGCGATAGTTGAGGTCGATGCTGGTGGTGATGCCTTTGGCGCGGGCGGCTTTCAGAGCAGCTTCTGCCAGGGCAGCGGCTTTATCGCTGAGAGCAGGCGTAATGCCGGTGGTATGGAACCAGTCGGCGCCTTCCAGTATTTTATCGAAATCGAAATCTGATAGTTCTGCTTCGGCAATGGCAGCGCCCGCACGGTCGTAAATTACCTGCGAAGCACGCATAGAAGCACCGGTTTCCAGGAAATAAATACCCAGGCGTTTACCACCGCGGGCAATGTATTGCGTATCTACACCATAACGGCGTATATGATTAATAGCAGCCTGACCAATGGCATTATCCGGCACTTTTGTTACAAATGTACCTTTCAATCCATAATTCGAAACGGCTACGGCCACATTGGCCTCTCCACCACCATAGGTTACATCGAAGCTATCGCTTTGTACGAATCGCTCGTAACCGGGAGTGGATAACCGCAACATAATTTCTCCCAGTGTAACTACTTTTTTAGACATAGTCTTTGTAATATTTAGATTTAAGGAAGTTTACCAGTTAAAATAATTCTTTGCATTATTATAGCATATATCCTGTATCACCTTACCTATCCAGTCAATATCGGCAGGCAATTCACCATTCTCAATTTCTTCACCAAATAAATTACACAACAGGCGGCGGAAATATTCATGACGCGGGTAACTCAAAAAGCTTCTTGAATCGGTGAGCATACCCACAAAACGGCTCAACAGGCCCATATTGGAAAGGGCATTGATCTGTTTGGTCATACCGTCTTTCTGATCCAGGAACCACCAGGCCGAACCAAACTGTATTTTGCCGGCCACACTGCCATCGTTGTAATTACCAATCATGGTAGCCATCAGCTCATTGTCGGCAGGGTTCAGGTTGTAAATGATGGTTTTAGCCAGCTGGTTATTGGTATCCAGCCTGTCCAGGAAACGCGCCAGCGCACGCGCCTGCGGGAAATCGCCGATACTGTCCCATCCGGTATCAGGTCCCAGTTGTTTCATAGCCCGGCTGTTGTTGTTGCGCAGAGCCCCCAGGTGGTATTGTTGCACCCAGCCTTTTTCCCAATCCCAGGTGGCGAATAGCACCAGCATGGCCGATTTGAATTTCAGCATCTCATCCTGCGATAGCTGACTGCCACCCCTGATCTTTTTGAAAATGTTTTTGATCTCGCTTTCGGTATAATCTTCGGCATAGATCTGTTCCAGCCCATGATCCGAAACCGAGCAGCCCATGGTGGCAAAAAAGTCGTGCTGTTTTTTCAATGCATCCAGGTAGCTGTTAAAATCGCTGATAGATACATTGGCGGCCGCCTGCAGTTTGGCTACATAGCCGTTGAAGCTATCTGCATCGTCTACTGCCATAGCCTTGTCGGGACGGAAAGCGGGTAAGATTTTTACTTCAAACCCGTCTTCCTTAATTTTTCTATGATGTTCCAGTTTGTCGATGGGATCATCGGTAGTGCACACCACTTTCACATTCATCCTGCGCAGCAGGTTGCGAACGGAGTATTCTTTTGTTTGCAATTTGGCCGTACACTCGTCGTATATTTTTTTGGCGCTGGATGCATCCAGTATATCATGCACATCGAAATAACGCTGCAGTTCCAGATGTGTCCAGTGGTATAAAGGATTGCGTAAGGTATAAGGAACCGTTTCAGCCCATTTTACAAATTTGTCGAAGTCGCTGGCCTTACCCGTTACAAATTCTTCGGCCACCCCATTGGTGCGCATGGCGCGCCATTTGTAATGATCGCCATACAACCATATTTGGGTGAGGTTTTTGAAATTGATGTCTTCAGCTATCTGGTCGGGAGGCAGGTGACAATGATAATCAATAATGGGCATTGGCTTCGCAAAATCGTGGTAGAGCCGTTGTGCCGTAGCATTGTTCAATAAAAACTGCTCGTCGAGAAATTTTTTCATTAGGCATTTATTTATAACGAAACACCCCGCTTCCAGGGAATAAAATCATCCTGTCCGTGCCGAACAGCGCTCACTTCAATTTCACCGCTGGCCACTTTGATCACATAATCCAGAATACGCTCGCCGGCCTGTTCAATGGTTTCCTCGCCTTCTATGATGGTGCCTGTATTGATATCAATGATATCGCGCATTTTGTTATACAGGGCGGTATTGCTGGCCAGTTTGATTACCGGAGCAATGGGATTACCGGTAGGTGTACCCAGGCCGGTGGTAAACAATACCACATTGGCGCCGCTGGCTACTTCGGCGGTAGTGCTTTCCACATCGTTACCGGGCGTGCACAACAGGTTCAAACCGGGTTTGGTTAGTTTTTCGGGATAGTCCAGCACATCGGTCACAGGCGAGGTACCGCCTTTTTTGGCAGCGCCGGCCGATTTAATGGCATCGGTAATAAGACCGTCCTTGATATTACCGGGCGAGGGATTCATATCGAAACCACTGCCAACGGCTACTGCGCGGGCATTGTAAGCCTTCATCAATTGCGAAAAACGTTGCGCGGTTTCCATTTGCACACAACGGTCGCTCAGGTCCTGTTCCACCCCACATAATTCGGGGAATTCCGAAAGGATCACCGAACCACCCAGGGCTACCACTAAATCGGATGTATAACCGATAGCCGGGTTGGCCGAGATACCTGAGAAACCATCGCTGCCGCCGCATTCCAGGCCTATACACAGCTGACTCAGCGGAGCGGGTTCGCGTTTGTTTTGATTGGCAATGATGAGTCCGGCAAATGTATGTTTGATGGCAGCAGCCAGCAGATCGCTTTCCATGCCAATCTTCTGCTGCTCCAGTATGTACAAAGGTTTGCTGAATTGGGGATCGCGTTTGCGTATCTCTTCATCAAGAATGCTTACCTGCGCGTTCTGGCAGCCCAGGCTCAGCACAGTAGCACCGGCCACATTGGGATGGGTGATATAACCGGCCAGCAGTCCGCACAATGCCTGTGCATCCTGGCGGGTACCGCCACAGCCGCCATCGTGGGTAAGGAATTTAACGCCGTCTACATTGGGGAACAGGCGTTGCGATTGTTGCTCGGCATCGCCGGCCCTCAGGTCGGCCTGCAAAATATCTTCTACATTTTTACCGGCCTTGTACAACTCAATCAGTTGCTGGGCCTGGTAGCGGTATTTTTTATTACGTCCATAACCCAGGTCGCGCACCAGCGCTTCCTGTAGTACTTCCAGGTTGCGGTTCTCGCAAAATACCATGGGTATCACCAGCCAGTAATTGGCAGTGCCCACGCGGCCATCGGCGCGATGGTATCCCATGAATGTGCGGCCGGTGAATTTGGATACATCGGGCTTTTTCCAGTTCACTTCGCGTTTATCGTGCGTCACAAAGTCGTTGACGGCATGTTTTACATTGGAAGTGGAAATGAGGCCGCCTTTTTTGATGGCGCATTGGGCCTTGCCTACCAGCACGCCGTACATAATAACGGCATCGCCGGGTTGCAGATCGTGGGTAACGAATTTATGCTTGGCAGGAATGGCTTCCTGCAGTTGCCATTGCCGGCCGTTCAGGGCTACCGTTTCATCCTTCGACAGGTTGGTCAAAGCTACGACTACATTGTCGTCTGGATGAACTTTCAAGACCTTTTGCTTCATATATTAAGCTAACTCCTTTTTATTCTGTTGAATGGTTTGCATAACACCCTGCGTCAACAAGGCATTGAGATTATCTTTCACCGCCTGGGCAAAACCAGGTAAGGCGCTCAGATCCTCACCCCACAGACCCGTATCGGCCAATACCTCATCAACCAGGTCAGAGGCCGATAATTTACTCCATTTATCCATGAAATAAGCGGCAAAATCATCCTGTATAAGATATTCCTTTCCCTGCCATTCACCGTAATATATATCCTGTTTTTTGGCCACGGGCTTCAAAAATAACAGATAGGCGGCAAAGCCCAGTGAAATATTGGCGGGGACGGCATTACAACGTTTGAAATAAGTGGTGATCACCGGCACATTACGCATCTTCATTTTTGATGTGTATTGCATAGTGATATTGATCCAATGGTGCTCGATGCTGGGGTTGGCAAAACGGTCCAGCACTTTACGGCCAAAATCGGCGGCTGTTTGCGGCGCCACTTCATAAGGAATACCGGCCCCTATTTCCTGTAACATGAGCCCGGCCATAAAGTTTTGCATGGCGGCATCGTCCATGGCATGTTTTACGGTGTCGAAACCGGCCAGCCAGGCCAATCCGCAGGAAAGTGTATGGGTGCCGTTGAGCATGCGCAGCTTCAGCTCCCTGAATAAATTGATGTCGGGTGCTATCACAACGCCTTCATCAACGCCGGCAAAGCTCAGTACCGATTGAATATGCTCACCGCCCTCGATGGCCCATAACCTGTATACTTCGCTCATGGTGAGCAACTCGTCGGTATAGCCCAGTTGTTTTTCCAGTTGTTCGCGGGTGGCGGCATCGGGTTTGCCGGGCACGATGCGGTCTACCAGGGAATTGCAGAAATAATTGCAGTTCTCCAGCCATTGAATAAAGGCATCATCCAACCCGTTCAGGTGCGCCAGTTCCAGTACAATGCCCTCCAGCTTTTTGCCGTTATCGGGTATCAGTTCGGTGGGCACAATCACCATACCGCTTTGGCGGCTGCCGTCGAAGGCCTTGTACCTTTCCAGCAGGAAGGCCAGCAGTTTACCGGGATAAGACACCGGCGGGTGTTTATGAATATCGTCCTGCACCAGTTGAATACCTACCTCGGTGGTATTGCTGATGATGATTTGCATATGGGGGTTGTGGGCACATTGCAGAATTTCTTTCCATTCGTTTTTTGCGCTCAGTACACGACTTATGGATGAGTTGATGATGTTCTCTTCTATCTTCCGGCCATTGTCGAGGCCGCGGATGCAGAGGGTGTAGAGGCCGTCCTGTTTATCGAAGGCTTCCGAGCCGCCGGCATCGGTGGATTTTACCACTACGATGCGGCCGTTGAAGAGGCCCTGGCGGTTGGCTTTATCAATGAAGTAGTCGGGCAGACCGCGCAGCAGCACCCCCGTGCCGAATTGGAGTACCTTTTCGGGAAGGTCGAAAATGGCGTCGGGCGGCGGCGCCACGGTGGTGATGTTCTTTAGCGTATATTTTGAAAGGTTCATAGTCTTGCGTTTTTTTGGGCCGGCGAATCTCCGGGGGAATCAGGGCACTAATGTATTACTTCCTCCTGCTTTGCAATAACAACCATTTAGCCAATTCATAAGCTGCTTTACCATTTTCATACTCAGCCGGCAGCTTTCTTCCATCCGTATATTCATTATACAACCATGGATCGCCCACGGCAAACACAGTTCCCTTGCCATATTGAGCGGTTGCAATGATCACATCGCCGTCTTTCGATACCAAAGCTTTGGCCGGCGCCTTCGCCTCTATCACACTAATTTCTTTCAGGTACAGCTTGCGGCCTTCGGCAAAAATGGGATTGCCGGCCGGCACCACCACGGCGCCGGTCTCAAACTGGTCGCCCTGCACAAAATTGCGGCCACGGAAACTGAAATGAATGCCAAATACATTGGCCAGTTTGTTGAAATGCTCCAGGTCGCAATTGGCGCTGTCGTTCGCCATTAATACAAGCACACCGCCTTTCTTCACCCAATCGCTGATGGCTTTTACATGCGCTTCTTCTACATAATTGGGCGATTTGTTATCCTTCAATCCATCGGGGTCTACAATAATATATACATGCGAGTTGGCCAGGCTGGCGGCAGTAGGCGCCTCGTTGAGCGTGGACAAGGAAGCGCCATAGCTGCGGAAGATATCACCCAGCAGGCTAAAGCCGCCATAACTCATTTCGTTCCAGGTATAATGTGTGGGAATCATTACCCCACCCAGGTTCTTTTTGGGTTCGTTATTGAAATAGTGATCTACGGTAACGGTCTTACCCTTACCCACGAGGGTATTGGGGAATACTTCCATTTCGGCGCCAGCCAACAGGAAAGCCCCTATCCCCTTCCAGTCATTGGTGATCACGGGCTCGCGCATATAGTATTCAAAGCTGCCATCGCGATAAGGTTTGCCCCCCAGGCCCGATACTTTTACGGTGCCCTTCAGGTTCACTTTATTGTCGCCGGCTTTTTCTATAAATGTTTTCAAAATGCCATCGTATCCCTTTTTGGCATGCGCCATATACGAGGCGGGCAGGTAACCCATACGCACACCCCTGGCCAGTGTATACACCAGCATGGCCGAAGCCGAAGCTTCCACATAATTTTTGGGTGTGGTGGGCATATTCACAATATCGTACCATAAACCGGTTTTGGCATCCTGCACTTTCACAATGGCTTTGGCAAAACGGTTCAAAATGGCAATAATGGAATCACGGCCCGGATGTTTTTCGGGGAAATAATCCAGCGCATCTACCATAGCCATACCATACCATCCTAAAGCGCGGCCCCAGAAATGAGGAGATTGCCCGGTTTGTTTATTGGCCCATTGCTGTTGTTTTGATTCGTCCCATCCGTGGTATAACAATCCTGTTTTGGGGTCCCTGGCATGCCTTTCCATCAATATAAACTGCCGGGCAATATCCTGAAATGTAGTGTCTTCCTGGAACAGCATGGCGTATTCGGCATAGAAGGGTTGTGCCATATACAACCCGTCGAGCCACATTTGCCATGGATAAATTTGTTTGTGCCAAAAGCCGCCTTCACTGGTACGCGGGTGGTGTTGTAACTGGTTACGCAACAGGTCGGCGGCTTTTTTATACTTTGGTTTTTCAGTTACACGATAAACGGTCAGCAATAATTTGCCATTATTAATATGGTCTATGTTGAATTCATCTTTACGGTAAGTGCGTATGCTGCCATCTTCCTGTACAAATTCATCCATGTAGTTCTGGATGTAGTTGTAGTAGGTGGCATCGCCGGTGGCTTTCCACAAGGCTTCCATGCCTTTCAGTACCACGCCTATATCGTAGTTCCAGCGGCGTTGGGTTTTGGTACTGTCGGCCCACCAGCTCATAACATGATTGGCCATTTGCGAAACGGTGGTGGCCGTGCTTACGGGTTGCAACAGCACAGTTTGTTGAGCCCCGGCCTGCAATACAAATGCAATCAGAACAAATACAGCAATCGATTTTAGTTTCATAGTTATGTTGTAATTACGTGTTTCATATGACATTCCCCTATACTATTTGATCGTTACATCCTGCTCCGATGCGCCAAATTCATACTGTATCTTTTCTTTGGCCTTACCGGCATCGGTATTTACGATCCTGATATTGTTAGCGCGTTCGCCGGCTACGCGGAATAATAACTGCGCATCGTTGCTATAGCTCAGTCTGTCGAACACCAGCTGGTCGCTGTTGATGATGTCTACCACCGGGTTGGTGTTTTTGCTGATCATCTTCACATTTTTAAAAGTGATGCCGGTGGCTTCCTGGCAATCGATGCCTTTATCGGCCTGCAGGGTAATATTTTCCAACAGCACATTCTTTACATGCATTTCCGGTATACCTCTTACAAAAATGCCTTTGGCCGCGCCATTACATACAACGTTCTTAATAACAAAATTCCGGAACTGGGGCGTAGCCTCTGTTACAGGCAGGGTTTCTACTTTGGGCAGTTCCCTTTTTTCTCCGGCCAGCGGAATGGGGTCCTGCGCCATATAATACATATCAAACAAAATAGCTTCACCGGGGATATCTTTCATTTGAATATTCTCGATAAAGATATTTTCCACGATACCCCCGCGGCCACGGGTTGTTTTAAAACGAAGACCAATATCGGTACCAATAAACGTGCAATTGCTTACCCATATATTGCGGGCGCCGCCGCTCATTTCGCTGCCTATTACAAAACCGCCATGAGCATGGTATACGGTGCAGTTGCGGATGATGACATTTTCGGTGGGCATTCCTCTTTTGCGGCCGGCTTCATCGCGACCACTTTTCATACAAAGCCCATCGTCGCCCACATCGAAGGTGGAACCCTCTATTAATACATTCCTGCAGCTTTCCAGGTCAATGCCATCGCCGTTTTGGGCATACCAGGGATTTTTTACGGTCACATTCCGCACGGTCACATGTTCACTCATCAAAGGATGCAAACACCAGGCGGCGGAGTTTTGAAAAGTTACGCCTTCCAGCAATACTTTTTTGCATTTGGTAAATACCAGCAAATTAGGACGTAAAAAATCCTTGATGCTATTATAAAAATCTGGCGTTTTTTCGGGGCTGATCACACCGGGGTTTTTCATTTGCGAAGCATTCTTCCATTGCTGGGTGGGATACCAGCTTTTGCCGTTATCGCTCAATACACCACCGCTGGCCACCAGTTTTTTCCATTGGGTTTCGGTAAGCTTTTCTTTTTTTACCTGGCGCCAGGCATCGCCGCCACCATCTACAATACCATGACCTGTTACGGCAATATTGGTGGCATTGGTAGCCCATATGGGACTTTGGTTGCGCATTTGCGGCAACCCTTCCCAGTTGCCTTCCACCAGTTTGTAATGGCTGAAATCTTTGGTGAATTGCAGCAGGGCACCTTTTTGTAGGTGCAGGTTCACATTGCTTTTTATTTCAATGGGTGCGGTCATCCATAAACCTGCAGACACCAGCACTACGCCACCGCCTTTTTTATGACAGGCATCGATGGCGTTTTGAATGGCCTTGGTATTTAGCGTTATGCCATCGGCCACGGCGCCGTATTGAGTGATGTGAAAAGTATCTTTACGAAAAGCGGTTTGCTGTATCACAGGCAATTTTGTCTGTGCGGTTGTTTGCAGAGTAGATGCCGCTAACCAGGCAACGGCGGTTAGTTTTAACCAATTGTTCATTACGTGTTGTTTTTTCAATAATGTATTGCAAGCATCGGTTTGTTTTGGTTAGCGCAGTCAATAGTATATAGAAGACAAATACTACTGATAAGTTGCAGGTACCGGTATGCAATAACTCATGGCGGCCCGGATACCGGGTACCAATGACACAATTGTACACAGATATTTATAAGCGCCGAAGGGAAAGAGAGAATTTATTTACGCAAACGTTACCGGCAACGATAACGGTTGGCGGGAAATTAAAGTGTTGGCAATCAATGTAATTAAGCCGTTACCGGTGGCGTGGCCACGGTAACGGCTTAAAAATTACTGGTATCCCTGGTTTTGGGTAAACTCCTGTTTATTGGTCACGGCATCCAGCTGGTTTTGCGGAATGGGACGTACGGTATGAAAATCCTTTACAAATTGAGCGGCATCGGGGTTCAGACGGGTAATGCGATCTACCAGTTTGCCGGTACGCACCAGATCGAACCAGCGCAACTGCTCACCGCATAATTCACGGGCCCTTTCATCCAGGATAAAATCCATGTTTACATCGCCTGCAGTGATTTGCATATCGGTTTCATGACCGGGTATAGCAGCCCGGGTCCTGATCACATTCAGGTAATAGGCAGCCGAATCCAGCTTACCGATCTTCATCTCGGCCTCGGCGGCAATCAAATACATTTCCGCCAGCCTGATCACAAATACATCGCGGGCGCTTTGCGCTTCATTGAAGGTGGCCCTGGTAGAGTCCTTAAATTTTTTCAGCGATACATAAAACTTACGCTGCAGGGGAATGCCATTGCTGTTATAAGTTCTCGACACGTCGTAGGTGGTATAGGGCTTGCTGTTCATCTCCGATTCGGGCAAAATTACCTTGGCGGTGTAGGCGGCAGTATCCCCTATTTTGAAATCATGACCATTTACAGTGGCCGCCTTGTTGGCATACCATACGGTTTGAAATGAGGCCTGGTAACGGGCATCGTGTTCATCATCAAACATATTCAGGAGGGAAAGGGTGGGCATATAGCGGTTGAAGGGGCGTCCATTATCAATGTCACGGGCCAGTATGGCGGTATTCACCTGGTCGTATACCATCAGGAACAACAGATGGCCGCTGTTGGAACCGCGGCTATGACCATAAGGAAATGCCGAAGTAGTAAGGTCGTTATTGGCCAGGTTGGTGGAATAATCCACCGCCCAAATTACCTCCTTGTTTTTCAGGTTGCCCATATTCCACAGGTTGGCAAAATCGGGTTCCAGTGCATACCCATAATTGTTGATCACATCATTGGCCAGGGCAATGGCTTCTTCATTACGGTCGCGGGCCAGGCACATGCGCGCCATAAAGGCTTTGGCAACAGCCTGGTTGGCCCGGCCATATTCGCTGGTAGTGGGTGGCAGGTTGTTCACGGCAATCTGCAAGTCGGCAAAGATCTGGTTGTAAAAACTGTCCACCGGTTTGCGATAAGCCTCCGTAACAGCGCCCGCCGAAGGTTCGGTAGTAAAATGTACACCGCCCCAGGTTGAAACAATATGCCATAAATAAAAGGCCCTTAAATAGCGCAGTTCGGCTTCGCGCAAGTTTTTTTGCCCGGCGGTATAATCGCTTACTTCGCCAATAACAGCTATGCCGGTATTACAAAGATTCAGTGCGGCATACAGGTTGTCCCATTCCAGGGCGAGTGCCGAGGTATTGCCGGCCTGCAGGTTTTCGTATCGCGATAATTGCGGGTATACATCGCCGGTGCCATTGGTCCAGATATCGGTACCCATTTCAGAAATGCTGTATCCTTCTTCTTTTCCATACCAGAAGCGGGTGAATGAATAGGCGGCATTAACCAGCGTTTCAAAACCTTTGGCATTATTGTACACAGTTGCGGAAGTAAGTCCGCTGGGATTGTGTTCAGTAAGTTTTTTATTACACGAGTAACATAGGATCACTGCGTACAAAAAAAGCAGTTGTTTATATATGCTATGTTTCATAATTCGAATGATTTAAGAATGAACAGGCGCCGGTTTAAAATTCAACATTCAAACCGGTTACGATCAATTTGGTGAGCGGACGGTCGAAAGAACCACCGCCTTCCGGATCATAATCATCAATTTTCGAGAACGTGAAGTAGTTTTTGGCGCTCACATACCAGCGCAGCGAGCTGATATGCCATTTGCTGGTGATTGTTTTGGGGAGCGTATAACCCAGGGTAATATTCCTGATCTTCACAAACGATCCATCCAGGTAGGCCAGCGTGCTGGCAAAAGGCATGGACGCCCTTGAAATATTGGCATTGGGTCGGGGATAATCGTTGGTGGGGTTTTCAGGAGTCCAGTAATTCACGTTGGCGCCGTTCTCAATGGCATTGGGCTCAAACTTGGCGGCATAATCCGATTCAATGGTTTGTCCTATCCGGGCAAACACATACACATTCAGGTCAAAACCTTTGAAGCTGATATCATTGCTAAAGCCAATGCTGTATTTGGGCACTTCCGAACCTACTACCATACGGTCGTCGGCAGCGGTAAACTTCTTGTCGTTGTTCAAATCGCGCACTTTGATATCGCCCGGTTTATAACCATAGGTTCTGGCTTCGGCCGAATCGGCAATTTGCCAGATGCCCACTTTCTGATAATCATAAAACGATTTCACGGGTGAACCAATGATCCACTCATTCGCAATATCACTTTGACCGCTTACCAGATCCAGTATCCTTTCTTTATTGCGGGTATAGGTGATGATGCTGCTCCAGTTAAAATTCCTGCTTTGAATATTCACGGTACGCAGCGATACTTCTATACCCTTGTTACTGGTTTTACCAATGTTCTGCACCACGCGGCGGTAGCCCGATGTAGCCGGCAACAGCCTGGGCAGCAGCAGGTCGGTAGTGCGGGAATCATAATAATCCACACTGGCATTGATGCGATTGTTCAGTATGGCAAAGTCCAACCCTACGTTTTTGGTGCCGGTAAGCTCCCAGTTCAGGTCGGGGTTGCCGGTTTGCGGATCAAAGCCATATGCCAATGCAGTTTCGTCGTTCCATGACCAGGGAATCAATATTAAACCACTTTGTGTGGAATAGGGTTTTACAGCCGCATTACCGGCCACGCCATAGCTTACACGCAATTTCAAATCGCTCAACAGGTTTTGGGTGGTCATAAAGGGTTCGTCTATGACACGCCAGGCGGCAGCGGCAGAGGGGAAGAACGACCAGCGGTTTTGTTTCGATAACTGACTGGCGCCATCTGCACGGCCGGTAAGGGTCAACAGGTATTTGCCTTTATAACCATAATTGATGCGGAAAGCACCCGAGAGCAGGTTGCTTCCAATATAATTACTCCATATAGACAGGTTGGCCGGGTTATTAAGCAGGGCATGCCAGCTTTGGCCGGGCAATAACTGGCCGGTTCCCTGTGAATAGGAACTATCCTGTTTGTTGGAAAGATAGCTGGTAACCATGGTTACATCCAGATTGTGATCTGTCCATTTTTGATTCCAGGTTACGATATTCTCCCACAACAGGTCTACCTGGTCGGCATTGGTGATCTTCGACAAGGAACCGGATGAAAGGGCCCTGGTGATGGTATTTTCTCCCTGGAACATACCGTTTCTTGAACTGCCGGTAGTAATACCCAGGTTAGAACGGATGGAAAGATTACTGAAGGGTTTCCATTCCGCATAAGCCGAAGACAGTATGCGCGTGGTATTGGTTTCATTAATATAGGCACCCGGTTCTTCTTCCAACAGGGGATTCACCTGGTTGCCGTTGCCGGGGTATTTGGCCAGTGTACCATCGGCATTGTAGGGTGTAAAAAATGGAATTACTTTATTGGCTACATTGAGTACATTGTCCAGCCGCCGGTTTTCGTCGTAATAGGTCAACTGGCTTTGCAAACCCACCTTGAAAGTTCCTATCACGGTTTGATCAACATTCAAACGAAGCGTATACCTGCCTGAAAAATCGTTGTTCAGTAACCCTTTTTCCTTGAAATAGTTGAATGAAAAGAAAACCCTGGTTTTGTCGCTGCCCGCTGCCACACTCACGCCATAATCCTGTTGCGATCCTTTTTTCAATACCAGGCCAGGCCAGTAGGTACTTACGCCATTCCGTACGGCCTCCAGGTCCTGCGCACTGGTGAATACTTTGGGATCATCGGCTTCTGAATTCCAGGTGCCGATGGTGCGGTACGATTCTCTTTTCAGATTGGCAAACTGCGGTCCGGTCATGGGTTTGGGATAACCGGCCACATCGCTTACACCATAATAGGCATTGGCATTCACCCTTACCTTGCCCGCAGCGCCCCTTTTGGTGGTGATGATCACCACGCCATTGGCGCCGCGAGAACCGTAGATGGCGGTGGAAGAAGCATCTTTTAATACTTCCATGGATTGAATATCGTTGGGATTGATATCCTGGAAATTGGAATATTGAATACCGTCTACAATAAACAGGGGACTGTTCTGGGCCAATATACTGCGGTTACCCCGAACTGTAATACTCACATTGGAACCGGCGCCGCCGCTGGTGCGCACAATATCCATACCGGCTACCTTACCCTGCACGCTTTCCATCACATTGCCCGTCGGCACCTTTTTCACTTCATCGCCCTTCAGCGATACCACGGCGCCGGTAAGATCTCTTTTTCTTACCGTACCATAGCCTATCACCACGATGTTCTCAAGGCTGGCGGCTGCAGAAACGAGGGTGATGTTAAATTCGGTTTTGTTGCCCACACGCATTTCCTGGGTTTCATAACCTACATAGGAAAATACCAGTACATCATCGTTATCAACATTGAGGCTGAACCCGCCTTGCTCATCGGTAACCGTGCCGCGGGATGTGTTTTTGATGTTTACCGATACACCCGATAAGGGGGCGCCGGCCTGGTCAGTAACACGGCCTGTTACTTTTTTATCGGGGGCCGTTTGGGCCAGGTTTTGGTTGATCACGATCAGGTTATTGCCCATGAAGCGATAGGTAAGCACTGTTTGGGAAAACAGGTTGCCCAACGCCTGCCTTATATCGGCATTCTCAACATGAATGGTGACCTTTTTGCGGATGCCGGGCAATTGGTCATTGTATAAAAACCGGTAATGTGTTTGTTTTTCAATCTGAATCAATATACCGGCTATTTCGGCATTCCTGTATTTGAGGTTCAGTTTTTCCTGCCCGAACCCCGTGGCCGACACCTGCAACGCACAAACAACAAGAAAGAAAGTAGTTATTTTCATAACAAGCAGTGCTTTGGAAAGCAACGGGTTTTCACCCCCCGTTAGAAAACTTTTCATACATTAGTAAATATTATGGGTTAAATAAT
>Ga0065721_10049310_pt1 | contig 37872 bp, 30 predicted proteins | sample Mesricmetagenome_FD_59108 | JGI IMG/M metagenome (GOLD analysis project Ga0065721, IMG submission 59108) | Mesophilic microbial community from rice straw/compost enrichment Sample: eDNA_1 v2 (version 2) | ecosystem: Engineered > Solid waste > Grass > Composting > Bioreactor | place: USA: Davis... | reverse complement strand
CCATACCTTTTGAATACAGCAGCTTCAGGTGGTTTGCACACCCCTGCTGTACAACGTGTGCGATAGACCTACTATCATCTTTTATACAGCATTGAAAAGAACTACCTCTCCTTTTCATTAGCGCCACGCATATCCCACCCTAAACTTCACCGGCTGCGTCCTTGGCGTCTGCTGGTAGCTCAAAAAATCCCAAAACAACTGCAGCTTCGTTTTCTTAAAGAACTTACTTTTGATAGAAACGATCTTACTGACACCAGCCAGACCGCTCTGATACCAGTCATCGGCTTTTATCACAGTACCTGTATTGTTGCTAACCGGCGTCACGCCTGGTTGATAATTATATTCAAACCCGCCACTGGCATAAAAGCTGCCCTTGATCTTCATATCAAAAAACGATCGTAAGCCCATGCCCTGCGTGGAGATAGAAATATTCCTGATATCTTTCCCCCACCCCATCTTATAGCTGGCGCCTACACCAATGGTGCTCTTGTCGTTTATCTTGTAACCAACAGATAAACCCACGTCTGTAGTGGTGGGGAAGAAATAATTCGATTTAACAGATTGAATATTGGTGCCGTATTCCAGGCGCTTCCAGAAGGTTTTTGTTTTTTGATTGTTGGGTTTGAAATCGGGCAAATCCATGTCAGTGCTACCACTACCGCCCAGTTTATTGAGTTTATCCTTCAACTGGTTTAGTTGCGCTTGGGCTGCCTGCAGATTCTGTTGAAGATACTGTTGGGCGTTGGGCCCGGCACCTGCCAACTGTGTTTGTATTTGTTGCTGCACCTGCGCCCTGGTTTGTAGTCCAGTCAGACTTTGCGGTGTGCCATAATTGTCGGGCATGCGGAACAACGAAGCCAGTTCACTGTTCTGTTGCATAAACTGTTTAAAAGCAGGGAGTTTGTTCAGTAAGGTCAGACCTTTTTTAAGTGCCTTGTTGGGGTCTTTCAGCATATCCTTGTATTCCTGCACCTGCTGGCCATAGTAGTAGGCTTGTTTGTTAAAGTCAGCAAAACTGTTGGTGATTCCTTTCGGCAACTTTGTGTATCTTCCTAACGCATCCCTTATTTGTTGTTTGCGTTGTTTAATAAAGGCTTTTACCTGTTCGGTTTGCTGCAGTTTGGATTGCAAGGCGTTTACATTGGCCAGCGCCCCCTGCACCTTTTGCCGGACGTCTTTGGCGCCGCCCAACAACTGGCTGTTTTTGTCCAAAAAAGACAACGAGGTTTTCAGGGAATCCATGCCAGGTAAATACTCACCCCGAAGTCCGCTCTTGAGTTTATCCGTTTTGCCTTTAATTTTTCCCGTAAATTGTTGGTATTGTTGCTCACTGCCGGCAAATAACTGTCGGGCCCCCGCACTGTCTATTTTGGCTAACTTGCGTTGTAGTTTCTTTTCCTTTTTGGCGAGTCGCTGCAGATACCGTCCGGATTGTTTGGTGAGGCGCTTTTCAAGCCCGGTAGCCTTTTTATTAACTGAGGTGAAAAAATCAGAAGGGAGGTTAATGACCTTGTCAAGCCCCGTTTCCTTATCTTGTGAAAAGGCAGGCATGCAGATGAGCAAGCAATAGCCCATCGCTACTCTCATAAGCCAGCTTAACCTCATGTTGACGGTTTAGGTTGTTGGTATAGTTTAGGTAAGCGCAAATATACATGCAGACAAACAAAAAGCACAAATAAAAGCTATATGAGTTAATAAGTGCGTTAATTTGGCCAAAAAGCGTGCAGATTTGGCGATAACTGTGCAGTGCGCATGTCTCCCAGATAATGCCTCGTCCGAAAAAAAGTCGTCAATTTTGATGCACTTGATAAATTCACAGTTTCTGATGACAAATTAACCGTTTGTAACCACAGCTTAAAAGAGGTAATTTATCGTTATATGCTTCGCCACTTAATTTCAGTTCTATATTTGCTTCACCATGGCTTCTGAATATCCTGTTCAAGTTGATTTCAGTTTTGAGTAGCCATTTATCCCCCCGGGGCAACTTGATTATCATATCCCTTTACCATCCGAGTCCTAATGATAACGATTAATTATTGCTCTCGAGTTTGCATGCGTTTCTTCAGCGATTCTATGTCATTTCTAAGATGTTCGAGCACTTTATTTTGTTCAGTCAGTTCATGAATTTTTTTATTTTGCTCGATCACGTATAAAGTCAGCTCCTCAATCTTTTTCAGCAACGTCGCCTGGTTATCGCCCAGATCTAACCCGTTCTTTTCCACCTCTGCTGCTGACGGCACCTCCGGCAAATGATGATGTTGTTGAATGAATTGCTCTACTTCAGATAAAGGCCGCAGACGATAGCCAGCATCAAATACATAATCGGCCCATCCATTTTGCGTGACCTTTACCTTTTTTGAAAATACATTCCCATTTACTGCAAGCAACACATCTCCGTCCGGTAGTGAACCGGGATTGCCCATCACTACTTTTCCATCCGCCTGTATGCGGACCCTTTCCTGATTGTTGGTGATAAAATTGAACCCTGCATTGTTTGTAGAACCGATGGATTGGCCTGGATTTAGGATATTACCGGTTAAAGCCCATCCACTAGACGTTCCTGTCGCTGCCTGCCAGGTTGCGTTACCAGTGGCGTCGCTGGTTAGTACCTTTCCTGGTCCGGCATCAGTGGGAAGAACAAAACCTGTTGCTTTAATATTGCCGTTAACATCTAGTTTTTCCGCAGGTGCAGAACTGCCGATACCTACATTACCAGTCGGAGCGATTAACATAACTTCAGCATTATTGGTACCGAAGCGGAGCACACCATTCTCCCGATTCCATATCTGGAATGCATTTGGCAATGCCGAATAGTTGCTGCTCAATAAACCAATCAAAGCGCCATTTGAACTGGAATTCCCTAAATTATTAAAAAAACACATCCTGGCTTGCGCACCTGAACCAACATTGGCATTTCTGACGATTATGATAGGTGTAGCGTCGTTGGTGTTTCTAAGAATATCTAAGTTCGATATTGGATTGGAATTGCCTATACCTACATTACCGATATTAGTTATACGTAGTTTTTCTGAAGCGACACCACCATTGAGTGTGTTAAAGACCAATGAACCGCTATTATCTGATCCTGTTCTAACAGCACCAATATTTGCCAAATTGTTAACTATACCGGAAATGCCGCTTGCCTGGAAAGTTAATGCTGGACCAAAACCGTTGGTAAGTGATGTGGAGGTGGATAGCCTAAGCACTAAAGCGGCAGCATAATTATTATTGGTCGTAAAATGTCTTTCGAAAATTCCAGGTACTGAAGTACTCGATTCTAATACATGCAGTCTGTAAACTGGTGCCCCAGTGCCAATGCCAACGTAGCCCGCGTTATAATACATCGGACTACCCTCCACCCATTGTGCTTTTTGCTCGTGTGACGTTAACAAGACAACAATTAAACAAAGAATAGCTCTGAAAGATGACATATTTCATTGAGTTATATGATTTGTATAAAATTAGTTCCAAACATATTGATGGATAGAGCATCCACCGGGACGGAGTGATTCTCCTGCTTTATACGGTGACTAGTATTAAAGAAATTAATATAACATTCTTGCACGAATTTAATCCCTTCCTCTTGTGCAAGGAAAGTGTGCATCTGAGTATGTAACTGTGTATATAAATCTTCGTATGCAGAATTAACTTCATGAGGGTTGCTTGGGGTTATGGTATAGTTTAGGTAAACCAAAGATATGGGCATTCTTTTATTATAAATGATGGCATTCGTCCAAATTAGTATCCGTGCAGTTTTTGGCCAAAAGCGCGACATTTTAAGGAAAAAGCGTGCATTTAGCTACTGATATGCGGTTTATCTCGTCCTAAAAAAAGTTGAAAGTGGTAGTGATATTCCTGTGATTGGTTGATTGGGTTGAACAGGTGGTGGCGGCTAGATCATATGCATAAACTGTTGCATCGTTAAGGGTCTTACTAAACTCTAATTGTAGTTTCTGTTAACTACACAAAATATATAATAGCGGTAACAATAAAAACACTGTTTTCCCAACCTGGTTTCTGCAAATAACCCAGTAACGATTGAATAAGTGGTATTAAGGAATATCTTTGAATACAATAGTGGTCAATAATTGTAGTCTTACACTGTGTCAATTTTCTATTCCAGGGAATTTTTAAATTTATTGAGTTCAGACTTCGTAAAATTGTCAAAACAATTGGGGAAATCTGAATACGATTTACCCAAGCCTTCGAGGATTTGGACAATAGTTAATCCATTGGGAGTTGATTTCGCATTGAAAATATCGGAAATAGTTGCTGGTCGTCTCTGAATCGTATCAAATAACTGGTTTGTATTTACCACCATATTAAATGGTGCGTTCCCTTCCTCTTAGGCTCTTACATTCTCCTCCGGTAGTTTCCTAAAAGCCAAAGCATATTTCAATTTGATAGTTTCAAGCTGACTGATTTCTTCATTCCTCGCCATTTCGAAAAAAACAACTTTTTTTAAAATTTTCTTTACGGTTAACTGTAAAAAATAAATATTTGAATATAGAAATAGCTATATAATCGTTTGTTGTCATTTCACACGAAAGGATTTCACTATAAGTCTCGCCGGAAAACCGCCAATTTTCAGAGAATTGAGATGATAGTGAACAGCCCGCTCTATATTTGAAATATAGGGTGGGCCTCTATCAGCTTATCAACTTCGGGCGCTTGGCGGTGCCTCTTGCGATAAGACGAGGCCTACCCTATATTTTTTTTGCAGTCTTCTAATATAGGTTACAGCCTCGCTCTACTGCAAGATGTATCCTCAAATAATTGCAAATGAACATACCATTAAACCAAACCAAAATGAAGCCATGGCCTGATTGGCATTACAAACCAATAAGCTAAAGGCTGAGGAGATAGAAAATCCCATTAAAGTGATAGACGACTTTTTCCAGTGTTATCACTTGCCCGCTATCAGGGTATGTCTGCAGGACTGGTTACAAGATGCACTTTCTAAAGAAACCATTGAAGTTAAGGAACATGTAAGAACCCACGCTCAAGTCGAAAGATTAGTAGAAGCGGTGTCGTCGCTGGTCGGTTCAGCGGTAGGGAGCGTTAATCCAGGAAAATACGCCAACAGAAGTCTTGTCTATGCCAGAGGACATGAAAAAAAGGCATGGCAAAGGGTAGGTTTAAAAAGACGGAATCAGATATGGAAAAGCTGATGAACAATCCACATCTTGTATTCCAGGATGGTTCAAATATACCCTTTTCAGATATGCTCGAATACCTGCTACCTACGTGGTTTCGAACGGCGTTTAACCGAATGAACGGTTCCGATGCAATCCAATAGCCAGCTTTAGCCTTGAATTTGGCGTGAAGAAATATCTCCTTTTTACTAAAATATATCGATGCTGTCTTCATGTAGTATTCAAAGAGTCCTGGCGAAAATTCCACACCCCCATCTTCTGTATATTTAACAGCTCTCTGAAAATCAACCGGCCATTCTAAACCTGCCTAAAATAAAAAAAGGATTACTCGATTAAGTAATCCTCTTTAGTGATCCCGCTGGGACTCGAACCCAGGACCCTAACATTAAAAGTGTTATGCTCTACCAACTGAGCTACGGAATCATCCTCCTCATTATCAACCCGGTTTTTACGTCGGTGTCTTTAATTTTGGGAGTGCAAAAATAGCGGAAAATCATATTGAACCAAACTTTTTCAAAAAAAATCATGCACGATTTTGGCATATCTAATTTTTTGGGCCATTTAACTCCGCTATTTTTGTACCATAATCATCAACTATGTCATTCTTAAAGGATAAGGTAGTAGCTATTACGGGAGGCAGTGACGGCATCGGCAAGGCTTTGGTAAACGCATGTATCGCCGCGGGCGCCAAAGTGGCTACCTGTGCGCGCAATTACGATAAATTATACCAGTTGCAACTCGAGCACGCCAATATGCTGCTCCATACCATCACCTGCGACGTCAGCAATGAATCGGATTGCCGCCGCTTTATCGAATCTACCATCAAAACCTTCGGGGGAATCGATATCCTCATCAATAACGCCGGCATCAGCATGCGGGCCCTTTTTAATGATGCCGATGTGGAAGTGATCAAAAAAGTGATGGATGTGAACTTTTTTGGCTCGGTATATTGCACCAAATACGCGCTGCCCTCTATTTTACAGCGCCAGGGCACGATTGTGGGCGTATCGTCTATCGCCGGCTACCGGGGATTACCGGGACGCGCGGCCTATTCGGCCTCGAAATTTGCCCTGCAGGGCTGGCTGGAGGCTATTCGTACTGAATTGCTCCATACGGGCGTACATGTGATGTGGGTGTGCCCGGGATTTACGGCTTCCAATATCCGCAATGCGGCCCTCAATAAAGACGGCGATGCCCAGGGCGAGTCGCCGCTGGACGAAGCTGCGCTTATGCCGGCAGAGGAATGTGCCCAGGAAATTCTCAAAGCCATCGGCCAGCGCAAACGTACGCTGGTGCTCACCTTCAATGGAAAAAGAACGATTTTGATGAATAAATTCTTTCCTTCATGGACAGATAAACTGGTGCATAAATTCTTTTTTAAGGATAATGAACTAACGAAATGAGAAACCTGCCTGCCGGCAGGCAGGTAAGAAAAACAAAAGGTTCTTCTCTGCACCAATCATTATTTATCTACTTCATAATTTTTAATTTCTTATTCCTTATTTTTAATTTCCATGCCTTTACTAACCCTAACATCCGATATTGGTCAGCAAGACTACCTGGTGGGTGCAGTAAAAGGCAGTTTACTGCAAATCAACCCGTCGTTTACACTGGTCGATATCTCCCATGCCATCTCCCCTTTTAACTATCCGCAGGCGGCCTACATTTGCCGCAATGCCATCAAACAATTCCCTTCCCATACCTTTCACCTGCTGATGGTGAACCTGTTTGAAAAAAAGCCGCAGCAATTGTTGCTGGCCTGGCATAAGGAGCAATATATTCTCTGCGCAGATAACGGGTTGCTGACGATGATACTGGAAGATAAACCGGACATGGTGATCGGGCTGCCGCTGGATCCCAAAGCAGTAAAGGATACGCTGCATTTTGCCCGGGTAATGGGTGAGGCGGTGCAAAAAATTCATGCAGGCGCCGGTTTGCAGGATATCGGGTTGCCTGATGTGACTTTTATTGAAAAAAATCATTTGCGGCCATTGTTTGGAGAGAACTGGATGGAGGGACAGATCATTTTTATTGACCACTTTGAAAATATCGTGGTGAATATTACGCGTGACCAGTTCGAGGAACATCGCAAAGGCCGGCGGTTTAAGATCGTGTTCAAACGCGATGAGGTGATTGATAAGATCGCGGAATCATATGCCGATGTGCCGGAGGGCGAAAAGCTGGCCTTGTTTAATTCGGCAGGCTACCTGGAGATTGCCATCAACAAAGGCAATGCGGCAGGGTTGTTTGGGTTGCAGGGGTTCACGGAAAGAGGGCAGCATTTGCAGAACAGGCTGTTTTACCAGACGGTTCGAATCATGTTTTTGTAAGTCCATTACCGTATCAAATTCAACGTCCCCCTCAGCATCCTTCTTCCCCCATCAATACTGATCATATACACATACACACCCGCAGGATGGCCCCTTCCATCCCACCCGCTGTTCACATCCTTCGCGCTGTACACCATCTGCCCATAGCGGTTATATACCCGTATATCATATCTTTTAAACGCATTCAGCGCCGGCACACGCCATACCTCGTTCACGCCATCGCCATTCGGCGTAAAGGCATTCGGTACAAATACATCTTTATACACAAAAACATGCACGGTATCGGTAACGGTGCCGCAACCCAGTGCCGATACAGCGGTGAGCACATAGTCGGTGCTCAATATCGGGTTTACCAATGGCCGCATTTCATTGTATGTTCCCGGCGTCCAGAAAAAGTCTACATCCTGCCCTCCTGCCATTCCTTCCAGGCGTACGGTATCGCCACGAATGATGGTTTTATCAGGACCGGCATTCACCTCAGGCCGCGATACCACATGTACCAATACCTGCGAGGTATCGGTACAGGCATACTGGTTGGCTACGACCACACTGTACTGCACGGTATCCAATGGCGTGGCAACCGGATTGGCCACGGTAGATGACGACAAACCCGCTTCGGGCGTCCATTTATAGGTTAAACCGCCGCTGCTCCATAGTTGCACCTGTTCACCGGCACAAATCATGTCCCGGGCAGCGCCGGCATCGGCTGTGGGCGATGGATTTACCACCACCATCGTGGAGTCGAGGGTGGTACAGCCTTTATCGCTGGTCACCAGCACATGGTATTTACCGGCATGCTGCAATTCTACGTACTCCAGGGTTTGCTCTTGTCCTGCCTGGTTGATATTGCCGGGGCCGTCCCAATAATACAAAACACCCCCGGTAGCCTTTAACTGCAGCTCCTTTCGCTCGCAAACGGGCGAATTGCTGGTGATGGTGGTCACCGGGTTGGGATGAATGGTTACGGAGATCATTTTCGAGGCGGTACGGCAGGCGGTGGTGCCCATATTGCTGGTTTCGGTTGCGCTCAGTCGGTACCAGTAGGTACCGGCTGGTGCATCTTCGGGAAAATCTACCTGCAGTGTAAGGTCGTTTTCACCGGGCATATCGGTCCACCCGGCATTATTGCTATTCTGCTGCCATTGAAACACGGGATTGCCAAAACCGGCCATAATACTGCCATTAAACACATAGCTGTGCGCAGGCCCCTCACAATATTCCACGCTGGCACCAGGCATACCCTGTATGCCGGCAATGATATCGGGTCCGCAAGGCCGGAAAGTGATATCGTCGAGGGCCAGGTCGTTGCCACAGCCTCCCTGCGAATTATTCACGATGCGCAACACCACATCCGACACGCCGGCAGGGGTCACAAAGAAAAACCCGTACTGCTTCCATACGGCGCTGGATTGGGAGGGAATATTACCGCTGTTATAGGTCTGCAATATGGTGCCATCGGTTCTTTCTATGGTGAAGGTCAAATTGGGCTGAATGCCATTATTGCCACAGGCACTGGGCTTTAAAACGTTCGTGATCCAGGCGGCAAACTCGAAGGTGGTATTGCTGCAGAGTCCGCGTACGGTGTCCAGGTAAAAGGCGCTGGGCTGCAGCGAGGCATTTACGAGCATAAAATAGCCGTTGTCGTCACCGGTATGGTCGCTGGCCAGGCTGTGCCAGGAATTGTTGTGACAGGCGGTGGTACTGTTGAGAATGGTGTAATAGCCATCATTCGGACAATCCGTTGCCAGGAACTGGTAATTGGTGGTGGCTGCGGTGAGCGGACTGCCGGGATTTGGGCCGCTGCCAAAGGTGATGTTTACGATAGGGTCGCCCAGGCTTCCCTGGCATAGCTGGGCGTGGGCCGCCATAACAAGCAAGCAAAAAACAGCTACAAAACCAGAAAACCTCGCGGCAAAGCGCATAAGCAGATGGAAATATTAAATATTGAATAATGAATATTGAATTTTGAAGTGTTACAGTTCCCGAAATTCGGCATTTAGCACTCAACATTCAACATTCATTATTCAATATTCAATATTAATAGAGGAATCAGCACTAAAAACTTGAGACTTAGAACTTATATTTGCCCATCTTTTTAAAACCAACACTTTATGAATTTTAAACGAGTGAACAACATAGTGGGTTGGATAGTGTGCCTGATTGCTTGTAGCGTGTACGTGTTAACCATGGAACCGACCGGCAGTTTCTGGGACTGCGGCGAATTTGTTTCCAGTGCCTACAAACTCCAGATCCCCCACCCGCCCGGAGCTCCGCTCTTCATTTTGCTGGGTCGTTTTTTTATCATATTGTTTGGTGACAATCCTACCAACGCAGCCCTGGGCGTGAATTTCATGAATGCCATCGCCAGCGGCTTTACGATATTGTTCCTTTTCTGGACCATCACCCATTTTGCCCGTAAACTTATCGTAAAAGCGGGTGAACCCATCAATAAAAACCAACTGTTCACCATCATGGCCGCCGGTGTAGTAGGCGCCCTGGCCTATACCTTTTCCGATTCGTTCTGGTACAGCGCGGTGGAAGGCGAGGTATACGCCCTCTCCTCCCTGTTTACGGCCATCGTATTCTGGGCCATCCTGAAATGGGAACACGAAGTAGACCAGGAAAGCAAAACCGACGGACACCGTTTCTCCCGCGCCGACCGCTGGCTGATCTTTATTTTCTATATGATGGGTCTGTCTATCGGCGTGCACCTGCTGAACCTGTTGACCATCCCGGCCATCGTAATGGTGTATTATTTCAAACGTTATAAGGTGACCCGCTGGGGCATGGTAGGCGCTTTTGTACTGGGTTGCGTAATTACCGGCCTGGTACAGGTAGCCATCATTCAATGGAGCATCAAAGGCGCCGGTTTATTCGATATTTTCTTTGTAAACAACATGGGCACCCCCTTCTTTATGGGTTTTGCCATCTATTTTATCCTGCTGGCAGCCCTGCTGGTAGCGGGTGTATTGTTCAAAGAAGACCAGATACGCAAGTTCACCCTGTTCCCTGTATGGCTTTCTGCCATCATCCTGCTGTTCTGCTTCCCCTTTATCAAATCGGGCGGCACCTTCGTACTGCTGTTGCTGGGACTGGGCGTAATCATTGCGCTTTGCTACTACAACAAACAAAAGATCTACTCCTTCCTGAAGATCGGGCTTTGGAGCGCCATCTTCCTCATATTGGGTTATTCTACCTATTTCACCACCCTGGTACGCTCATCGGCCAACCCCTCGGTGGATATGTACAATGTAGACAACCCGGTGAGCCTGGTGGGCTACCTGAGCCGCGAACAATATGGCGACTGGCCCATTTTGTACGGTCCTGATTTCGTATACCGCGCGCCCTTTAAAACCACGGGCGACCTGTATGTAAAGGGTGAAGATAAATACGTAGTAGCCGGTAAAACGCGTAAACAGGATTTTAGCGCCAAACCCGACGACAATGAGCTGGCAGCCATCCAGCAGCAACACCCCGATTGGGATGTAGACAAGATCGGGCCGCATATCTTCCCCCGCATGTACGATAACGGCAACGAACGTAACCAGGAATATGTGTACCGCACCTTCGGCGGACTGGGCGCTACCGACCAGCCCACCTTCCTCCATAATATCAGGTATTTTGTTGATTACCAGTTCAGATGGATGTACTGGCGGTATTTTATGTGGAACTTCGCGGGTAAACAAAACGACCTGCAGGGTTTTGGCAACCGCCGCGACGGCAACTGGAACAGCGGTATCAATTTCATAGACAAAATGTTCGGGCACAGTACGCCCGACGAGCTGCCCGATACCGCCGGCAAGAAAAATAAAGCCAATAACAACCTGTATTTCCTGCCGCTGATACTGGGTACCATCGGGTTCTTTTTCCAGCTAAACCGCGCCAAGCGCGACTGGCTGGTGAGCTTTATGCTCTTCTTCTTTACCGGTTTTGCCATTGTGATATACCTCAACCAGAGCGGGCAGCAGCCACGTGAACGTGACTATGCCTATGTGGGCTCCTTCTACGCCTTTGCCATCTGGATAGGCTTGGGATTGATTTGGGTAAAAGAAAGCTTTAACAAATACATCAAGGGCGATGGGGCCAACTATGCAGCCGCCGGTCTTTGCCTGCTGGCCGTACCGGTACTGATGGCCTCACAGGAATGGGACGATCACGACCGCAGCAAAAAACTGCTGGCCCGCGACCTGGGTAAAAACTACCTGGAAAGCTGCGCCAAGGATGCCATCCTCATCTCCTTCGGCGATAACGACACCTACCCGCTGTGGTATGCCCAGGAAGTGGAAAACATCCGTCCCGACCTGCGCGTGGTGAACTACAGCCTGCTGGGTACCGACTGGTACATCAACGAGCTGCGTTATAAAGTAAACAACAGCGCACCCACCGATGTGATCTTCACCCCTGAACAAATACAGGGCGATAAAAGAAATATCGTATTTACCGGCCAATACCTCACCCGCTCGGGTTATACCGCGCCGCTGGCAGGTTTCGACCAGAACAAATACTATAACCTCGACAGCCTGTTGCGTAATGTAACCGCCAGCGACGACCCCAGGCATACCGTGCCGATGAATGATGAAGACGTGGGTCATATTTTGCCGGTTAACAAAGTGAGTGTGCCTGTAGATGTGGAAGAAGTAAAAAAACATATTCCCTTTAATCCCGGTGATAATATCGTGAGCGAGATGAAACTCGACATCAAGCGGAATTACCTGCAAAAGAACGACCTGGCCGTACTGGCCATCATTGCCGGTAATAAATGGAAACGCCCGATCTATTTCACCAGCACACAGGAACTGGAAGAGCTGGGCCTGGAAAAATATGTACGTATGGAAGGGCTCGCCTATCGTTTGGTTCCTGTTGAAGGCACCAATGTACAAATGGATGTGGCGTACCAGAATATCATGGAGAAATTTGCCTATGGCAATGCCAATAAACCAGGCGTGTATTTCGATGAAGAGAACCGCCGCCACCTCAACAGCATACGGCAGGCGCACGCCTTCCTGGGTATGAGTCTGGCCGATGCAGGCCGTATGGATTCGGCACGTAAGGAATTGCGCAAGTATGATAACATGGTGAAGGAAGAAAACCTGCCCTATGGTATGACCAGCAACCGCGGCAATTTCCACAACCGGGTTACCATGACCTTCCTGTATGCGGCCTATCGCTGTGGCGACCTGGAACTGGCCAAAAAAGTTCATACTTCCGTAAAATCCGACCTGGAGCAGCAAATGAAATACTACCGCTCGCTGGGTGAAGGCGAATCGAACAACGAATCGCTGGCCATGCAGGCAGCGGCCTATCTGAATAACCGGGGTGGTATTTTATCTGAACAACAGGAACAATTTGCACAAGACATACTCTCCTCGTACCAGATGCTGATGCAGATGACCGATTGGGAAAAACAATTCGGAACGGGTGCCAAACCCAGCGCTGTAGAGAATGCACCGGATACGTTGCCGGGAGTGCCGGCGCAGCCGACGGATACGATGCAGGGAAAATAGAAGAGGCAGAAGGCATAAGGCAGAAGGCATAAGGGGTTTACCTTTATGCCTTTTTCTTTTGCCTTATGCCTTCTGCCTTATGCCTTACCCCACAACAATTCCCACCCCCATTTGTTCTTCTCAACATATATGCATATTAATGCTTAAATTGAGTAAGTACCATAAATCAGATTAGCGTGATAGGACACCATTTTACGAAATTCGATCCCAACCAACAGGGCAAGAGTAAGTTTGAACAGTTGCTGGATGTATTTATGCAATTGCTCACCTATACCAACGGGGATGTAAGCGAGGCATTGAACTGGATGAACCAGTTAGACAGGGAATATGAATTATCGAACGAGGAATACGGCATGGGCGACTTTATTGAAGACCTGAAAGAAAAAGGATATATACAGGAGAACCAGGTAAGCGGCACCATCAGCATTACGCCCAAAACCGAACAGGGTATTCGAAAACGTTCGCTGGAAGAAATATTCGGCAAACTGAAAAAAACAAAACAGGGCGATCACCATACATTCAAACCGGGACAGGGCGATGAGATGAATCCCGAAACACGCCCCTTCCAGTTTGGCGATACGCTGGAGCAGATCGATTTCACCACCTCTATTCGCAATGCGCAGATCAACCATGGCATCGAAAGTTTCAGTATGCAGGAAGATGACCTGGCCATTCGCGAAACCGATTTTAAATCGCAGACCTCCACGGTGCTGATGATCGATATCTCCCACTCGATGATCCTCTACGGCGAAGACCGCATTACGCCGGCCAAAAAAGTGGCCATGGCGCTCAGCGAGCTCATCACCACCAAATACCCCAAGGATACCCTGGATATTGTAGTATTCGGCAACGATGCCTGGCCGGTGGAGATCAAAGACCTGCCCTACCTGCAGGTGGGGCCCTACCATACCAATACCGTAGCCGGTTTGGAAATGGCGATGGATATTTTGCGGCGCCGCAAAAATCCCAATAAACAAATATTCATGATCACCGATGGCAAACCCACCTGTTTAAAGCTGGGTAAACGGTATTACAAGAATAGTTTTGGGTTAGACAGGCGCATCACCAACCGGTGCCTGAACCTGGCGGCACAATGTAAAAAACTGAAGATACCCATCACCACGTTTATGATCGCCACCGATCCCTACCTGCAGCGCTTTGTGCAGGAGTTTACGGAAACCAACAGCGGCAAGGCCTTTTTTGCCTCGCTCGACAGGCTGGGCGCCTTTATATTCAGGGATTTTGAAAATGGAAAAAGAAAGACAGTATATTGATCGAGGTAGGAAGTAAGAGGCAGGAAGTAGGAAAATGCGCTATCTTCCTACTTCCTGCCTCTTACCTCCTACTTCAAAACAGCGATAAATAAGAAAAGGAAACTTCATGAGCATACCAAAAATTAAAACATTAGGAGAGCTGAAGAAAAGCGGTTATCAACCTAAATCTGTTAAAGACGAAATACGCAAAAATCTTATCTGCAAACTACAAAAGAACGATTCTACATTCAACGGCATCATCGGTTATGAAGAAACGGTGATACCCGATGTGGAAAGGGCATTGTTGTCCCGCCACAATATTTTATTCCTGGGCTTACGCGGACAGGCCAAGACGCGTATGGCCCGGCAGATGATAGAATTACTGGATGAATATATACCTGCGGTGGAAGGCAGCGAAGTAAACGACGACCCGCTGCACCCCATCACCCGTTATTCGAAAGACCTGATTGCCGAAAAAGGCGATGCCACCCCTATCGTGTGGATCCATCGCAGCGAGCGTTATGGCGAAAAGCTGGCAACGCCCGATGTAAGCGTGGCCGACCTCATCGGCGATATCGATCCCATCAAGGCCGCCAACCTGCGGCTGAGCTTTGCCGACGAAAGGGTGATACACTATGGCATCATCCCCCGCAGCAACCGCGGCATATTCGTGATCAACGAAGTGCCCGACCTGCAAGCTCGTATACAGGTAGCACTATTTAATATCCTGGAAGAAGGCGATGTGCAGATACGCGGTTTTAAACTGCGTATGCCGCTGGACATTTTGTTTGTATTCACCGCCAATCCCGAAGATTATACCAACCGCGGTTCCATAGTAACGCCGCTGAAAGACCGTATAGAAAGCCAGATACTCACGCACTATCCCAAAACCATCGAAACGGCGCTTACCATTACCGAACAGGAAGCCGATATACTGGAAGAACAAAAATCGAAAGTACGTATCAGCGACCTGTTAAAAAGACTGATCGAGCAGATCTCTTTTGAAGCGCGCAGCAGCGAGCTGGTGGATAAAAAAAGCGGTGTATCGGCCCGTTTGAGCATATCTGCCTTTGAAAATGCCGTGAGCTCGGCCGAGCGCAGGGCTATTATCAATAAAGAAAAAGATACACAGGTTTGGATCAGCGATATGATCGGGCTGATACCGTCCATCACCGGTAAGATAGAGCTGGTGTATGAAGGCGAACAGGAAGGCCCCTACCAGGTGGCCATGAACCTGCTGGATAAATCCATACGCAGCCAGTTTATACAATATTTTCCCAACCCTGAAACGCTGAAGAAAAAACGCGGTCAGCAACAGGCCGAGGAAAATCCTTACCGTTCTGTACAGTCCTGGTTTGATAAGGGCAATACCCTCAACCTGTTTTTTCATACCACCGATGCCGAAAAAGTACAGCAGTTGTATAAGGTGGATGGATTGCATGCATTGGTAAAAAAATACTTCAAACAGGCCAATGAAAAAGAGGCAGCCTTGCTGATGGAGTTTGTGTTGCATGGACTGGCAGCCTTTTCGATGATCAGCAAGAAGATACTGGAGAGCCGTGTGGAGTTTAAAGACCTGATGGGATCTATGTTGGGCAACGCCACATCCTATACAGAAGAGGAATTTGATAATGACGATTTTAATTAATATGATATAGCCAAACGCACCCATTTGCTACCACTCACAGGCAAATGGGTGCGTTTGTTCATTTGTCCCCTTTTTGTCCCCGCCTTGTCCTCCTTTCGAATAATATATTTACGGTAAGCATATCTCCCTCCTTTTCTTACCAAAAAAATATTATATGAAAGGGCTCTTTTTAGCAGCACCACTACTATTGCTTTGTTTCGAAATCAATGCCCAAAGTGTGGGCATCAGCGATAATGGCGAAAAACCCGATGCCAGCGCTATGCTGGATGTAAAAAGCACTACCAAAGGTTTATTGATCCCTTCCATGACGGCCGCTCAAAGAACGGCCATTGCGTCTCCGGCAACCGGATTATTGGTGTACCAGACCGACGGCGTTGCCGGATTTTATTACAACAGCGGCACACCGGCTGTACCCAACTGGACGATATTAACAACCAGTAATGCCACCTGGCTAACCACCGGCAACAGTGGTACCAGCCCGTCCATGCATTTTTTGGGCACCACCGATGCTACAGACCTCGTCATTGGGACCAATAATAACACCCGGATGAAAGTCAGGGCTAACGGGCAGGTCCTGTTCAATGGTATCAATTTCCAGTCCGGTATCGATTTGATTGAAGCGTTTGGCGGAGGTCATCCCAATGCCGGGTCTGCCACCCAAACCTGGCCTATTAACGCATACAGTGTTGGTAATTTTGGCGGCGTGTATGGGCAAAACCAACATGAGGGAACCGGGATAATGGGTGAAGCGCTCTCCAATGGTGTGGGTGTATACGGCATTAGTTTAGGAACGGGTATCGGTACTTTTGGAGTTTCCCAACAGGGAAATGGCGTAGTTGGCGAAACCAGGGCGGTCACTGCGGCTGCTGTTCGCGGTGTTAATAAACATATCAATGGTATAGGTATTGTTGGTTTGGGTAATAACCTGAATACCTTTAGCGGTCTCAACAACGGTAGTGGTGTGTTGGGAGCGGGAACTCATTTGGGAGTCGTTGGTCAGGCAGGCACGCCGGGGGGCGATCCTTTTTCCGATAGATGGGCCGGTATGTTCGATTATATGGTAGGCACCAGTTCGTGGGCAGTGATCGGCGGGCGTTCAGGGACAATCGATTATGGCATAGTATCACCCGGCGTTAAATCGACGATGGTGAAAGATGAACAGAACAGGAACCGCGTGATGTATTGTACCGAAGCGCCGGAAGTATTGTTCCAGGATTTTGGTACGGCCCAATTGCTGAACGGGCGGGTACATGTGGATATTGATCCGTTGCTGGCCCGTAACATTTATGTTAGTCCGCAAAAACCCATGAAAGTGTTTATACAACTGGAAGGTGAATGTAACGGCGTGTATGTGACCAATAAAACGGCCACCGGTTTCGATGTGATAGAACTGAACCAGGGCCGTTCGAATGTTTCCTTCACCTACCAGATCGTTGCCAACAGGGCCGATACAAAAGATGAGAACGGGCGCGTAAGCTCCAGCTATTCCAGCGTGCGTTTCCCGGTAGGACCCAATAAACCGCAGTATGCACAACAGTCCTGTCCGCCGGAGCAGCAACCGGTAACAACGCCACAACGGCCTTCGAGACCGGTGCAGGATGTTTTGTATAAGAAACCTGGTTTGCAGGATCGTGATCAATTTCAAGCGGCGCCTGCTCACTAAAATCTTATCGTATGCGAACGCTTTCTATAAGTATATTCCTGGTGCTGCCTTTCTTTATACAGGCGCAGCCTGTGATGACAGTACAGGCAGGCGCCCACATCACTACTACCGGCAAGGCTTTTATAACGCTTACCGATATCAGCCTCGACCTGGATGGGGTTATTCAACAAGGGCCCGGCGATGGCCGCTTTGTTTTTAACGGACCGCTGAATGCCGTCATTACCGGTACTGCCTCCCCCGCTTTCGATGAACTGGAAATTGCCAAAACCGCTAAAGCGCAACTTGCTTTAAAACAAAGCATCATCATAGGGTCCGGTATCATCTTCACCGATGGTACTATCGACCTGAATTCTCATAATATACTACTAGAACCCAATGCGTTGCTGATGGGAGAATCGGCCACCAGCCGCATTACAGGAGAAAAGGGAGGCTATGTACAAATAAAAACTTCGCTCAATGCTCCTGCCGGTGTCAACCCGGGCAACCTGGGTTTGGTGATCTCATCACGCCAGGATCTCGGGCCAATACAGATTCGGCGTGGTCACCAGTCGCAAACAAACGGGTCGAATACAGGGGCTTCTATTCTTCGCTATTACGACCTGGTTCCTGCCAACAATGTGGGACTTGAGGCTACGCTGCGCGTGCATTATTTCGATGAAGAATTGAATGGATTGGATGAGGGCATGCTGACCCTGTTCAGCAGTACCGATTTACTGAGCTGGACCAACAGGGGTTTTAGTGCGCGCTCTGCCGGCCAGAATTATGTTGAACAAACCGGTATCAATTCATTCAGCCGGTTTACCCTGTCGGAGATCAACAATCCTTTGCCGCTGGTGTGGAGTAGCTTCAACACCCGGTGTGACAATGGACATACTACAATAAGCTGGAAGACCCTACAGGAACAAAACACGGCCCGGTTTATCATACGGCGCAGCACCGATGGCATTCATTATACTTCTGTCGACAGCCTGCCTGCAGCGGGTAACAGTCAATCGGAACTGAGTTATTCTTATACAGACCAGGAGGCGATGTACGGCAACACCTATTATCAAATTTTGCAGGAGGATATAGATGGCCGGCAAACCTATTCGCCGGTGCTGTGGAGCCGTTGCGAATTACAGGGATCATTAAGCGTATATCCCAACCCGGTACAGGGCGATTGTGTAGTACGTATAGAATCACCGGACGCCGCCCGGGTTACCCTGCGCGTATACAATATCCTGGGTATGTTATTGCAGCAACATACCCATGCTGTACAGCCGGGCGCCAACCAGTTGTTGTTATCGTTGCATAACCGGCCGGCGGGCACCTACCTGTTGACCGTGTCGTGGAGGAACACTATTAAAACAATAAAACTGGTGAAGTACTAGGGGCATTTTTATACATTTGCCCATGCGAATATCCATGACTTTATGGGCGCTTCTGTTAACAGTGAACTCCTTTGCCCAGATTCGATTTTTCACCATCAACGCCGATAGCACCGCCTTTTCATTAACCCGCGAAGGCGCCGCCCACCTGGCCGGACTGCCATTGAAATGCGCTTTGCAGGAATATCCTAATAAAACCAGTCATACCGCCCACAGCGATAGCGACCAGGTGCTTACACCCCAACAATTGCATCCTGCTTTTTATGGGTGTTTTGATTGGCATAGTTGTGTGCATGGGTATTGGATGATGGCGAGGCTGCTGAAGTTTTTTCCTGATCTGCCGCAGCGCGATTCTATCAGGCAGTTGTTTAATACCAGTATTACGCCGGAGAAGATAGCGGCGGAGGTAAAGTATTTTGAGCTGCCATTGGCGAGGTCGTGGGAACGTACGTATGGATGGGCCTGGTTGTTGAAGCTGGACCAGGAGTTGATGGAGTGGAAAGAAGATACCGCTGCGCAGCGATGGCATGCGAACCTGCAGCCGCTGACCAATAAAATTATAGAATTGTGGATGGCGTTTTTGCCCAAACAAACCTATCCCAACAGAACGGGGGTGCATCCTAATACGGCGTTTGGGTTGGTGTTTGCGTTGGATTATGCCAGGGCGGCGAGGGATCTGGCTTTTGAGGGGGCGATTGTGGCTACGGCAAAACGACTATATGGAAAGGATGAAGGGGCGCCTGCCAGGTGGGAGCCGGATGGAAGTGATTTTTTATCGCCTTCGCTGGAGGAATGTGATTTGATGAGGAGGGTGTTGCCGCGGGCGGTGTTTGTGCAATGGTTTAACAGGTATATGCCCACGGAGGGATTGAGGAATTTAGAGAAGGTACCGGTGGTGAGCGACAGGAGTGATTTGCAGATTGTGCATTTGGATGGGTTGTGTTTTAGCAGAAGTTGGTGTTTGAAGGGTGTGGCGGAGGCGTTGCCGGTTGGGGATGTAAGGAGGGTGCGGTTGTTGAAGGCGGGGATCAGGTTATTGAGTGCGAGTTTGCCGCATGTGGCGAGTGGGGAGTATGGAGGGGAGCATTGGTTGGCGAGTTTTGCGGTGTATGCGTTGACGGGGGGCGGGAAAACGCTATAGCATATCGTTTCCTTTAAAAAAACTACACCACATTCACCTCCCTCTCCAACTTTACCCCAAACCTCCCCTCCACGGCCTCCATCACATCCTTACTCAACTCAAAAATCTCCTTCCCGCTAGCCCCTCCATAATTCACCAACACCAACGCCTGCTTATCATGCACACCGGCATCACCGCGGCGCACACCCTTCCAGCCAGCATGTTCTATTAACCAGCCGGCCGCCAGCTTCACGGTACCATCGGCATTGTGATAACCTACCAGGTTGGGGTATCTGTATTTTAAGGCGTTGTACTGCCACTGCGGAACAGAAGGATTTTTGAAAAAACTGCCGGCATTGCCAATCTTTGCCGGATCGGGCAGTTTGGAGCTGCGGATATTGATCACGGCCTGCGAAACGGCCTGTATGGTCAATTCCTGTACGCCCATGGCCTCCAACTCCTGTTCGATAGCGCCATAGCTGGTGTTGAAATGCGGCGTTTTATTCAGGCGGTAGGTAACGTTGAGAATAACAAACTGGTCTTTGTATTTGCCCTTGAATACGCTATCGCGGTATCCAAACGCACAGTCATTGACGCTGAATGTATACACTTTTTTCTCCTGCAGATGAAAGGCCTCCAGCTCTTCAAACACTTCTTTGATCTCCACGCCATAGGCGCCGATATTCTGCATGGGACTGGCGCCCACGCACCCGGGTATCAGCGAGAGGTTCTCCACCCCCGCCAGGTTATGCTGCAGACAATACAGCACAAACTGGTGCCAGTTTTCGCCGGCGCCGGCCCTGAGGTATACATGCTGGTCATCCTCTTTGATAGTTTCGATGCCCCGGATCTCGTTTTTCAGCACCAGCCGGTTCACATGACCGGTAAACAATATATTACTGCCACCACCCAGCACCAGGGGCGGTTGTCCCATATTGGGATTTTCTGAAAGTATATCACCCAGTTCCTCAACCGAAGTGAAACGGGCAAAGTGACGAGCCAGCACGTCTATACCCAGTGTGTTGTATTGCCGGAGCGGAATATTTTGTTGAATTTGCATAATCAGCAGGGCAAAATAACAACATATGCATCGAAAAACCGCCGTTGTATTGGGCGCTACCGGCTTAATCGGCCGGCACCTGGTACAGGAACTGTTAGAAAACGAGTTCTTTAGCAAGGTGAGAATTTTGGTCAGACGCGCCATTCCCATCCAACACCCAAAAGCGGACATACAGATCGTGAATTTTAAAGACGAGAAAGACATCGCCGCCAAACTCGATATTGGCGATGTGATCTTTTGTTGTGTGGGTACCACCCGCAAAAAGGTGAAGGGTAATAAAACGGCCTACCGGCAAGTAGACTACGATATCCCCATCATTACCGCCCGCCTGGGCGTTCAGCATGGGTTCAGCCAGTTCTTCCTGGTATCGGCCATCGGCGCCAATCCCCTGTCGGCTAATTTTTACCTGCAGTTGAAGGGATGTGTGGAAGAAGATGTGGCGGCTTTTCCTTTCGAAGCCATCCATATTTTCAGGCCATCTGTTTTATTGGGAAAAAGAGAGGAATTCAGGCTGGGTGAACGGATCGGGGGCGCGTTGATGCAGGCTTTTTCATTCCTGCTCAATGGTTCCTGGCGTAAGTACAAACCCATTCATGCCAGCCAGGTAGCCCATGCCATGGTCACCTTTGCCAATGCCGGCATTGCCGGTGTTCATGTACATGAATACGACGATATGGTTACACGGCATCAACATCTGCAATCACCACCACTGTTTTAAAACGTTTGTCGTTGTGCAGCATGGCCACCTGCTCCTGTACGGCCCGTTTGCAATTGGCAATCAGGTCACGGTCTTTGGGCAGCTTGATCATCAGCTCCATCAGATATTGATTGCGTACGCGGTTCACCACCGGCTCGGCCGGACCTATGAGATAATTCCCAAAACCAGGTTTCAGGGCATCGGCCAGTGCATGGGCTGCGGCATGTACAGCATCGCGTATTTTATTCTTAAAAGTCAATTGTATAATTCTTGAAAAGGGCGGGTAAAAGAATTGTTTACGCCCGCCAATCTCCTGCTGGTAAAACAGGCCGTAATCGTGCTGCTGTACATAGTACAATACGGGATGTTTGGTATTGGCCACCTGTACAAATACCCGGCCCTGTTTGTCTTTACGGCCGGCGCGGCCACTCACCTGCTCCATCAGCTGAAAGGCGCGTTCGTTGACCCTGAAATCGGCAAAACTCAGCAGGCTGTCGGCATCGAGAATACCCACCAGGTTTACGTTCTCGAAATCCAGTCCTTTCACCACCATCTGGGTGCCCACCAGTATATCCAGCCGGCCCTGTTCAAATTGTTGTATCAGGTGATCGTGGGCGGTTTTACCGCGTACACTATCTATATCCATACGCGCGATGCGCATGTTGGGAAACAGTTCTTCCAGTTGTTCTTCGATACGTTCGGTACCGAAGTTGCGTTGCGAGAATTTGTCGCTGCCACAGGCCATACAACTGTAAACCGGCGGGTATACTGTGCCGCAATAATGGCAATGCAGTTTGTTGGTGTTTTTGTGAAAGGTGAGCGTTACATCGCAATACCGGCAATGCGGTATCCATCCGCATACCTGGCAAACCTGGTAAGGCGTGTAACCACGCCTGTTCTGGAACAGGATCACCTGTTTGTTTTGCGCTATACTTTCTTCGATGGCCGTTTTCAACGGCGGCGAAATGATGATCTTGTTCTTTTCGGGATTGAATATCTTTTTGGTATCGACGATCTCTATTGCCGGCAGTTGCACACCGCCAAAACGTTCGGGTAATACCGCCAGTCCGTATTTATTGTTTTGTGCATTGTAATAACTTTCTACCGATGGTGTGGCGCTGCCCAGCAACACATGGGCATTGAACAGGGAGGCATAATAGATGGCCGCATCGCGCGCATGATAACGCGGTGCGGGATCCTGTTGTTTGTACGATACATCGTGTTCTTCATCTACAACTATCAACCCAAGGTCTGTGAAAGGCAGGAACAGCGCAGAACGAGCACCCAATACCACTTTCAGCTCGCCGTTCTTCACCTTGTTCCATATTTCCACCCTTTCGTTCTGGCTGAATTTGCTGTGATAAATGCCGATATAACCACCAAAGTGTTTTTGCAATCGGCGGATGATCTGGGAAGTGAGCGCTATCTCGGGCAGCAGGTACATCACCTGTTTGCCCTGGCGTACAAAACGCTCGATGAGTTTGATGTATAACAGGGTTTTGCCGCTGGCTGTAATACCGTGCAGCAGGCAAACCGGTTTGCTCAACAATTGTTCTGTAACCGAATCAAAGGCGCGTTGCTGTGCAGGCGTAAGTTCAAAGTCGATGGATATGTTGCGCGGCAGGTATTGCAGCCGGTCTACCATGCGTTTTTCCAGCCAGAGTATGTTTTTATCTACCAGGCCTTTGAGCTGGGCATCGGAGGCGCCGCTTTTTTTCAGCAGTTCGGGTTTGGATACTTCGCCCTGTGTTTTGACCAGGTGCAGGTAGCTGAGCAGCAGCTCCATTTGTTTTTCGGCGCGCTGTAGTTTTTTATCTTCATTCAGCAGGGCTGCCAGTTCTTCCTCGTTATCGTATTTGGAATTCAGCAGTACATAGGTTTCTTTTTTGGGCGAGAAGGTTTCTTTTAAGGCTTCCCATACAAAACATACTTTTTTTTCTATCAGTCTTTTTATAACGGGATATACATGCGAGGAGTCCAGCACCTGCTGCACCTCGGTGATCTTGAGTTCTTTTTTGATGAGCAGTGCTTCGGCTACCAGGTATTCGTCGTGGTCGAGCGTGGTGAAGTCTTCGCCAAACTCTTCGTTGAACATCAATATCGTTTCGCTGCTCAGTTTAAAGTGGGCCGGTAAGGCCGCGGCCATCACTTCGCCTTCGCTGCACATGTAGTAGCGGGCGATCCATTCCCAGAGTTGCAGCTGGCCGGGGTATACGATGGGTTCTACATCGAGGATGTTGAGGATGTCTTTTGTTTCAAAGGCTTCGGGTTTTTCCTGGTGCAGGCGTTTTACCACGCCGGCGTATTTTTTATTCTTACCTAATACTAGCTCTACGCGCACGCCGGGTTGCACCTGGTGTTGCAGGTGGCCGGGCACCGACCAGGTGTAGTTTTTGGGCAGGGCCAATGGTATGATGACTTCGGCGTACAAGCTGCTTGTTTAAAAAGGGTGACAAGTTAAGAAGAAATTCGGAGGGGGCGGTTTATTCAATCCAGGCCGCCTTGTATTCCTTCAACTTCCTTTCCATGATCTCGTACACCTGTTGCCGCAACGCCGGCAGATCTTTTGGCGTTAGCCCCGCCACCGGCACCTCCTCCAAAAACACCGACCGCGAACGCCCGGGATTCAGGGAGAAGATACTGCGGTAATGCATACGGCTATACGCATCCAGGAAAAGCACCGGTTTAATGGGTGTTTGTGTTTCGATGGCAATGCGAAAAGCGCCATCATAAAAATCCTTTACGGGTTTATTTGTTTCGTTGAAGGTGCCTTCGGGAAAGATAAAAATGCTGATGCCTTTTTTGATCACCGACTTTAAAATACGTACACTGCGGGCCCGGTGTTCGGCACTGCTGCGATCGACGGTTACCACGGCATTGCGGTAAATAAAACCGAATACCGGCACCTTCGACATCTCGGCCTTGCCCAATACGCGTACCGGCTGGCGAAGGGTTTTTACAATTACCGGTGCATCGAAATAAGAGATGTGGTTGGCGACGAAGATGAATTGTTTGTTTTTATCGTGGGGTGCTTCGTAGAGGTTGCGGTGGTGAATGCCGATCAAAAAAAACCATACATCGCCCCAGGTGCTGCATATACGGTAAATGACGTTGCCGCCGCGTACCTTTCCAAAAAAGGATGCCACCACCACGAAGGGCGCTACCAGCAGCATGCATACTATAAAGGCAAGCAATGCATAGATGCAGTACAGGAATTGCGGGAATCGTAATAATTGCTTCATTAAATAAGGTAGCGGGCGGTGTAAAATACGGTATGGAGGGGAAATGAAGAAAAGGTTTTGGGAAGTATTGAGGTAAGTCAAGAAGGAGGCATAAGGCATAAGGCAAAAGGCATAAGGGGCTACCGCGCTTTGAGCAACGCTACACTTTTAGGGACTAACTTATGCCTTATGCCTTTTGCCTTATGCCTGTTGTCACCTACAATCACACTGCCACTCCCTATCCAAATCAATTACCGTCACCACTACGGTGCCGCGTTTGGAGGCGGCGAATACGATGCGTACGTTTTGTCCGTCGTGGGTAGTGCCTTCGAGAGCGTATTTGGGATCGGGGCGGCCGGCGGGTTCGCTTTTGGCGTAGTTTACGCGGCCCTTTTGAAGGATCTCCTTCACTTCGCTTTCATCGATATGGCGGCAATCCATGCGGCAGCGGGCATGTTTGGAGTAAATGAGAGTGGCCGGATCGCGGGTAACAGGGTCGGCGGTGGCGGCGTTTGTTCCAGGGTTGATATCCTGGCAGGCAATAAGCCAAATTATTGTAAATATCAGGAGATGGCGCTTCACAATTTTTTACGCGAATTTAAACCATCGTACATTAGTTACACATACCAACATCATGAAATGGCTGATCATAGCAGCGTTGTTTCCCCTACCGGGTTTTGGCCAGCATAGCCTGGATACAACATGGCGTTTAACCAGGCTGCATTCTTTTCGCATGACGCTGCAATCGCATGACACCGATGCGGACAAAAACACCAGGATCACCTTGTACCGCGAAAAGACGGTGGTGCTGACAGATTCCATTTACTGTTCTGGTTTATCGGTGCGGTTTGACGACATGAACCAGGATGGATACAAAGATGTATTGGTATACGAGGGCAGCGGGGCAAGGGCCAATGAAAGGTATCATTTGTTCTTATATCTGCCGCAACAAAACACGTTTAAAAAGGTGATTGGTTTTAATGAGTGGCCGAATATTTCTGTAACGGATATAAAGGGTGTGTTGGTGGCCACGGTGTTGACGGGAACGGTGGATTATCATTTTTTCCGCGTTACCGGTTCAGGCAAATTGATGGACCTGGGTATATCGGAAACAGATTGGAAGCTGGATGGCAGGGCTTATGATGTTGGGCTGAAAAGGGTAAGAAAGCTGTTGAGCAGGCAAAAGTAGTGAAGCCGGCCCGCGAAGCGGGCCGGATACAAGCTAAAACTGTTTATTTATGTGCCAGATGCTTCTGCACGCTCGAAGTCGAACAGCGGGCCTTCGCTATTGGGATCGGGACCGTATTGGTTGTCGCCTTCTGTGCCTTTGGTGGCCAGCACTACCAGCAGCCAGATGCTGCCGACGAGTGGAATATCCGGATTATCCAAGGGGGTTAGGGTTATAAATAATGCATGTGCTACCCACACAGCGCCCCTAACGGGGCGCAAGCCGTTTTTCGTTATTAATTGCTACCCACAGGATGCCCCTAACGGGGCATTGTTTTCGGTCCGACCGGTATTCGGTGCACACGCACAGTAGCCCCCGCCAGGGGCGGCAAATCGGTTGCACATGCCGCACAGAAGCAAACCCGCCCCGCCAGGGGCGGCATGTTGGTAGCCGATGCCGCAAAGAAACAAACCCGCCCCGCCAGGGGCGGCATGTTGGTAGCACATGCCGCACCGAAGCGATCCCGCCCCGTTAGGGGCGGCATGTTGATAGCACATGCCGCACAGAAACGATCCGCCCCGCCAGGGGCGGTATGTTGGTAGCACATGCCGCACAGAAGCGATCCCGTCCCGCCAGGGGCGGCACGTGGGTAGCACATGCCGCACAGAAACAAACCCGCCCCGTCAGGGGCGGCACGTGGGTAGCACATGCCGCACAGAAACGAATCCGCCCCGCCAAGGGCGGCATGTTGGTAGCACATGCCGCACGGAAACAAACCCGCCCCGCCAGGGGCGGCACGTGGGTAGCTGATGACGCACGGAAGCGATCCCGCCCCGCTAGGGGCGGCACGTGGGTAGCTGATGACGCACCGAAGCGATCCCGCCCCGTTAGGGGCGGCACGTGGGTAGCTGATGCCGCACAGAAACAAACCCGCCCCGCCAGGGGCGGCATGTTGGTAGCCGATGCCGTACAGAAACGAACCCGCCCCGCCAGTGGCGGCACGTGGGTAGCACATGCCGCACGGAAACGAATCCGCCCCGTCAGGGGCGGCACGTTGGTGGCACACAAAAAATCCCCCCATAAACCGTTATCTTTGCACCCTTTATGAACGGGAAAAAAACAGTGGCATTTCATACGCTGGGTTGCAAACTCAACTTCTCAGAAACCTCTACCCTCTCGCGGTTGCTTGAGAATGAAGGATTTGAGAAGACCGCCTTCGACAACCTGGCCGATGTGTACGTGATCAATACCTGTTCGGTGACCGATAATGCCGATAAGGAGTGCCGCCAGCTGGTACGCCGTATCCAGCGCAAATCGCCCGAAAGCCTCGTAGTGATCACGGGCTGTTATGCCCAGTTGAAACCGGCCGAAATAGCCTCCATTCCCGGGGTAGACCTGGTGCTGGGCGCAGCCGAAAAATTCAACCTGCCCCACCACCTCAAAGAACTCACCAAGGGCGCCCCCGCCCGTATCTGCAGTTGCGATATCGGCGATGTAAGCGGCTTCCACTCCTCGTTCAGCATCAACGACCGCACCCGCACCTTCCTGAAAGTGCAGGACGGCTGCGATTACAGCTGCTCTTTCTGCACCATACCCATGGCACGCGGTAAAAGCCGCAGCGATGTAATTGAACGTGTGGTGCAAAACGTACAGCAACTGGCAGCCAATGGCGTCAAGGAAGTAGTGCTCACCGGCGTAAACCTGGGCGATTTTGGCAAAGGCCCCGATGGCAACCGCCATAAGGAAGAAAACTTTTTCGAGCTTTGCCAGGCGCTGGATGCCCTGGATGGCATAGCACGTTACCGCATCTCCTCCATAGAACCCAACCTGCTGAGCAACGATATCATATCGCTGGTAGCCAACAGCAACAAGTTCATGCCGCATTTTCATATCCCCCTGCAAAGCGGCAGCAACACCATACTGGGCCTGATGAAAAGAAGGTACCGCCGCCAGCTCTATGCCGACCTCGTGCAACTCATCAAAACCCTGATGCCGCATGCAGCTATTGGTGTGGATGTGATCGTAGGTTTCCCCGGCGAAGACGATACGGAGTTTCAGCAAACCTTCGATTTCCTGCACGAGCTGGATGTAAGCTACCTGCACGTATTTACCTATTCAGAAAGGGACAATACCCATGCACTCAGCCTCTCTCCTGTGGTGCCCGTCAACATACGGCACGAACGCAATAAAACCCTGCGTAATCTTTCTTTCATGAAAATGCAGTACTTCACGCAGCAACACGCCGGCCAAACCCGCAAGGTGCTTTTTGAAGACAATGAAAAGAACGGCATGATGGAAGGTTATACCGATAACTACATCAAAGTGGTGGCGCCCTACAAAAAAGAATGGGTGAATAATATTGTGGACTGGCGTTTATAACAACTGCTGCGCCCAGGCGGGGTGATGTTTTAATACCTCCCTGTATACCGGACAGGTTAAATCATGCGCTCCCGGTAAATAACCGGTACTCATCAGAAATTCATTCACGATCTCACCACCCGTAAAGCGAAACGTTTTTTTGAACAGCTTTACCCACTCGTCTTTTGTCAGGGGATGGTGTTTGTCGATCCAGTTTTTGAACGAGCCGTGTTCTTTCTGAAGTAGTTTTATGCGTTTGGCATTTTCGATGGTGGCATCTATCTTCAGCCGGTTACGGATGATGCCGGCATCCTGCATCAGCTTTTCCACTTTTTTATCGTTGTAGCGGGCCACCTTGTCGATATTAAAATGGTCGAAAGCTTTGAAAAAATTGTCCTTCTTTTTGAGGATGGTGGTCCAGCTGAGTCCGGCCTGGTTGATCTCCAGCACCAGCCGGGCAAACAATTCATCGTCATTGTCAATGGGAAAGCCATATTCCCGGTCGTGGTAGTGAATGTGTACATTTCCTGCTTCCAGTCCCTTTATTACATCGCAATAGCTCATACATTTTAACCCTTAGAGTCCCAAAATTTCGGAAAAAATCCGATAATTGATATAAATTACAAGAAAGTATTTACGGGTTATAGCTCTGGGAGTAGTAAAACTACATACTGCTCAACAAAATCTTTATGCTCACAGCTACCCATCCTTTAAACATACTGGTTGTAGAAGATAATCAAAGCGACTATTTTCTATTCAGCGAATACCTTAGGCTTAGTAAATTACCTACGGGGGATGTGTATCATGCCGAAAGTTTGCAGGAAGCGCTTCAGCAACTGCACCTGCACCAGCCCGATCTGATCTTCCTCGATCTTACCCTGCCCGACAGCGTGGGTATCGATTCGTTTATACGGCTCAACGAGCAGGCGCCGCATATTTCCATCGTGGTGTTATCGGGGTTAAGCGATCAGCAGGTGGCCCTGAACACCATTGCCCTGGGCGCCCAGGACTACCTGGTAAAAGGCGAGTTTGATGATAAGCTGCTGGCCAAAAGCATCCAGTACAGCATAGAGCGAAAAAAGATATTACAGAAAGTGGTAGAGAACTACGAGCGGTATAATACCATCATCAAAGCTACCAGCGATACCATCTGGGACTGGGACCTGCGTACCAACGAGATTCTCTGGAACGAAGGCATCAGCACCATATTTGGTTATAAACCCGCCGATGTACAAAATACCTTCGAATGGCATAACCAGAATATTCATCCCGATGACAGCGAACGTATATTACAGAATATCGACCGCTGTATGCGCGAGGGCAAAGACAACTGGCAGGAAGAGTACCGGTATAAATCGGCCGAAGGGGTATACAAGAACGTATACGACCGTGGTTATATACTTAAAACCGAACATGGCAAACCGTACCGGGTACTGGGCGCCATGATGGATATTACGGAGCGTAAGCGAATGCAGGAAGAAAGGATGCAAAACCAGATTGAAACGCAAAAGCTGATCACACAGGTGACCATTCAAACACAGGAACAGGAAAGAAGGGAGATTGGACGCGAACTGCACGATAACATCAACCAGATACTGGCCACCGCCAAATTATGTGTGGATATGGCTTTGAATGAAGAGAAGCTGCGCAAGGAGTTGTTGTATAAAAGTTATGAGAATATCACCAAGGCGATTGATGAGATACGCATTTTGTCGAAGACGCTGGTGCCGCCTTCGTTGGGTGATATTGGGTTGAAGGAGGCCTTACTGGAAATGATAGAGAACCTGAACAATACTACCGAACTGGCCATACATATCAGGGCGAGTGACCCGCATATTGAAAGTTTATCTAATAACAAAAAGCTAATTATTTACCGGATCGTGCAGGAGCAGATCAATAATATATTAAAACATTCGCGGGCTACCGAGGCCTTTATTGAGTTAAAAACGATCAGTAACTGGCTGCATCTGGTGGTGAAGGATAATGGGATTGGGTTTGATATCAGGCAGAAAAGCAGGGGCATTGGGTTGAATAATATTATTAGCCGGGTGGAAATGCAGAATGGTAAGATGGAGATTGTGAGTGAGCCGGGGAAGGGTTGTTTGTTGAAGATTGAGATACCGTCGTAGGCCTACTTACACACTTCAGGATAATATTTCTGCAAGATCTCCCGTAGCCCCTCCGGTGTCAACGGCTTATTTCTAAACTCCGATACCGATGCAATGGCATTCGCCTTTAACGCATCCTCAGGATTAAACGATGTGGTGAGCATAATCACAATCACACTACTCTTATTATTGCCCGGCAAACTTTCATACTTCTCCAAAAACTCCCACCCATCCATGGCCGGCATATTGATATCCAAAAAAATGATCTCAGGCTTAGGACAATTTTCATTAAGCGGAGGCGGTTGGTAAGCGCAAACCAGGTAGTCCAATGCTTCGCGGGCGTTTTGAATGATACGGATATGCTCCACACAATCCAATTCTTCAATGGCCATACGGTTTAAAAAATTGGTTGGCTCGTCATCGTCAATTAACAATACGCATTTTAATTTTTTCGTCATAGCAATGGGTTTCGATCAGGGTTTAATTCCGTTCTGGTGTATAGGAAGAATAAGGTTGGGGAGTTACTAAAGGTAAAATCTTAGTTACAAATTATCAAGTTCATCCAGGGTTATTTCCCTGCCATGTGCTGAAAAAAACGTGCCCGTATAGTTGTAAGCCCCATATAAGACTTATTCAGGATATGAGAACCGGATTTGCGTCATGGTTACGCCGGGGCTACAACGATGTTATGCCGTGCTTGTACCGTGGATACGCCATAGATGTGCCGTACTTATGCCGTATATATGCCGTAGTAATGCCGTGTTTGGGCAGATCAATGAGTTATACATAATACGACCAATAATATAGCCCCAAAAGCAGGCGTGGCGCCCGGTACAACCGTGGCGCCACGCCTTCAATTCCTGTTATGGGAATTGTTTATTGAATCTGTTTCGACATTTCTGTTTCACCCGCCAGTCCAAACCAACCATAGATCTTATTAGTACTACCGGCCTGCTGATTCACCAGGTTGGTGGGTACATTACTCAACACTTCTGCAAACATACCCTGGTTATACAACTGGCTCACCGCTATGTCCAGGAAACGATGGGTTTCTTTGGATACCGAGCGTATCACCACTTTTACCTCGTCGCCTTTCTGGTACGGGTGCTCACCGGAGGTGATACCATCGCGAAAAACCGGTATAAATGCATACCCGTCGGTAATGCCCTCGGCGTCAAAAGCGCCATCTACGCTCAGCATCTCCCCTACATGGTAGTTCAACTGGCCGTTGCGATAGGTGCGTATCCAGTAATAGTCTATCCCTCCTATCACGTCGTGCACATACAGTTTGGCATAAAACCCTTCCTCATCTTCCCCATCCTCTTCTTCATATTTATAAGTGAGCGAATCGATGACGGTGGTACGCATCATGGTATCCACGGCTTCGTAGGTTTCGCCATTGTATACAATGCTCAGTTTGTAGGCATGGCCCACTATGCCGATGGGGGTATTGCCCGCATCGTAGGTATAGGCGCCATTGTCGTAATTAAACGGATATGTCGTATTGCTGGTAAGATCGGTCACGGAGATCTGCGCGCCACTGATGGCCTCAGGCCCGTTGGGCGACATATAATCGGTGGCCTTCAAAAAACGGATGCTTTGCACACCGGGCTGGTTGGTGATCCAGGCATCTACAAAAGGCAGCGCCGGTCCTTTGGGCAGATCCATGTCGATGACCTTTTCGCAGGAAGTGGTGGTAGCGATCAATAAAACGATGATAACATAATTTATAATGGACTTCATATTACTATTCATTTTACAGGATTAAAACTTAAAGTTCCAGGTGATAGAAGGGATCAGCGAGCCGATGATGGAAAGGCGCACGGCCTCTTTTTTTTGCGGCTCATCCTTGTTTTGCTGGAAGTAAATGGTATAGGCATTCTGACGTGCATATACATTGTAGATGCCGAATACCCACTCCTGTTTCAGCTTTTTACCCTGGCGGCCTTTCATGGTTGCCGAAATATCCATACGGTGGTAAGCAGGCAGGCGAAAGTTGTTGCGTTTGCCATCGCTATTATATGGAATGGGCATGCCCTGTATATCGAGCCGCAGATCGGGCCAGGTGCTGGGTGTACCGGAACCATAGGTCCAGTTGCCCGAGAAAGTCCACTTGTCGTTGAATTCATGCACCACGCTGGCATTCACCACATGGGTGCGGTCGTAACGGCTCAGGTACCAGTCGCCATTGCTGATGCCTTCTGTTTTGCGCTGCGACTTCGACCAGGTATAGTTGATCCATCCCTGCCATTTGCCGGTTTCTTTTTTGATCTCCAGTTCGGCGCCATACGATCTGCCAATACCGGTCAACAGATCGGCTTCAACAAGTTGGTTCAGCTCCAGGTCGGCAGCATCGATATAATCCAGCAGGTCATCCATCTTCTTATAAAAACCTTCCACCGATATCTCCAGGGGGAATGCCGCCGGTATGGTTACAAAACCCAGGGAGAACTGGTCGGTCATGGATGGTTTGATATTGTTGGTGCTGGGGAAATACAGGTCTACCGGTGTGGGTGAAGCCGTATTCGACAGCAGGTGCAGGTATTGGGTGCTGCGGCTATAACCGGCTTTCAGGAAGGTGTTTTTTGCCAGTTGATAACGCAATGAAACACGGGGCTCGAAGAAGGTCCAGTCGGTAACTGCTTTTTTGCTGGTCACCGTTTCACGCCGGTCGAGCGGCTTGCGTGTATTGGCCGTGGTATCGCGGAAGTAGAACACATCGGTTTTACCCAGGTAGGCATAGCGGTTTACACGCAAACCGGCCTGCAGTTGCCATTTGGGGTTGATCTTCCAGGAATCTTCAATATAGGCGGCCGACTCAGACCCATAGCGTTTCAGCAAGGCAATTTCATTCTTCACCCCTTCGCTGGTAGCAATGCCTTTGCCGGGATAGAAGGTATAATAAATAAGATTCACGCCTGCTTTTAACTGGTGTTTACTGCTGGCATACCAGGTAAGCTGGGGTTTGATGCCATAGGTTTGAATATCCGAGATCCAGTCGTAGCCCTGAGGTATTTCATCGTCCGATTTAAACTTCAGGCTGTAATCGTATTTGGAATAATACACGCTGGTATTCAAAAACAATTTAGGATGGAAGAGGTGGTTCCAACGGAAGGTGCCGGTGGTATTACCCCAGGCAAACTTTACCTGGTCGCCAAAGGCAAATACATCGCGGCCAAAATATCCGCTGAGATAGATGGTGTTCTTTTCGTTCAGTTCGTAGTTTAATTTGGCCGTCAGGTCGTAGAAATACATCTGGTTGTCGCGGTCTTCCGGTTTCAGGAAGGGTTTCGACAATACATCTATATAAGAGCGGCGGCCGGCTACGATAAATGAGGATCGGTCTTTTTGCAGCGGGCCTTCTACCGACAAACGGCTGAATACATTACCGATGCCGCCATTCACAGCAAGTTTCTGGTTGTTGCCGTCTTTCATTCGAATGTCGAGTACCGATGAGGTACGTCCGCCATATTCTGCCGGGAAGGCGCTTTTATATAAGGTAACGTTTTTCACCGCGTCGGGATTAAACACCGAAAAGAAACCCAGCAGGTGCGAGGAGTTGTATACCGGCGCTTCGTCCATTAAGATGAGGTTTTCATCCACGTTGCCGCCGCGTACATTAAAACCCGATGCGCCCTCGCCTACCGTGGTAACGCCCGGTAGGGTAAGCAATGCCTTTACCACGTCGGGCTCACCCATAAAAGCAGGTATCTTTTTTATCTGGCTCACGCTCAGTTGTTGAATACCCATGCCGACTGTATTGGTACGGCGCAGCCTTTTTTCACCAGTTACCACTACCTGCTGCATATTGCCGCCAGACAGGCTGAGTGGTATTTCCAGCGTAATATTCTTGTTGAGATCAATCTCTTTTTGATAGCTTTTATACCCTGCATAGGTAACGATGGCCGTATACTTACCTTGAGGTACTGTGAGGGAGAAATAACCATAAGCATTGGTCATAACCGTTGCGGCAGAAGGCTGCAGGGTAATGGTTGCATTGATCAATGCTTCACCACTGGTTTCGTCTTTAATATACCCATTGATGGTGAATTTAGACCCGGTTTGCGCATATGTAGCACTGTGTACACATAACAAACAAATAAGAATCAACTGTCGTATCATAAAATTGAGTGGTTTGAAACGTTGAGACAACTGACATGTTCTTTCCCCCTATAGATGCATCGGATTTTAAAAAAATAAATATGGCATCAACAACAACACGCCATAGGTTTGAGCGCTTTTTCGGCGCGCAAACCTATGGAGTCAATTGATAGACGTAATTACCACTTATGTATTTTACAATAGATTTAAATTTCTATGCCGCGGGGTACACCGGGTTCCAACCATACCAGTTTTTCTTTAATATCTGAGTTAACGACCTCATTATAGAGGTATTCGGGTTTTTCCTGGAAGTGTTTCCATCCTTCAAAGTGGGTGGGTATAAACTGGGATACGTTCATGAGGCGGGCGGTTTGAAGGGCTTCCTTTGCGGTGAAGGTGAAATGGAAATCGCCTCTTTGTTCGGGGAAGCCGGCCTTGCCGATGTGCAGGATGGCCGTATGCACTTTAAAGCGGCGGGCAATTTCCTCGATGCCTTCGAAGTACACCGTATCGCCTGATACATATAAGGCGCCGTTTTGTTGTCCCTCCCACTCTATCATAAAACCGATGACATGACCGGCTATTTTATTCCATTCTTTGTTGGGTGCATGCTGGCAGGGTGTGGCGGTAATGCGCAGGTTATTGACCTTGCCGGTGGGGATGGTGGTGCTTTCCCAATCGTTGAGACCGGTGATGTTGGATTGGTGAAGGCGTTCTACTGCTTCGGGTGTGGAGATCACCTGCTTTACAGTTTTAAGGAATTCGCGGCCGCTGTTGTCGAGGTTGTCCTGATGCTGGTCGTGGCTGAGCAGTACCAGGTCTACCGGGCCGATATCCTGTGGCTGCAGTTTGGGCGAACCTGTTTTATACAGGGTGATGCCGTTGCCCGGGTATTCAGCCGGGGCGGCATCGAAGGCAGGGTCGGTAACGATGATAAATCCGTTGATGTTGATGACCATGCAGGCCGTGTCGATTTGAGTGATGGTGAGTTTCATATATTTTGTACTATTTGGTACATAATTGGGTAAAAAAAATTATTTGAGTACGGAGAGTTGTAATTCTATGATGGGTAACAGATGATTGGCATCGGGGTACATGCGACGGGTGATGTTGAGTCCGTTCCATTGGGTAACCAGGTAGCGGGCGATGGTGGCGGCCTCTTCTTTTGTTTTCAGTTGGCCGTTTTGCTGAGCTTTGGCGATTTGCTGTGCAAACAGCTGTTCCATCTTTTTTAGTCTTTTAATGGCCATAATCTCCAGCGACTTATCGATATTGGACAGTTCAACGATGGTGTTGCCCATAAAACAGCCTTTTTGGTGGATGGTGTTGGGTGTGGTGGCGATGGCGCGGAAGAAGCGTTTGATGGCTTCTATGGGCTGGTGGCTGGTTTCGATGTCGTGTAGAAGTGCCGCCACTGATTTGTTTACAAATCGTTCGATCACCAGTTCGAACAACTCTTTTTTTCCTTTGAAGGCATGGTAGAAGCTGCTTTTGCCGATGCCCATGGCGGATAAGAGATCGTCGGTGGAGGTGGCTTCATATCCTTTGGTCCAAAAAAGCTGGGTGGCTTTTTCGAGCACTTCCTGTTCGTTGAATATTTGCGGGCGGCCTGCCATGGGGCAAAGGTATATTTTGTACTGGATAGTACAAAATGAGTTTTTTCCACAACTGTTGACTAAATAAATGTTAAAGGGTGGCAGCGTTTCAATAGTTTACTACGATTATACCGGTGCGAACTATTTTAACAAAGCCTGTACAAAAGGATGCCGTGTACCGGTATATTCAAAAACTGGGTTACGATGTAAGCGAGATCAAAGATCTTGGTGACATGTATGTGGTAGATGGCGATATCATTTTCAGAAAGGACCTGTCCATTGATCCTGGTGCTTTGGATGGTCCACATACCGAACAATACTCAACCGGCAACCTGGTTGGATACAACGAACAGCCCAACATTGTGATCTTTCTCGACCCATCGGTTCAGGCTTTTGAAGCCGAGATCAATGCCGGTGTGGCGATGATCAATAACATCCCCAATTGCAGGATCAATATTACAACCAGCCTGAGCCGCGACAACCGGGATATTACTATTACTGACGCTGTGCTGGACAACTGCGGTTTGGGTTCTTATCCCACGAACGGACGTCCCGGCCCGGAGATATTCATCGATCTGGCTGATGCCAGGAATTATACATTGGACCAATGGAAGTACCTGATCGTTCACCAGATCGGGCATTGCCTGGGTCTGCGGCATACCAACTGGATACCCAGACAAGAAGCGCCTGAGTTTACTGATCCGTATGGAGCAGCCACCAAGGCAAGGCATATACTGGGTACGCCTACTGGTGAAGATCCGTTGTCTGTGATGAATGATGGTACCTGCGGTTCGTCTGCACAGCTTTCGGATTTTGATATTTTGGCACTGCAGATATTATATCCGGAGAATGCGCAGGTGCCGTTGCGTTCCGTGCCGGTGTTCCGGTATCATAACAATTCGCAAAGCAAGGATCATGTGTATACAAGAAACTATGTCGAACTGGGTGATGGCAGTAATGACGGGTATCATTTTGAAGGCATTGCATTTTATGCCTTTGCCACGCAGGCGGCGAATACCGTACCCGTGCACCGGTTTTTAACCCCGGCGGGGAGCCATTTTTATTGTGTTGATGCGGCTGAGGCGCCGGCCGGTAGTACAGACCAGGGTGTGGCGTTTTTTGCGTATGCGTCGGCAGTGAATGGGGCTTTGCCGGTGTATAGGTATTTTAATGCGGGGGTGAATGACTGGTTGTTTACCAAGAATGAGGATGAGGTGTTGTTTATGCCGGGGTATAGTCGGGAAGTGGTGGCGTGGTTTGCGTATTGAGTGAAGCAATCCCGGTCTATTCGGACCGGGATTGTTTTTATTAAGGTTTTATCAACTGTTTCAGTTCCTGCATTTGCTGTTTAAGCGATTCAATGTCCTTGTTTTGCAAGGCTTCTGCGGCACAATATAATGGACCCATAAAATAGGACAGGGTGATAAACTTTAAAAATCACCTTAAATTTGTAAGATTATGGGAACATCGAGGAGGAAATTTACATCTGAATTCAAAAAGAAAGTAGTTCTGGAAGCGCTCAA
>Ga0065721_10004369_pt1 | contig 37917 bp, 41 predicted proteins | sample Mesricmetagenome_FD_59108 | JGI IMG/M metagenome (GOLD analysis project Ga0065721, IMG submission 59108) | Mesophilic microbial community from rice straw/compost enrichment Sample: eDNA_1 v2 (version 2) | ecosystem: Engineered > Solid waste > Grass > Composting > Bioreactor | place: USA: Davis... | reverse complement strand
AAGGTGCCGAACACGGACCTGCTGCTGGCGATGCGGTCGGAGCATATCCTGGCGGTGCCGGCCGGCGACAACGTGTTGCGGCTCCTGCCGCCGCTCGTCGTCACCGCCGACGAAGCACGCGAGGGCCTCGCCCGCGTCGAGCGCGCGGCCGAGAGCCTCCACAAGTCCGGCATGAAGAAATCAGCGTAAGGAGCGGGGGCCTGCGCTCCCTTCACGACATGGCATCACCCAGGCATTTTCTCGATCTGTCGGCGGTCTCGGCGGAAGATCTCAGGACCATTCTTGATGACGCGCGGGAGCGGAAGCAGGCGACCAAGGCAGGCACCGCCAAGCGCCCGCTCGAGGGCAAGATGCTGGCGATGATCTTCGAGAAGCCTTCGACACGGACCCGTGTCTCCTTCGACGTGGGCATGCGCCAGCTCGGGGGTGAGACCCTCTTCCTGTCCGGCACCGAGATGCAGCTCGGCCGCGCGGAAACGATCGGCGATACCGCCAAGGTCCTGTCCCGTTACGTGGACGCGATCATGATCCGGACNACCGAGCACTCCCGCCTGCTCGAGATGGCCGAGCACGCGACCGTCCCGGTNATCAACGCCCTGACCGACGATACCCATCCCTGCCAGATCATGGCCGACATCATGACGTTCGAGGAGCATCGCGGCCCGGTGAAGGGCAAGACGATCGCCTGGACGGGTGACGGCAACAATGTCCTGCATTCCTTCGTCGAGGGGGCCGCCCGCTTCGGGTACCGCATGAACATGGCCGTTCCCATGGGCTCCGAGCCGTCCGACAAGTTCCTGAACTGGGCGCGNAACAACGGCGGCGACATCATGCTGTGCCATGATGCCGAGCGGGCCGTCTCNGGCGCGGATTGCGTNGTGACCGACACCTGGGTGTCGATGAACCAGGAGCACAAGGCGCGCGGCCACAACATCTTCCAGCCCTATCAGGTGAACGGNGCGCTGATGAAGCANGCCAGGCCGGAAGCGCTCTTCATGCACTGCCTTCCCGCGCATCGCGGCGAGGAGGTGACGGACGAGGTGATCGACGGGCCGCAGTCGGTGGTCTTCGACGAGGCGGAAAACCGCCTGCACGCCCAGAAGTCCATCCTGGCGTGGTGCCTCGGGGCCGTCTGACGGCGTTCTTGATTCTGCGGGAACTTGGCACCATCTATCGGCTTTCGATCCCGTACCACCGGGTGACGGGACTTCACCTATTTTGTCGACGCCGTTTTGCGCCGTTGCGGTTCCGCCAGGGATCGTGCGCATGTAAAGCCGGTATTGTTCGGCGCCAAGGAGCAAGTCATGGCGGAAGCGACCGTTGAAATGAATGAGCTGAACTTTGCGGGGGACGATCGGGTCGTCCCCTTCCAGGTGGAAGGGCTGGACGTGCGGGGCCGCGCCGTCCAGCTGGGACCGCTCCTGAACGCCATTCTCGGGCGGCATGATTATCCCGCCCCCGTTGCCCGTCTCCTCGCCGAGGCGATCGTGCTGACGGCGCTGCTGGGCACGTCNCTGAAGTTCGACGGCAAGTTCACCGTGCAGACGAAGGGCGACGGGCCGGTGGACCTTCTGGTCGCGGATTTCTCCACCCCTGACAGGCTGCGCGCCTATGCGCGCTANGACGAGGAGGCGCTTGCAGCCGCNGTCGCGGAGGGAAAGACGTCTCCGCCCGAACTGTTGGGTGCCGGCGTGCTCGCCTTCACGATCGATCACGGCCACGGCATGCAGCCCTATCAGGGGATTGTGCCCCTGGACGGCTCTTCGCTGGAGGAGATCGCCGGCGTCTATTTCCGCCAGTCGGAGCAGATACCCACGAAGGTGAGGCTGGGTGTGGCCGAGCTTCTGGACCGCGACGACGAAGGCCGGCCGCGCCATAACTGGCGGGCGGGCGGGCTGGTCGCCCAGTTCCTGCCGCAGGCGCCCGAGCGTATGCGCCAGCCGGATCTGCATGGCGGCGATGGTGACGAGCGGGAGCACGATCAGAGCGACGACGATGCATGGTCGGAAGCGCGCGTGATGGTGGAAACGATCGACACGGATGAACTGACTGATCCGCAGGTGCCGATTGAACGGCTGCTCTTCCGGCTGTTCCACGAGCGTGGCGTGCGGGTCTACAAGCCGCAGACGGTGGTGGATCGGTGCAGCTGCTCGCGCGAGAAGATCAAGGGCGTGCTGGACGGCTTCAGCGCCGAGGAGATCAGCGCCAGCGAGCAGGATGGCGAGATCGCCGTGACCTGCGAATTTTGCTCGACCACCTACCGCTACGCGGTCGAGGAGTTCGCCGCGGCGTGATTGCGGCCGGTGCGGGTGCTAGTTGAGCACCCGCAAAAGCCCCGGCGAATCCAGCGAGAACGCCGGGATGTCGACGTGGAAGGTATTTCCCTCGTCGTCTTCCATCGTGTAGTGGCCGAACATCATGCCCGAAGGCGTGTCGAGCGGGCAGCCGGAGGAATATTCGTAGGAATCTCCCGGCAGCAGCCGCGGCTGCTCGCCGACCACTCCCGGTCCTTCCACCTCGTCGACGGTGCCGTTCTGGTCGGTGATGTGCCAGTAACGATGCGTCAGCCGCACTGCATGATCGGAATGGTTCTCGATGACGATGTGGTAGCCCCAGACATATCGGCTGTCTTCCGGACTGGATTGCTCCTCCAGGTAATAGGGCTCCACGACGACTTCGATGTCTTTCGTTCTGGCGCGATACATACGCGGNACTTTCGATGATACCGCTCCGGGTATGTTACAGCTTCGCTAAAACGTCAAGAAAAGCGAGCGCTTGAGAGCCGTTCGTCCCGCCTCTGCGGGCTGCTTTCGNCGGTTAAGGATAACCGGGAGAGTTAACCTGTGCCCGGCGCTCTCCCGGTGGGGTTCTCCCGGTCGCTGCTCAGCCCGGAACCTNGTNGAGCGCCCGGGCGAAGTCCTCCAGCAGGTCGTCCGTGTCCTCGATGCCGGCAGACAGTCGCAGCGTGCCGGCGGAAATGCCGAGCTCCGCCCGCGCCTCGTCCGTCAGGTTCTTGTGGGTGGTGGTGCCGGGATGGGTGATCAGGCTCTTCGCATCGCCGAGATTGTTGGAGATCTTCACCACCTCCAGCGCATTCTGCAGCGCGAACGCCGCCTGCTTTCCGCCCTTCAGCTCCAGGCAGACNAGCGTCGAGCCGCCGCTCATCTGCTTGGCGATGATGTCGGCCTGCGGNTGGTCNGCCCGGCCGGGATAGATCACCTTNGCGATCTTCGGGTGGTCGGCGAGCAGGTCGGCGATCCGGGCGGCGTTCTCCGTCTGCTGGCGNACCCGCAAGGGCANCGTCTCGATGCCCTTCAGCAGCGTCCAGGCATTGAACGGCGACATGGCCGGCCCGGTGTGACGGAAATAGTCCTGCAGGCTCTCGTCGACCCATTGCTTGTCGGAAAGCACCACGCCGCCGAGGCAGCGTCCNTGGCCGTCGATATGCTTGGTGGCGGAATAGACGACNATATGCGCGCCNAGCTCCAGAGGCTTNTGGAAGAGCGGCGTCGCGAAGACGTTGTCGACCACCACCTTGGCGNCGATCTGGTCGGCGAGCTTCGCCACCCCGGCGATGTCGATCACCTCGAGCGTCGGGTTGGTAGGGCTTTCGAGGAAGAGGACCTTGGTGTTCTTCCGGACGGCCCTTTCCCAGTTGGCGAGATCGCGGCCGTCGACCAGGGTGCATTCGACCCCGTACTTGGGCGCCAGCGTCTCCACCACCCAGCGGCAGGAGCCGAACAGCGCGCGGGCCGCGACGATGTGATCGCCCGCCTTGACCTGGCAGAGGATCGCCGCCGCGACGGCCGCCATGCCCGATGCCATGGCGCGCGCCTCCTCGGCGCCTTCCAGCATGCACATGCGCTTCTCGAACATGTCGTTGGTCGGGCTGCCGTAGCGGGCGTAGATATAGCCTTCGCTCTCGCCCTTGAAGCGCGCTTCGGCCGCCTCCGCCGTCTCGTATACGAAGCCCTGCGTCAGGTAGATTGCCTCGGAGGTCTCGCCATATTGCGACCGGATCGTTCCGCCATGGACGAGCTGGGTTGCGGGGCGCCATTTCGTGGTCATGCGCTTGCACCTTTCAGACACAAAAAAACCGGTCGCGAAAGCAGACCGGTCTTGCCCCCGGTCTTTTTAGCCACTTGTTTAACGTGGCTGCAAGCCGACCGGCCAAATCACCACGGGATAAAGCTGCCATAGCGCCGGTCATCGCTTGCGTCAATGGCAGCCTTTTGGTTTTGTCCAGCCAGACGGGGACAGACGATGATGACACGGACCACGGGAATCCTGGCTGATCGGGCCATTGCAGCGCTGTTCGACAGCGGCCGCCTGGCGTCCGAGAAGTCTCTAGACGGCGATCAGATTCAACCTGCGAGCCTCGATCTGCGCCTCGGCGCCAAGGCCTTTCGCGTCCGCGCAAGCTTCATGCCCGGCCCGAACAGCCGGGTGGCGGACAAGCTCGATCGTCTCAAGCTGCATGTGGTGGATCTGTCCGAAGGCGCCGTTCTTGAGACCGGCTGTGTCTACATCGTGCCGCTCATGGAGAAACTCGATCTGCCGGCGGAGATGTCGGCCTCCGCCAATCCCAAGAGCTCGACCGGCCGCCTCGACATCTTCACCCGCGTGATCACCGACTACGCGCAGGAATTCGACAAGATTCCGTCCGGCTATTCCGGCCCGCTCTACCTGGAGATCAGCCCCCGGACCTTTCCGATCGTGGTCCGCCGGGGCTCGCGCCTGTCGCAGATCCGCTTCCGTATCGGCAACGCTCTGCTGGGCGAGCCGGAACTGCTGCAGCTGCACGAGGCCGAGACGCTGGTCGCCGCCAGCCGGCCGAATGTCAGCGGCGGCGGCATCGCGCTCTCGATCGACCTGACGGGCGATAAGGACGGCTTGATCGGCTACCGCGGCAAGCATCACACGGCCGTCGTGGACGTCGACAAGAAGGCGCAGCACGACATCTTCGATTTCTGGGAGCCCCTCTACAGCCGCGGCCGCAACGAACTCATCCTCGATCCGGACGAGTTCTACATCCTCGTATCCCGCGAGGCGGTGCACGTGCCGCCCCTCTATGCCGCGGAGATGACCCCCTTCGATCCGCTGGTGGGCGAATTCCGCGTCCATTATGCCGGCTTCTTCGATCCCGGCTTCGGCCATGCCGCGGCCGGCGGGCGCGGCAGCCGTGCCGTTCTGGAAGTGCGCAGCCACGAGGTGCCGTTCATCCTGGAGGACGGGCAGATCGTCGGCCGCCTCGTCTATGAGCACATGCTGGAACGGCCTGAAGCGCTCTATGGCGTGGGCCTCGGCTCCAACTACCAGGCGCAGGGGCTGAAGCTGTCGAAGCACTTCCGCATCGGCTGACGGAACGGCGGTCCCTCCGTTTGATCGGCGCTTGACAGAGACGGCGAACTGATAGAACTCTGCGCACCGTCGCGGGTGTAGCTCAATGGTAGAGCAGCAGCTTCCCAAGCTGACGACGAGGGTTCGATTCCCTTCACCCGCTCCAGCTGCCCGTCCAACAATGTTTGACTAGGTTCGTTACGCTTACAAAAACATGAGTTTACGCCTCACGTGCGCGTAGCGACGTGCAGTGACGTGCGGTGACAGCCAGTATTTTTTACGGTAAAAAACACGGTACAAAGCGACGTATCAGAAAGTCGATACCGTAATGCCGTTGACGGATATCCAAGTTCGAAACGCAAAAGCAGGAAATAAGCCGCGGAAGCTGACGGATGGAAACGGCCTGTATCTCTATATTTCGAGTGCGGGTGGGAAGTCGTGGAGGCTGGATTATAACTTCTTCGGCAAGCGGAAAACGCTTACCTTTGGAACCTACCCTTCCGTGACCTTGGCCGAAGCGCGAAGTCAAAGGGATGATGCAAAGCGAAAGCTGGCCGAGGGGCTAGACCCTTCGCTGATGAAAAAGAGGCAGCAGCTTGAGGCAAAGGCAGCCGCCGGGAATACCTTCGGCGTTATAGCCGATGAGTTCATCGAGAAGCTGCGGCGGGATAAGCGGGCCGAACCGACTATCGCAAAGAACACGTGGATGTTGAGGGTCCTTGCGGCAAAGCTGCTGCCGTACCCGATTACTCAGATCACTCCTAAAGACATTTTGTCGGTGCTGACGAGCATAGAGAAGAGCGGAAGAGTTGAAAGCGCTCTTGCAACGCGCTCGACAATCGGACGAGTGTTTCGGTTTGCGATTGCAACAGCCAGAGCCGAGACTGATCCCACATCAGCTTTACGAGGGGCGCTTCAACGTCACGTGCCAGTAAGTCATCCTGCCCTGACAACCAAGAAAGAACTGGGTGATTTGATGAGAGCTATTTACGGCTATGAGGGCTGGCCTTCTCTTGTCGCCGCCCTGAAAATTCAGGCGCTCTGCTTCGCTCGTCCCGGCGAAACCCGCTCAATGGAATGGGCGGAGCTTGATCTGAAAAATGCGATTTGGACGATACCGGCTGCCAAGGCCAAAATGCGCCGCGAACATCACGTCCCACTATCTAGTCAAGCGTTAGCGATTATCAACGAAATGAAGCAACTGTTCGGCGACCGCCGTTACGTATTTCCATCAATGATGTCAGGAAAGAAACTTCTCTCAGAAAACTCCATGAATTCGGCTCTGCGGCGAATGGGCGTTGCTGGAAACGAGCATACAGCTCATGGCTTTAGATCTTCCGCCAGTAGCATCTTGAATGAGTCTGGTGAGTTCAGACCGGATGCCATCGAGACGCAGCTTGCGCATTTGGAAGACTCAAAGGTTCGGAGGGTTTACAACCGTGCCGCCTACTGGGACGAACGCGTTCGCATGATGCAGTGGTGGGCTGATATGCTTGATGAGCAGCGGACGAGGTAGTGATGGGTACGGCTTCCGCCTCTCTGTCCGCCACTCATCCCGCTAAATGCTTGATTGCAGTCGCGTTCGACATCGCGCCATTGACGGCCCCTATATCAGCCCCCATTTCATGGCGCTCGAATACCCCTGCGTGCCGGCACCGCCCCTATTGAGCGCAGGAGAATCTACTGTGAAACAAGTTTAGACCAAAGAGGGCTTGCCAGATCAAGGGCCGGATGCGCCCTTAGGTAGCGCCGCATTCCGTCAAATCAGGGGCTATCAAATTGATGCCAACACAGTAGCAACAGTTTTCCTACGTTGAGGCTAGTCCACATCGCTGATGCCATTCCCTGTCGTGGTCCTCCTGTTTCTTACCCCCTCATTATCGGCTAGTGATCTCTCATTGCCTGCGCGGGTACTTGAGTTCCCGTGGTAGTGCAAGGCGGATGACATCAAGAAAGGGCAGCAGCAGAGGTGAGTCAAGAACGAGGCTTTTGGATCCATTGGAACGACACCGACAAGCAGAAGCACTTTGGCTCCTACTATACCCCCTCATCTTTGGCGGAGGCTGTTGTAGACGCAGTCGTCTCGTCATCAAAATCGCGGATTCTCGAGCCCAGCATCGGTGACGGTGCTTTTGTGAAGGCGTGTTTGCGCAGGTTATGGGAGCTTGGTGCGAACGGTACAGACAACCAGATTTTTGGCACCGACATCGACCCGGAAGCGGTTGAACGGGTTTCCGTCAAGACCTCACATGCCGTACCTAAAGTGCAGATTCGAGAGGCTGATTTTCTAGCAGTCGAACCGGACCCGGTTTGGAGCGCCTTCGATGTCATATTGGGCAACCCCCCTTATGTGAGGCACCACCGCATTCAGAAGGGGACGGTCGCCGATTTTCGGAGAAAAGATCTTGGCTTATCTGGAGGTTCTGATCTGTGGTGTTCGTTCGCCCTCCACAGCCTGAAATTTCTCAGGCCCGGTGGAACATTAGCACTGATTCTGCCAGCTTCCTTCCACTTTGCACATTACGCTCGTTTTGTGAGAGACACTCTCAGTGAGCATTTCAAGACAGCAATAGCTATTCGCCTCGCCTTCAAGGCATTCAGGGCAGCTGGAGCGGAGGAGCGCGGGATCGTAGTAGTCTGCGCAGGATTTAAGGAAGGAAAGTCCAGCAGTTGGTGTACGGATGTCGCTTGGACACCTGAGCAATTGCACAGCCAGCTATCGTATTTTCTATCTGACAAAGGCGGCGGCTTGGTCAGCCTTATCGCAAGACCGATACCGACCATCCCAACGCGGCTTCTAGGTGAGGTAGCTCGGATCTCAATCGGATTCGTCACCGGCGCAAACACTATATTTATCATTAGTGAGTCGACGAGGAACGAGAACAGCCTGCCGTTGTCGGCCTTACTTCCTGTACTGTCTCGCGCAGCGCAGACGTCGGGCATTCGATTCTCGGCGGCCGATCATCTTGACCTCGTCAAAACTAATTCAAAAGTCTGGCTGTTCAGTCCGTCCGCGCTCGGAGAGCGCAATGGACCCGTCAGAAAGTATCTGGCCACTGTGCCACGTGATGTTCGTCGCGGCACCCTTTGGTTTCGAAAGCGACCTCTGTGGTACCAACCACTGCCGGGTCCAAGACCGGATGCAGTTCTAACTTACATGAACCACGCTGGACCGCGAATCATACTGTTAGAGGGCGCAGAGGCAGCCAGTAATACATTCCACACGATGGTATTTGACCGAGGCGAGGATCCCAAACTAGTCGCCCTAGCTATGTTGACTTCCTCTGCGCAGCTGTCGGCTGAACGGGTTGGTAGACCGTATGGGGGCGGCGTCCTCAAGCTTGAGCCCTCCGATGCGCGGCGGATAGAGCTACCTACACTCACTTCGCCGCCAAGGGATGTGCACGATATCTTCGATCGGGCTGACCAATTACTAAGAATGGGCCGGGCTGACGCTGCTTGCGAATTGGCGGACCTTCTGTTTTTGAAGCCGGCTCTTGGTGCTATGTACGAAGACACTCGTCGGGAAATCCTAAAGGAATTGACGAAATTAAGAGCAACAAGGCTCGGAAAGCAGAGCAAGGTCTGGCAAAATGAAGAACTCCCATAATTCGAGCAACTTGCAGGACCTTAAGGAGCGTCTTCTCGATGAGCTAACAAAAAGCGATCCTGACTCCTCCGCTATCCTTTTCTTGTCAAACAGGATAGCTGCACTTGATGAAAAGCAAGTCCGGTTCTCAGCGGACGCTGCCGTAATTCGGCGGCTGGGCCGTGAGCTGGTAGGTCGTCAAGAAACCGCCCTCGCCGAACTTATCAAAAACTCGTACGACGCTGACGCAACAACTGTGGATGTCCGCTTCCTCTACGGACACAGTGGGCTCCTTGGCATAGACATTACCGACAACGGCAATGGCATGAGCCGGACAGAGCTCGTGGACGGATTCATGCGTTTAGCGAGTGACCAGAAAATTCGCGAACCGCGGTCCCCGCGTTTCAACAGGCGTCGAGCCGGACGTAAGGGCATTGGTCGGTTCGCGGCGGAGAGGTTGGGGGACAAGCTCATCCTTACGACCAAAACGGCCTCATCGAAAGCTATCCAACTACAGATCGACTGGGAATCTTTTACTCAGGGCGCGTACTTGAACGAGATCGCGACTTCGATGACCGAGGTCGACTGGGAACAGGAATATGGGACAAAGCTAAAAATACTTCTACCGCGTGATTCTTGGAACCAGCAGCAGATCGATCGCGTCTTCAAATCGATATCTGCATTGTTGAACCCCTACAAGACCGATAAGATGACGGGGTCAGAAGCAACCGAGCCGGGCTTCCTTGTCAGCTTCTTTCGGCACGACACGGTTAAGCAGCAGGACGTGACGGTCGCCGACATCAATCTTGAGATCTTTGACCATGCGTTCGCACTGGTTGAAGGTCGGATAGCTTCGGACGGTACGTTGACATGGTCAGTCTCCAGTAAACGCTACGATCTCCCGGCCCGATGGGTTCCCTTCGTGTCTGATAAAAATGAGCCGATAGTGTTGTCCTCGGCGAAAAACGCGCGTCTTCGGGCCTACTACTACATCAACCGGTCGGACTTGTACCCGACGTTGGCTTATGCATCAATTCGCGCTCAGCTAGAGGCCAACGGTGGGATCCGTCTTTACAGGAACGGCTTCCGAGTTCTGCCGTACGGGGAGCCGGAGGATGATTGGCTTCAACTCGATGAGCTCGAATCTCGTCGTATCCATAGCAACGTGAGCTTGGCGAATCGAAACTTCATGGGTGCCATAGAGGTTGACGATATTGAAGGGCATGTTTTCGAGGAAACGTCGTCGCGTGAGGGTCTGATCGAAAACGCGGCATATATTGAGCTTCGCGACAGTTTCTCAGCGATGCTGGTCAACGCCGCCCGTCAAATTACTGCTGTTCGCTTGCAGGAAGGTGGGCGGTCTAGTCTTCGCCCTGCAAGAGCCGAAGAAGTGATCGCGGAAGCGCAAAAGGCTGCGGAGCGACTTGCTACGAGCGCTAATCTTGAGGTCAGGGAGCATACTGTTGGCATAGCCCCCCCCCAAGCGCCGTCATCGGATGGACCGACGCCGACGAGTCATCACGACGAACTGGCAAAAATAAAGGCTGGATTGGCGGAGGCCCAGCGACTAACGCAGGAGCAAGCGATGCTCCGCTCCCTAGCGAGTCTTGGACTGACGGTTGCCGAATTTGCGCATGAGTTCAAGCATCAGTCGCAGTTTATCGAGTTGACTGCAGAACAGCTGAAGAGGCTTGCCCCTCCGGGGCCAATCTCTGACAAATGCGATGAGCTAGTTGAGCGGGTTGAAGGCGCTCGAGACTTCTCAGCGTATTTCGGTGAGATGGTTTCTAAAGGTGGCATTGGGGAACGGAAGCCTATGGAGCTATACCTCTTGGCACGTGACTTCGCTGAGGGCGTCAAGCCCATGCTTGAAACTCCTCCCATTGAGCTGATTGTAGAAAAGCCTAGCTCCTATGACATATACAGCACGAACATGTACAGAGCGGAGTGGGCTTCAATATTAATGAACCTTCTCACTAACTCACTGAAGGCAATTCGTCGACAGCGTACGAAGGGCCGCATCCTAGTTACTACTGGTTTTGCTGATGCGAGTACCGTTTTTCTAGAGTTTTGCGATAATGGTGACGGGATTAGTCCGGAGAATCGCGACAGAATCTTCGATGCGTTCTTTTCTACGACTGGCGCCTCACCTGCTGGGCGTCCTGATCTTAACCACCAGTTGGGGTCAGGTCTGGGGCTGAAGATCGTTTCTGACATCATCGACGGGGTCGGAGGGAAAGTTTACGTAGCAGAGCCACCTGCTGGTTATTCGACTAGTGTCCGCATTGAAGTTCCTACGGCGGACCTTGGGGAATTAGAATGACGCACTACCTCTATTTAGATGATGCAGACCCCAAAGACATAAAGACGTTCGCTGATGCACTCATGGAAGCGGCAGCTGCGCGAGGGCTGTCACTGGCAATCGATATCGTACCGCCTCCACGCGATCTTCGGGTTGATGACCTGATAAACCGCCATGCACCTAACGGAGTTTTGGTTGATGTTGAACTGGACAAAGCGACGGATGACTCAGACCGACCTTATCCTGTCACAGGTACCGCTCTCGCGCAGAACATCCGCGACCATCAGAACGCTGGAAAGCTGCCCGAAATTCCGCTGGTGCGCCTATCGCAAGCGGATGTAGTACGGCGATACGTCGGAAAGGATCATTCTAGTCTCGATCTTTTTGACGACTACATCGATAAAGCACTCATAAAGGCCAAAGCTGCTTTCTTTGCTGAAACACTCGTGGCTCTTAGCTTCGGGTATCAAAAGCTTACTGACTTGGCTCCGATCAGTATTGGTTCATTTTCAGGCGTGCTTTCTATACCTGAACGAGTAATCCAGAACCTGCACCCTGCGCTGGTGCTTCGTTTGAGAGCTCTTGAGCAGGCACCTGTACATGACATTGCACGCTTCTTACTGAAGTCGCTTCTCGAGCGCGATGGGCCACTTATTGGAGAGCCAACACTGGCGGCTAGACTCGGCGTTGACAGATCTCAGTCAGAAATGGGTTGGCCCAAAGTATTGGCGGCTATCGATAGCACTCGATACCGTGGCGTGTTTTCGAAAGATACGGAGCCTCGCTGGTGGGCGGATCAAGTTATCGAATGGTGGGGGAAAACGATGGAAGGTTCTGGAGCCCTCATTGATCTCTCCAGTGAGGAAAAGTGCCTCCTGCTCAGAAAGCACATAGATGTCGAGGAACTTGCGCCGATATCGGCGGATGAAGCCAGCCCCGGCGTTAACTTCTGGTCCGTTTGCATTGAGAGTGGTCGGCCCTTAGATCCAATGAATGCCTACGCGGTAACTCCCGACGCCGCTCAACGCGAATGGCATGATATCCAGTTCATGTGTAGGGAAGAAGCCTTCCATCGCGCTCGTGATCCTCGTTTTGATCCGTCGGAACGCGATCGAATACTTGCGGACCGCGCATAGAGTCATGTCGGAACTAGAAGAAAAGTTCGAGGCTCATGTTCGAGGATATCGTGCTCGGGCGGAGAACCTTAAAAAGGCACTCTCGCAGAAAAACATTCTGAGGAACAGCCACAAGCTCGATGCGCTGTTCAAAGAACATCCGCCACTCAGTCCTTCAAGGTGCCCAAGCGGAAGCGAGGAGGAAACCTATGAGTGGAGTTATGAAATCAAAGACCTGTCTATGACCCTGTCGGGCCTCCGGCATCCTCAGCCTCCCGGTACCAAACTCTCAACCGGCACCGGCCTTCTTTCCTGCAAGGTGGTAGAATTCTACTCGCCCGGTCGCATCGGGGGAGTCCAAGGCATATTGCCTGTGAAAAGCGTTGAGGTTGACTTTGTCATCGAAGGCTCACTTAAGGATGAGGCTGGGGACCATCCGCTCGTTGCGTGCTGGCACATCGACACTCACGTAGACGATCCGGCGGCTAACGCTAGGCCGAGCCAAGAACGGGAAGATAATCACTCTCTGCACCCGCTGATCCACTACCAGTTCGGCGGCAGGAAACTCAGACCTACAGGTTCAAATGTTCGGGGCGTGATGGTTCTAGATGTGCCGCGCGTTCCGGTTCCTCCTCTCGATCTAAATCTTACGGTGGATTTCATCGTCACTAATTATCTAGGGGTAGTCTGGAAGGACCTTCGGCGAGATACTCGATACGCAGCCCCTGTGAGAACAAGTATGCAGAGGATCTGGGGTCCTTACTACCAAATGGTTTCGAGTCACTTCTCGAACCCGAGCGTTAGATGCGCCACTGCTCTAAGTTTTCACCCGAACCTTTTATGAGTCGGTTTCGGCGGCCACAGAGGCGCTGATGGCCGATTGCTGTGTTGCATCTACAACCGCAGTATCCGGTACACTTGCATTCTTGAGCAGCCAACGGTTCTAGCTATCTCCGAGACGCCGACGCCTCGTTGGAATAGCTCAGCTACAGACTGCCGGTCAATTCGCGGCTTGCCGCCTTTGTAAATCCCCTTTGCGCGTGCACGATCGATACCCTCTCGCTGCCGCTCCCGGATGAACCGTCGCTCCATCGAAGCAATCATTCCAAGCACCGTGAGCATGATCTGCCCCATTTCTCCGCGGGTTGAAACGTGTGGATCGAGTATCGTAACGAATGCACCGCGCTGCTGGCACTCATGAACGATGTTGAGCACATCACGAGTGTCTCGCCCAAGTCGGTCAAGGCGGGTGACCACGAGCTCGTCGGCTTCGCGCAAAAATTCTATGACTGTAGCGAGTTCAATACGGCCTTCGCGGCTGCTGCCCGATAGCTTCTCTGACCGAATAATCTCACAGCCCTCGCGTTGAAGGCGCTCAAGCTGAACTTGTAGATCTTGATCAGCTGTACTTACGCGTGCGTAGCCGATGCGGGCCATGGTGTAACCTCAAGCTTTAGGCCCGAGGTTACCGTGTCACAAATAGTCGCCGTCAACCCAGATGTTACGCAAAAGCTGTAACAGCCGGCGCGTCACGCGAGGGTATACCTCGGTGTGACATGGCAACTTCGCGGGCGGTTTTCCTAGTTGGCTGGAACCAGCCAATACTGATCCGCTTTAAGGGTGAAACCAACCGTACGAGGTAGCGTATGCTGATTCATAACTACGGCCTATTCTGGCGCAGAAGCTTAATCGCCCATGATGGGCCGTGGCCCCGCTCTGGAGAGCTGCTTGGGGTTGGCGTGAAGCAAAAGAGACGCGGAAAGGTTGACTTCAGCAGGCAGCGAGGGATCTACGCCCTGTACGACGACAACTTCAGGCTGATTTACGTTGGGCAAGCCGGAAAAGGGGAGCGACGGCTATACAACCGCCTCCGGTCCCACTCTCTCAACAACCTCGCCGAACGTTGGAGCAGATTTTCATGGTTCGGGATTCTTCCTGTTGCCGAGGACCCCGTGACAAGATCCCTAAGCTTAGTCGAAGACCACACACCCGCGGCGCCGACAAAAGAAGTCATACTAGATCATATGGAGGCAATCCTCATCATGGCCGGTGAGCCGATAAGGAACTCCAAGGGCGGCATTTTTGGAAAGGATGTCACGCTCTACCGGCAGACAACAGCCTCTACGGTAGTGGATGAGGACGATAACGAGGGTGTGGACGAATAGCAGTTCCCTTGCCCGAGGGTTTGGTGGGCGGTTGAAAACAGTTACTAGCTTGCAGCGACGCTACTCTGCCAAGCCGCTGCAAGCGACTTCCGTTACAAAAGGTCTTTTGTGAAGCCGTCGTAGTCCTTCTCCACAGCTAGTCGATTTCGTAGAGGCATCCCGAACTCATCTGCGACCACTTCGAAGGTGTCGCCTAGTTGGGCAGAAACGCCATCGGCGAAGCTGAGGGTAGCCGTGCCAAACATATGGATGTGCAGGTCCCCCGGCTGCCGGAATAAGCTGTACTTGAAATGATGGTATTCGAGGTTCTCGATGGAGTGGCTCATGTTACCTTCGCCAGATAGGAAAGGCTTTTCCCATATCACTCGGTCACCGCGCAGAATGCGGGACATCCCTTCTACATGCAAAGGCAGAGGTCCCAGCCGAAGCTCCGGCCCCACCGAGCACGGTCGCAGCTTGGAGTGCGCTAGGTATAGGTAGTTCATCCGCTCGGTCACATGATCTGAGAACTCATTGGCTAGGGCGAAGCCAATCCTGCACGGATGCCCATCCTGATCGATGATGTAGATACCCGCAATCTCTGGCTCTTCACCGGCATCCAACGCGAATGCAGGGGAATGTAGATCTTGCCCCGGCGCCGTAATGCTGTGGCCGTTGCCTTTGTAGAACCACTCCGGCTGGACACCACGAGACCCAGCAGCGGGCTTGCCGTGCTCAAGCCCCATGCGGAACATCTTCATGGAGTCCGTAACCGCTTCATCCTTCTGGCTCTCCGCCTTGTGCATAGCGTCCCGAGTTGAAGCTGATCCGAGGTGAGTTAGACCGGTCCCGGTGACATGGAGATGGGCGGGATCAGGATGATCTACTGGAGACAAGAGCCGTCCCTCCTCCAGTAGCCGCTGATGATCCAAGGTTTCGCCCCGCTCGGTGGAACGTATCAAGGCTCCGATCCCGCCAGCTGAAAAAGACGCCAATGCCAATTCATAAACCGACCGATAGCCAATCAGCTTGGTAGCTACCTGATTATCGATTACGCCCACGCAACGGTCACCGTTGCCGTCGAGGTACTGAATGAGGTTCATCTTGTTAGCCCCGCCAGACCAAGCAAACGCTCCCTTGCGACTGCCGCTTCCTCCCCGGCGCGAAGGGCATCAGTTACAATCTCACCACCCCGTCGCTGGAATTCCACGTAACCCTTGTACCGTGGCCGGACCCAAGCTGCCTCCATCGTTGGGGAGACTATGCTGAAGAAACCATTGTAGCGGGTATCCATGTCTGCATCTTGCCAGCCACTGAGCCCGCCCGGTTGACCATGATTGGACGCAACAAGGCTCCGCTGCACCTCATCACTTGCCACGAAACGCGCAAACGCCAGTGCGGCCTCCTGATGAGCGCCATAGCGGGAAATACCCATTGCAGTGCCGCCGATAGCAGTGCCAGCATGATAGGGTGAAGCCATCCCGGCGAAGGGACCAAAAGCAAGGCGCTTTGCGTGGTCCGGTTCTCCGTAAGTAGCGTAACCATAAACTGCGGGGCAATAAACCACGTCGTCACGAACAACCATCTGTTCATGCAGGTCAATGCTGTTCCAGCCGAGCGCTTCTGGTGGAGCCATTTGAAGGACCTCTCGCACCGCGTCGAATGCCTTGTTGAAGCTGCCCTCTGGTATCGCCAAAAGCTGCTCGTCATCCGCGTCGATAGGCTCACCAAGGTTGGCCATGTAGGATAGGATGCTCATCAGCGCGTGGGGCGTCTCCACCGCCGTGCCGAGATACAGACCTCGGTCACGTGCACGCTTACCCAACTCCAAGACATCGTCATGAGTCACGGGAAGATTGCTTCCCAGCGAGGTCAGCAGGTCTCGCCGCACTAAAGCATGTTGAGTCGCTCCGTCGATTGGCAGTCCCCAGACCTTCCCCTTGTACCGATATGTCTCCAAGCTCGGTCCGATATAGCCACCGCTTGCTGACGCGGCAGTTAGTTCGGGTAGTTCCTCGTCAAGTGCCAAAAAGCATCCGCTGGCTGAAATTGCCCCGGAGAAGGGGTGATCAAAGATGATGATATCATGCGCCTTCGACACCTCCTCAATGCCTTGATGTTCGAAGTCGCTCAGGGGCCGGATCACCTGCGTGATTTCCACCGCTGGCTCAATCTGCCGATAGGCTTTGATTGCTGCCGCCACCGGCGCTGTGGCACGGCGGTTATCCCAATTGAGGACAGAAAGCTTCACCGCTCAAACCTCCCGTCGCGTAACAATGTGGATGTGGTTGCAGATCAGCACAAGCGAATCGTCCTGCTTAAGGACTTCAACCTGTTCGACGACAAGGCCCTGTTCAGGCCGCTTATGATCGCGCTTTTCCACAATGGTCGAACGAACTCGGATCGTGTCACCAATGAATGTTGGCGCAATGAAGCGCAGCCGGTCATAGCCGTACGACATGCTGTGAGGGTTGATCACACTGGCAGCCATACCGATGCCAACGCTAAATACGAGCGTCCCGTGAGCAATCCGCCGCTTGAACGGCTGCGTTGCACACCAAGCTGCATCCATGTGATGGGGGAAGAAGTCCCCAGTCTGGCCAGCATGCAGTACGATATCCGCCTCAGTGATAGTGCGGCCACTCGTCAGGTTAGTTTCCCCGACGACATAGTCTTCAAAGTACCTCTCGATGATCATTCGGCAGCCTCCGCTCTGTATTTCTGATTGATGTACTGATTGTCCTCACCGATTTTTGGTGCGCCTTTGGGGGACCGGAGGGTGCGGCCATCGAGACGGATAGGACACCGGGTCGTCCTGACCTTGGCGCCCGAATTGGTGAAGACGTCTTGAACCATGTCGAGGGCTTTGAACCCGTCGTGCTGGACCAACGTCGGCCAGTCCATAACTGGTGCGCACCAGATGTCAGCCGGTTCTAAAATGGCCAGCCATTCCGCGGTGGTTCGTTGAGCGAGACGGTCCCAGATTAGTTTCTTCGCTTCGTCACGCTCGTTGAACATCCGGGCAGGATGATCGAAACCAGTCAGTTCAGGGAGGTCCAGAAGTCCCGAAAGCTTGGTCAGTGAGTTCATAGCGACGGCAAGAAACCCGTCGGCTGTAGGGTAGATGCCGTAAGGCGCACTCAAATAGGCGCTGGCGCTTCCCACACCACTACGAATGGGCCCATCGCCACTACCGTTCAGGAAGGTACTGAAGAACTCGAACTGCAGATCGAGAATCGACTCCATCAAACTCACATCCACGCGGGCACCGTTGCCAGTTACCCCGCGCCTAACTAAGGCGGCCAGTATCCCTTGGGCTAGGTGCGCCCCAGTCATCATGTCGGCGACGGCAACACCGGTTGCTACAGGTGGTTGATCCCTATCGCCGCTCATCCACGCAAGGCCCGACATTGACTGAACCAACAGATCCTGCCCCGGCTTGTTTCGCCATGGCCCTGCCTCACCGTAGCCGGTTACCGACCCGTAGATGAGACGCGGATTAAGAATACGGACGTCGTCATAACTCAGGCCCAACCGCTCGATTACTCCCGGGCGGAAATTCTGGATCATTACATCCGCCCGTCGGATGAGGTCCCGCACAGCATCGAGGTCGCTCGGCTTCTTGAGATCCGCTGCGAAGCTGCGCTTGTTCCTGTTGATCGTATGGAACAACGTGCTGTCGCCGTCGACCTCGAGGTTAGAGACGTAAAGGCGCCGACTGAGATCTCCCCCGTCTGGGCGCTCCACCTTGATCACCTCAGCTCCCAAATCGGCAAGCCGAAGTGCGGCGGAGGGGCCTGCTAGGAACTGGCTCAAGTCGAGAACCATGATGCCGGCGAGTGGCATTTCCTGATCGGGTAAGGCTGCTGCGGGGGATTGGTTCAGTGAAGCGTTCATGGTCAGCCTCCAATCATCAGCGATGGCAAGTAGAGGGATACCGCAGGCACAAGCGTTACCAGCGCTAGGACGAGCGAGAGACAGATCAGGAAAGGCACTGATTCTCTGAACGTCTCCGTTATCGGCGTGTTCAGCACGCTTGATGCCGTGAATGACAAGGTACCTACTGGCGGTGTGACTCCGCCCATCGTGAGATTCAGGACCATCACAACACCGAAGTGAACAGGATCAATCCCCAGCGACGTCGCGACTGGCACAAGGATCGGTGTGAGCAAGATGATCGCGGCCGTCCCTTCGATGAACATCCCCACGACTAACAGCATGAGGTTGACCAAGAGCAGGAGAATCAGTGGGTTCTCGGTCAAGGCAATGAGAGCCGTTGCGATCTGCGCTGGAACCCGCTCCCAAACCATGTAGTAGCCGAAAGTTGAAGCTGCACAGATGATCAGCATGACGATTGAGATCGTCATGACCGAGTCTCTGATAATGCTCGGTATCTGGTTCCAATGAAGTTCCCTGTGACAGACAACGCCGACGAATATGGCGTAGAGAACAGCAATCGCACCGGCTTCGGTAGGTGTGAAGAAGCCGTACCGCAACCCGATCACGATGAAGATCGGCACGGTCAAGGCCCAGATGGCCTCCTTGAAGGCTGTCCAAAGCTCCCGGGCCGTCACCATACGATCCCGACCCGGCTTGAACCCCCGCGATTTCGCCACAAAGAAGACCGTGAGCATCAAGGCAAGGGCGATCACGATGCCGGGCACAATCCCCGCGAGGAATAGACGCCCTACGGAAACGTTTGCCATAAATGCGTAGACGATCAGTCCGATGCCGGGGGGAATCATCGCGACGATGATTGATGATGCAGCCACGACCGCAGCGGCAAAGCCACGTGGGTACCCATTAGCAACCATAGTTGGCCCGAGCATCTTCGACAGCATCGCTGCATCCGCGTTCGCCGAAGCGGTGAGGCCACCCATCATTGTCGCGAGGATCACGGAAATCTGTGCCAGACCGCCTGTCAGGTGACCGACAAATGCATCTGCAAGATGCAGCAGACGACGGGTTATCCCGGAGGCGTTCATAATGCTTCCGGCGACCACGAAGAAGGGTAGCGCGAGGAGAGGAAAAGACTCGGTACTGGAGACGATGCGCTGCGCGAACAGATCAATGGGCAGAGCTCCACCGAGATAAAAGTAGAGCAGGCTCGGTGCCATCAGGGCTATGGCAACTGGGACGCTGATCACGAGAAGCCCCAGCATCAAGAACATTGGCCACAAGATCATGCTACCGGCGCCTTCTTAAACAGGGCTTCATAAGTTGCCGTGGCGTGTCGGATGGTCATGGATCCAAAGCCCACTGCAGCGGCTGCGTAAACGACGGCTTGCGGCCAACGGAGGATGGTTGTTGGCGCATCCGTGGTTGAGACTGTGAAGCGGATCGCCAAGAACGTGACTACGAGAAGTGTGGCAAAGGTTACCGTAGCCGCCACGACCTTCACCCAGTAAGCCGCACGCTGCGGGACTAAGAACAGGAAGGAATCTATGGCGATGTGCCCGGCTCGACCGAAGGCCGCAGCGGCACCAAGAAAGACAGCCCACGCGAAGGCAATGCTGGCGAGTTCTCCCGACCAACTGGCCGGGGTCGATGTGATATAGCGGGTCATCACGCCCCACGTGACGGCGAGGATGACAATCCCCAGCGCAAGTGTGGCAAGGACTTCTTCCACCATCAGCTCAGCGAACAGCGTCCGGCTGGGCCCGGCTTTTGTGTCGGACTGGTCAGTCATAGGCTTCTCTTCGAAAATGGAGGGGTGGGCAGGGGGACCCCCCGCCCGAGACGGTGGCCTAGTCCAGAATGGCGCGGATTTGGGAATAGACGCCCGGAGTCCAAGCGGGAAAGGCGTCATACACCTTAGCCGTTGCCTCACGGAACGCTGCAGTGTCGATGTCTTCAACCACGGTAACGCCTTCCGCCTTCAGCTGCTCCAGCAGCTTCTTGTCGTTTGACAAGGTCGTCTCAGTCATGTGGGTGCCGGCCTTGGCAGACTCTTCCAGCAGAATTTTCTGCAGGTCAGCATCAAGAGACTGGAAGATCGTCTCGCTCATGACGAGTCCAAGAAACGCCGTGAAGTGACCAGTAAGGGAAAGCGTCTTACGCTGTTCCTGTAGTTTTGAACCAACGAGCGAACCCAGCGGAGCCTCAACGGCCTCGACTACGTTTTGCGAGAGAGCGCTATAGACTTCAGTCCAAGGCAAGGGGGTGCCACGAGCACCAAGAGCTGCAAATGTCTCAACCCAGATTGGGTTTGGTGCAATACGCATTGTGACCCCGCTTAAATCGCTAGGGCTCTTGAAGGGCTTATTGCCCAACATGTGGCGGTTGCCAAAGAAGTAATTGAAGGACAGTGGCCGGAAGCCAGCCTCCGCTGACCGCGTCTCCAAGTTAGCATACCAGTCGCTATCAAGGATCTTCTGGAACTCGGCGGGCTCGTCCAGCAGATAAGGTCCGTTCATTACACCGAAGTCAGGGACATAGTCTGACATGAAGCCCGGGTCTGCGACCTGAATGATCGGAGCCCCCTGACGAACCTGCTCGTAAACTTCCCTATTGATGCCAAGTTGCTCAGAAGGAAAGACGGAGATGTTCAGACGCCCTTCGCTGCGTTCGTTTACGGCCGCCGCAAACCGCTCGACAGCTTCATGGATGGGTTCCGTAGGCGCCAGAGCATGAGCGACGCGCAGGTTTACCGTCTGACCGTAAGCGACAAGAGGGGCAAGCGACATCACGGACGCAGCAATTGCTGCCTTTACGAATCTATGCATTTTTCTCTCCCAAAAGCGCCGCTCCTCAGCGGCTCGACAATGCTCATAATTTCACATATGTCAGGATCATTCTATATATGAAATCGGACCCGTCAAGCGCGATGAATGAGACAGACACTGGAAACCGAGTACCGGCCTTGGAAAAAGGGCTCGACATTCTCGAAGCTCTCGCGTCAGAACGAGGTGGCCTTCTACAGAAGGAGGTAGCCGCCCGAGTAGGGCGGTCGGTGAGTGAAATATTTCGAGTTCTCAACGCTCTAGAAGCTAGAGGTTATATTGCACGGGATGAGGTTTCGGGCACCTACAGCCTTACTTTACGACTCTTCGAGTTAGCTCATCTCCATCCTCCTACGCGGAGACTCATTGAGGTTTCCACGAGCCAGATGGAGCGATTGGCGGCGGCCATTGGATGTTCTTGCCACCTAGTGACACCACATCAAGACCGGCTAATGGTTGTAGCTCAAGCACAGCCAGACGCGCTTCTGATGGGGTGGAGCGTGAAGGTGGGTGCTGCGTTCCCAATGAGCAAACGTTTCGCTTCAGCTAGAACGATTGCAGCACATCAACGTCCGGAGCATCAGGAACGGATGCTCGTGCAGATGCTAACCGACGATCCGGAACTGGACCGTCAAGAGGTGCTCTCGGACTTGGCGAAGATTCGTGGTCAAGGATACGAGGTATCAGCAAGCTCAATCGCCCCCGGCGTGACAGATATAAGCTGCCCGGTGTTGAATCATCTTGGGGTGGCGATCGCGGCGCTCACCGTTCCTAAGGTCGGTAACCTGCCGGAGCCCCAGCTTTCGACGGAAGAAATAACGGCTCACGTAACGAAGGCTACTGAAGCCATTTCGACTGCAATAGGTGGCGGGCGAACCGATGTGTCGTAGCAAGCCGTCTGTCAGCGTTGATTATCCTGCTTCTAGCTGACGCTCTCAACCACACCTGTCCGATGCTCGATCAACTTCCTTGTTGTCCTTCACCGACCGAAAGAGCACGCTGTGGTCGGAGAAGAATATATCGATGAGTCGCAGCAGCCCGCCCGTCATTACCATGCCGCGTTGTTTAGCCATCCCTTGAAACTGCCGTTTCTGGTCTGGAGGCAGCAGCTGAAGCATCGCAGCCTCCTTGGGATCGACCACAATGGATCCAATATCAACCGTAGCCCAACTGGTAGTGCCGGCAAGATGTGCCTCGACGGGCTTCACTTCATGGCCGTTCGCAAGCAAGATGCCATCCTCGCGTAGCTGGAAGCGGAACTCTCTGTAGCGGTTCCTCTCCGTGCTATAGGCGCCGAACAGCGTAGGGCTATCGAAGTAGCAGGTCATGGTACGCGTCAAGATCGCCGTTCCTCGTCCTTGACCATTAAGGTCGAACCCCTGAGCAATCCCTTTGCTTGGCAGGCACAAGCCGATGAGCAGAGCAGCCCGAAGCGCTGTGATATTCCGAAGAACTCTTGGCATAGTCACTCTCTCTGCTCGATGACGCCTACGGCAGCAGGAGCCCGCTGCTTCTTCTTTCGGTCGGTGCGCCAGCCGATAAGGCCCATGCCAGCCAGTATGGCGCTTGCTACCGCCCATACCTGCAGGTCGGGAAAGCGTTCAGTTCCCATCAGGGCCAACACGGCCGCCACCGCGAAGACAATCGTACCCACCAACGGCAGACCGAATGAAAAGGCCCCGCCGACGAAGAGGAGGAAGCCAGCGATCATGCCAATACCGCCCGCGTTGCCCATGGCTTGGTCACCGAGGAGACTTGAGCCTGCACTGATGGTGCAAGACTGCAGCAGGACAACTAACCCCAACATGATGCCGATGATGGCGATCGCGATCCTCATACCCGCTCTCCGGGGACAAGCTCGGCCTTCATGCGCTGGTATTCGGTTTCGTCGATAGCACCTGAGGCTCGTAGCGAAGCGAGTTTCTCAAGCTGGTCGATTGATGAGGTGCCCACCGAGTGTTCTGCCGCTGTACGGTCAACTGTGGCCCTGTGAGCCTCGGATAGCCCGGCCGGCGGGCCGAAGCGGTTAACGCCGGGTGAGGAAGCCAAGCAGCCAAAGACGATCAAGGCGATGATGCCAACGAGCGGCATCAGTCCGAGCAAGATCCACCAGCCCCGCTTGTCGCTGTCGTGCAAGCGACGAACTGTGATGGCAATCGCGGGGATCAGGTGGGCGAGGTAGATGATCCACGTGAACAGGCTGGGCTCAGAGGCACCGAGTACGGCTGCATCTAACACGATGCCGATGATCCCCATAATCGCGACGATCAAGGTGAACAACCAGAACTGTGATCGGGTGGAACGGCCAGAGAAGTCGAAGTAGCGGCGCATGGCGTCAAAGTAGGCAGTCACTGTCTTTTCCTTTGTGAACTTGGCTGCCGGTATTTCCATGTCGAAGGCAGCGCATATGAGTTTAAGAATATGGGATTGCCAGTCCGTCGATTGTCAAGCCGTGGTTGTGGCCTTTTCGCCGATACATGGATACGCGCGAAATTATCGGCTGGAATCTTCGGAAGCTGCGGGTGGAGCAGGGGCTTTCGCAGGAGCGACTTGCCCTTGAGTCCGGGATCGACCGCTCATACGTGGGCCGGGTGGAGCGCGGTGAGGAGAACGTTACCGTCGACACGCTTGAGGCGCTGGCGAAAGTGCTGCAGGTGCCTGTCGGGAGGCTGTTCGCTGAACTCGGCCCCGGAGAGGTCCGCCCCCTCCCGCTACGTGCAGGACGCAAGCCGAAAGCCGCCACCTGAAATGAAGAAGGCCGCAGCAATGCCACGGCCTTCGATACAGAATTTGAACCCAAAGGAGCCTCAATACTCGTCGCTCCTCATGATCGTCAGCACGCGTGTGGTGAGGGCAGGGTCTGCTGCATCGGCTGAACCGTGCTTGAGAGCTGCGTCATAGTAGTCGATCTTCCAACAGTAGGTGACACCTTCGACCTCGATCTTCCCGAAGTCATGTTCTCCATAAGGGTCATTGCCGGGGATGAAGTCGTTGAAGATCCGCACCGCTGCAAGAAGGCTGAGCCTTTCGGTTTCATTCAGAGCCGCAACGCCCGCAGTGATGACAATTCGACCCCGGCTGAAGTCGCGTCGAAATTCGTCGTTGAGGCGGCGGATCGTGTTTCGTGAACTGGCCGCTGCGGCTGTCAAGCATCCGCGCCCGACGGGGCTGCCAGCGGCGATCTGGGGCAGATCAGGTGAGGTTGGCGGCATGATCGCGTCACGCTCCGACGTGCTTCGGATGCAGCAGCGCGATGTCGGTGATGCCACGGGTAAAGTCATCGAGCTCCGGCCAGTCCCGCCACCGCAGCCGGAACCGCTCGTCAGGGAGTGCTTCCTGAATGTCGGCTTCGTACCAACCGTCACCCGGTCCATCGGAGGCCAGCACCCTGTCGCCAACCGTCAGCTTCGACCAATCCTCGGGTTGCCGCGGAGCAGTCTCGCCCTGACTGGCCTTGGCGTAGTTGGCAGCGTTTGCGGCGGCAGCGGCTTCTAAGCGTTCGGCAGAGGCGGCGACGTATTCCTCGTCAAAGTAGGCGGCGAGGCAATCATATATCTCACGCTTGACGAAGGGTACGAATGCCTTGCCGCTCTCGAACAGCTTGCCCTTCGGCAGCCGCGCGGCAATGGCAGCGAGGTCATCTGACTTCACTTCGATCACGGCCATATCCATGAGATCGGCGGCGGCTGCGACAGCATCACCGGCCGCGAACCAAGAGGCATGCGGTTTTCCCTTGTCGTCCAGTCCAGCCATGATCAGGGCTGGAGGGTCCTCAGTCGTAGTAGCGGGGATTTCCTTCAATCGCTGCGGCGCTGCCTCGCAGGCTGGCGCGTTGAGTATCGACACGCAAGGCAGCGAGATACCCGGGTTCCTTGGCGAGGGACTTGAAACGAGATTCATGACGAGGTCCTTAAACAGAAAAGAGCGCCACGAGGGCGCTCATCGTTGGTATTTCGACCATTACAGCCGAAGGGTTTGTGTTCGGCGGCAGCCAAGGCTTTCAACCCAACAGCAAACGCCGAACGAAGCATTTATAACATATTATCTTTAAAAATCAATATCTTGAGCTTCATCCTCGCCGCTGACGCCGCCTTGCATCGCTAATCGAGACCGCATGATCAGGAACTTTGGGGATCGGAAAAAGGTAGAACACTTCTCGCTGCTCGACTCCATTCAGGCAGCGTAGGCGCAACCTCATCCGCAGGTTTTCAGTAGCTCTCAACCTTGCGCTCTTCTTCAGCTGCTTCAACGCGGCAGCAGAGAGCTTAAGATGCTTCCGCATCTTGGCCGGGGTCATTGCGAGGTTGAGCTGCCGCTTCTTATCCCGATAAATGAACGCATCTACCCGATCGAAGCTATCGCCGGCGATTTCCGGCTTAACCCCATAAGGAAGATCAACGACCGTGGTAGTTTCGTCCGCGAGAAACTCGTCCACTTCATCGCGCACCGGCGACGAAGGCGGCGGGTTCCCGTACCTGAACCATGCCTCCACCAAGGTCCGGCGCACCTTCCCCCACCGCTTCCGTCGCAGCGTTTCGGCCTTGAATGCGACTGCGGCCGCGGCGTAGGTCAGCGCGAACGGCTTTGCTCGACGGAGTTCCGCCGCATCAGCACCTGATCCAAGTCCGATGTCGGAAATAAAACGTTCCACCTGCGTTCGAATGAAGCGGATCAGGCTCTCATGGTCGCGGCGACTCCAAGCCAGCACGTCGCGGATGAACCGCCTAGCCAGTAACCCGCGATGTTCGTTGACGGTTGCGAACACCAGTCCCATCGCCTGATGCACGGAATCAAACCCCCTTGGAACGAATTCAAAAGGTCCGGTTTCTCGCTTCGGAACCTGCAAGGTGATCAGACGTACTTCCAGTGCCGCCTTCACTTCGGGAGCCGCGTCGAGGATCGATGCGAGGGACTGGTTCGAGTTAGACAGGGCCATTAGCTGAAAATGTGCCGAGACTTCTCCCTTGCGGCCGCGCTTTTTTCCCGCTGTGAGACGATGCACCACGTTGCCGATGACATTGCCCCGCTCTTTCTCCGAAGATGCGGCCATCGTCGCCTCATCCAGCACCAGAAGCCCGTTTTGATGCCTGATAAAAGCTTCCTCGGCGCTTGCCGGAGTGATATTCCAACTGTCCGCGAAACCAAGGGTTTCCTGAGTACCGCCCCAGACGGAGCCCGCAAGGAAATTGGTGAGGGCGGACTTGTAGCGGGAGGTGCTGCCGCTGAGTTCCAGCATCGTATTCTGCACTAAGCACTCAGCTTGCATGGCAAAGGGCTGAAGCGCCGGCGTCAGGGCATAGAAGAAGACCATCAGTGGAATGGGCTGATTTCGGATCACCCGAGCGAGATTTCGCTCGTACGTGCGGCGACTGCCACGCTCTTCGAAGCGGTCGTCAGGATTGCCTATACCAATGAGCCTCAGGCTGGCATCGCTCTTGATGAGGCTCCCGTCACCCATGGCATAGAAGCGTGGGCGATCAACGTGTTCGTACCCGTTGCGGGTAACCACTATGACCTTATCGGTCTCCGGCGCCTCATCGAACTTCTGGCGAACGGCAGCCTTCTGCGCTGGCGAAATAGCAATGATTCCGACGGGAAGGAGTGCGCTATAGACTTTAGCGAAAGTCTCCGTCACCACAGCCACAGGTATTGCCGTTACTTTTCCGCAGAGCTTCCACACATAGTACAGGTTCCCGTCGTCAGCGGTCGTGCGAACCACGGAGGAAAGAGCGATCCGCTCCAATACGTCAGTGGGCATCTCAGTGGCAGGGTGGGTGGAAACAGGGCCTAGGCCCTGTTTCTGCGGGGTACGAGGCGACAACGGCAAGAATGGCTTTGACTGAGGTGCAGTTGCAACCCCAACATCGCCAACATGCCCCTTCTGCACCTTCTTTCCACTCTTGTGACCCTTCAGCCTATTCTTTGATGGCCCCTTCATCAGAGTTCTCCGATCATGGTTGCCATTTCACAGGTCGCGAAGCGGTGGGTCATAGATCCGGCGAACCCGCCGAACTGGATCAGCTGCGTGACGGGGGTTTGGGACATACAAGACAGCCAGAGCGGCAAGTAATCGGCAGACATCCGGTTCGTCGTACGGTTGCAGCGGCCGTTGCGATCCTCGTATTGAACCCGCTCCTGCGGCTTCATCTTGGACAGGTATCCGAGTACGTTTCCGACCTCAGATCTGGGTACCCGCTCGACCCGAACAGGCTTAGACTTCCCGCGCTCGGATTTGCGCTGCCGCACTGTGAAGGCTCGTTTCAGGTCATCTTCTATCGCACCCTTCGTCAGAATGAGTACGTGAATGTGAGGCTCGAAGACGTAGCTTCCATCCAGATTGCGTGCCGCCGAAAGCTCATACACCGCGACGTAGGTCAGTTGGCCGCTACCGCGCAGAAGTGACAGCGCGTGACGCAATTTGCGGCGAGGTCGATTAAATACGTCAGGCGACAGATCTTCAGGACCAACCTGCCAGCGCTTGTCGGCTATGACCGCATGAAAAAGACGCCCCTTTTCCCTTCTCAGCACAGGCAGGATGTACGCGACTAAGAAGATCACGAGTCGGACCCACTCGAGACGGCAGGCGGAGCTGCGGCGCCCCCTTCCAACGCTTTCCCAGTTTGCGTGGAGGGTGTCGAGTTTGGGATTGAGAAGGTACGCCCGCTTGGCCTGCTCCGTAAAAGCTGTGCCAATACGGAAGTTGGACTTTGGCATCTTCTGCCGCACGGTTCGCTCAATTCGGCTAATGTTCGCTCTCATCAGAGCACTGTGTGTTGTTGGTCTAGTGAAATGGTTCATTGGTCTTTCCTCAGGGCGCACGAACGCATGGCCGGGGGCGGTGCCACCGGGCATGTCGGCGCTGTTGGGGTTGCAACTGCTGGGATGGGAGGGGTGATTGGATTACCCACGACTTGCTAGGCCGCAGGTAAGCCAAGCTGCCCTTTACTCGCTGAGGTTGGTTCGCTTCTCAATCAGGGCGCGGATTTCCGCAGCGTCCCAGCAAGTTGTTCTGGGGCCAAGTTTGATCGGAGGCGGGAACTCCCCTGACCGCACCTTGCTCCACCAAGAACTTCGGCTGATAGGCAGCGGACCTTCTGGCGCGAGGATCTGCTTCAACCGCACAAGACCTTCATTAGGAAAATTTTGCATTCTATGTTCTCCTTTGCTGAACGGAGAAACACCTAGCCGCACTTCAAATTTGAAAAATCATGTGTCACGGAGAATGATCAACATTATAGCTTTGGCGCCGGCGGGCGACCTCTCTTCCGCGAGAAGGTCGACTCCATGAACGCGAGATCGGCGTCGCTGTACCCGTGTTCTGCTGGGAATTCTGCGGCGGAAATCTCCACAGGCAGATGACGACGATTTGCGTCGAAAATGCTCCGGACTTTGGTAAAGGGGTTATCACCTGATCGCTCGGGGCAACGTTCAAGAATCTTGAGCAGGTACCTTGCCTTACTGAGCCATTCGCTGAGGTGATCTTCGCAATGGCTGTAACGGGGTTGGTGGCGCAGCATCTCGTCCAAGAGAGTCGTTCCATCCTTCAGACGCACGTTGAACGCGGCGTACAGCAGCGCAATCCTGTTGCTGAATCTACCCCATTGGCGCCGTAGATGATGTGAGCTTTGTCCCGCCGAAGTTCTAAGAATCTCCTCACCCACTGTTGCAGCTTTGCTCACACTAAGCTCATAACGGTTATCCTGATGCCACTGTTCATAAGCAAAATGTATAATGCGCATCATCTCGAGGCTCGGCATGAGCGACCGTGCTTGGTCCCGAAGAATATCGCCATGCCGTTTAGCTGAAGAAGCCTTAGCGATAGTGGCTATCCCGCCGATTGGCCAATACGCGTGGTCAAAGAAGCTCTTGCCCATGTGAACTGGGACGAACGCGCTGGCAGTAGCGCCAGATGCTCCAAGCTCGTGGACTTCTCTCTCAGCTTTGGCGAGTGCCGCAACCAGCCCGAGGCAAATTGCATTCTTGGTAAGGGTTCTTGTGCGCCCGGTGATCACCCACGCCGCTAAGGCGTAAAAGGTGATCTGCTTCTGTTGGTAGAACAGATCACCTTCAGGCCCTAACAGCAGCCTAATGTTTTGCTTGGGGCTGAAACGGAGCCATGTTTTCTCGTAAAAGACAGTTACGGATCGCATCCTTAAGCTCTGCGCTAAAACTCGGGACTCTTCGGCATCCTGCCGAGGTTCGCGATCATGCACTTATCATCTTCCTGCGCCGCTGACAGGATCCGGGCAGTCGCCTTTGGTTGCTATACCTCTAGCTAAAAGTGAGTCTACCAACATCCACCATAGATCACGGTATTTGTCGCGGTATCGCTGCCGGATGTGGAAGAAATAAAAAAAAGAAACATGGAGTTAGAGAGCGAGGTAGATTCCCTTCACCCGCTCCAGCTCTCCCGTCATCACATCCTCCAGAGCCCCTGCAAATCAACATTTCGCGAAACTCGCCTGAGGCGTCTTGATCAATTCGCAATTCTCCGCACACATAATAGGCTAACAATTCGTACACAAAGGCCGCATGGGCCGACACCGGAAGTTGACGCATGTTCAGGACGGGCACCTCCTCTGCATCAAGGGGGGTTACGACTACCGCCGCCGGGTGCCGACCGAGCTGAAGGACATCGACGAGAGGGGCGAGGCGGTGAGAATCTGGCTCAAGACTGACGATCTCGCCAAGGCCAAAGCGATTCGGGAATGTCTACGAAAAGGCACCCGGTGATCTGTAGGCATCCCTGATCGGCGCACGGACCAGGAGGCGGCAAAGAACCGGTACTCGCTGCGGTCAAGCGCGCGAAGTCGATGGGTTTAGCCTTTCAGGCTTCCAAGGATCTCGCCGAGTCTCTTATCCTCTCGCTGCTGCAGAGGGTGCGCGCATGGGGGACCGACAGTATGCGTTATCAAACGTCCGACAGTCCTTACCGAGAGATGATCTCCAGCCCGAAGGTTGCTTCAAGGATGTCGATGAGGCGAAGCGGCTCCGGTCCCGCGCAATAGTTCCCTGCTCCTTCCAGGAGTTTAGCCCCGGCGCTTCGGCGTCGGGGTCCTTTTGCGTCTCGGGCCTTCCGCTTCGGAAAGTTTTCTATGGCCGATCCGGGAATGATGCACTACGAGCAAGCTGAGACAGTAAAGTGAGAGAAAGTTGTGCAGGCTCCCGTCGCAGTTCTATTTGCCAACCTGAAGGGAAACCTCGGGGATTTTGCCATTCTCCAGGCGATGCTTGAGGATCTGTCGCGAAGGTTCCCGGAAAGCCCGCTTCAGGTTGTGCCACACCCTCTGACGGATATTGATCACACTAACCTAGAAAGCTTCCGGCGGAACGCTCCCGCCTTCGAGATTGTCGGCCCGCCGTATCGGTTCAAGTACCCGTTCTTCCTGAAGTGGATGACGCATACAGGATATTGGAGTGCGGTGCAGTCCGCGCAGGTTCATAGTCTCTCTAGACGGTGGGCCAAGGATGCTGAGAAGTTCTCCGGGCACAAGGCGATTGTGGTTGCGGGAGGTGATCAGTGGGGCGGCGTTAACCTGGCGACCACTATGATAGCCACCGTCAGAGCGATCTCGATCTCCAACAGAAACATCCACGGTTATCCGTTTTCTCTTTCTCCCGACGTCGAAAGGCTCAACAGTGCGAAGTCTTTCCGATTGACATTTGCCTCAATGTCACCCTCTCTCATCGCCCGAGATAAGATGACGCACCGTATGCTGAGCAGCTTCGGTGTGAGCGCATCTTTGGGAGTGGACTGCGTGTTCAGCCTTCAGGATCTTGCTGAAGGGATAGCGCCGGCGGAAGGCAGACGTTCCGACCGGGTGATCTTCATGGTCACAGGTAAGGACTGTCAACAAGAAACCATAGGCTCGATCTCGGCTCTTCTGTCGGAGGGCATACCGGTCGAGCTTGTTAGCACTTCTCCCCCGGAAGATGTGGCGTCGTTCAGGTCGATCGGCAGGGCGCTAGATATTCCGGTTCATATGCCCGGCACATGGCAAGACGCTGTGGCTGAATTGAAGGCCAGTTCTCTCGTAGTCACCAATCGCCTGCACGCCATAGTTTTCAGCTCGTTCGGCGATGCCGCTGTACTTCCGGTTGCCGATCGGGCTAAAGCGGCCGCGCTCGCAACCGACATGGGCATCACGCAGACGGTCCCCGATGTTGCTTCGGCAACTCCGCGAATAGTCAGAGCAACGTTAGCAAACCGGGCCTCCATCTCCGGCGCGATGCACCAGTACCGGAGAGGAAGCAGGACCGAGATATGGTCTCCATTCCATCCGGTCCCTTAGTTCAATTTTCGCGCGCGCAATTAGTACACGGTCTGGTACATTAAACAGTACACAAATCCTGATCTGATCAGTGGGAAAATCCCACAAATGCTAGGTTTCGGGGTGGAGTTGTGAGCACTTCACCCGCTCCAGTGCTCGAACCCGCTGCCGCCAGTGAAGCCGAAGGCTTGCCGCTCGTCTCAGAACACCGCGAGATAGCGAAGCAGCGACACGATCCCGATGATGATGACGATGACCTGGGCGATCTGCTTTGCGCGGCCGTCGATGGGCAGGCGTGCGATCAGGTAGAGGACGAGAACGATGACGAGGAATGTGACGAGCAGGCTGACGAGTANCGACATGGAAATTTCCTGAGTGAAATTGCTTNCGACCGATCAGATAGCGTCAGGCGCNTGAAGAGGAAGTACCTCCCGCCGCCATTATTTCCGGGTGCTGCTCTGNGGCCGTCAGCTGCTCGGCTGGTGCGGCGTCTTCTGCCAGAAGAACGGCTTGGCATGCAGTTCGATGACCGCCTTCCAGGCGGCGACGGAGGTCATCAGCCAGTAGAGCGGCAGGGCGACCCAGCGAATGCCCACCTGTCTTTTCTCGTGATCCGTCATGGCCTTGATCCCGAGCGTCACGAAGGTGAGGTAGCTGCCGAAGATGTTGACGGTGTCGACCACGAACAGCACGAGCACGCCGAGCGGTATGCCGGTGGCGGGGGCCTGAAGCATGGCCACCGCGCCATGCGCCAGGAAGGCGAAGATCAGCGGATGGAGCAGCGATGAGAGCAGCATTCCTCCGATCAGCAACTGAAAGATCACGCAGTCGCGCAGCCCCATCTCCCGCAAGAGCCGTCTCGGCCGGCGCATCATGACGAGCCAAGTCTGCATCCAGCCCTTGAACCAGCGCGTCCGCTGGCCCGTCCAGACGGAAAGCGTCGTCGGCGCATCCTCCAGCGTCTGCCGATGCAGCACGTGCGAGCGGTAGCCCAGCCGGAAGAGCCGCAGCCCGAGGTCCGCATCCTCGGTGACGTTGAAAGGGTCCCAGCCGCCCACCTGCTTCAGCACGCTCGTGCGGAAGTGATTGGACGTGCCGCCCAGGGGCACGGGCATCCGGTGGTGTGCGAGCAGCGGCAGCATGCCCCGGAAGAGCGCCGCGTATTCGAGCGCAAAGAGTGCGCTGATCCATGCTGATCGAGCGTTCGTGACGATCAGTGGCGCCTGCAGGCAGGCCACGTCCGGTGGAAGCACGCAGAAGTGCTGGTAGGCTTCCCGCAACTGGGCCGGATGAGGGCGGTCCTCGGCATCGTAGATGACGATGTATTCGCCCCTCACGCCGGCAAGGGCGTAGCTGAGCGCTTTCGGCTTCGTGCGGGGGACNGCCGGCGGCACCTCGACGATCTCGAACTGGGCCGGGAGCTGCTGCGCCTCGAGCGCCGCGATCGTCTCNCGGTCGTCCNTCTCGCANACCAGCTTGATGTCGAGGAGCGAGGGCGGCCAGTCGATGCGCTTGAGACAGCGGACCAGCTGTTCGGCCACCGCCGCCTCCCTGTAGACCGCCACCAGGACNGTGTAGCAGGGCAGCGGCCCNCTCGCGAGCGGGAGCGAGGAGGGCGGCTGGCGCCGCCGGCGATGGATCAGCGCCATGAACCTCAGCAGCAGGCTCGTGAGATAGAGATAGGAAAGGACGGGATGCAGGACCGGGAAAACGAGGGCGGGCGCGACGAGCAAGGCGGCGATGAGAACGGCGCTCAGCAATCCCGCGACGAAACCTTGTCCGCCTGTCACGACGATCCGTGCCGAAAGCTCCTGCCGGCCCTCGAAGAGTTCGCCGATGGTGTCGCGGACGCGGCGGGCGGCTCCGGCTTTCCAGACGGCCGCCCTTACCGCGCTGGGCGTCGTTACGACAAGATCATTATGCAGGGTCGGCAGATTGACGAGGGCGGCCGCAAGATGCCCGAGGCGGGCGGCTTCGGGAACGACGGCCATCTTCGGTGCGTCGCGAGGATGATGAAGCCTGAGCATGACCGGTCGCCGTAACTGGGTATCCAGGCCTTGCGCATCGACAATGGCGTCGCTGTCGATCGTGTGGAGGAACGGCAGCCTGAGAAGGCGGGCCATTGCGCCGTAATAGGCGGCTTCTTCTATGCCCGGATGGTGGAGGAGCTCTCTTTCCAGGCTGGTGCCGTTCCGCCGCGCTTTCTCTGCAAGCGTCGCGATCAGCGGCTTCGAGAAGCCGAGGGATTGGAGCGCCGCCGCTTCGCTGTCGGGATCGACTGCCGGAGAAGGATCCGGTGCGTCCGCCGTGGCCGGCGATACGCCAGTCGTCCGGCCGTCCGAGGACGGCGTCGGTGCTTGTGGATATTCCCCCAGACGCATGAACCTGTTACACCGTCCTGCCGCCCTGTCCCGAAATGGATCATAAAGAGGAACCTGTTGCTTTCATCCCTGAAAACATGGGGGAGGATTCTTCCTTTGGTTGTCCTGGGGTGCATTTTCGCCTCGGCGGCATCGCGTGCGGGATGGGCACAGGACGCGGAAATGCTGGTCCTGTTCGATGCGCGCGAGCGCCTGCCGCGGCCCGACCTCTCCAATCTCGTTCGGCTGCGGATCCTCACCACCCCGGATTTCCCCCCCTTCAACTTCGCCGATCAGACGGGTCGTCTCGCCGGCTTCAACGTAGATCTTGCCCGCGAGGTGTGCCTCGAGTTGAAGATCGAGGCGAAATGCCAGATCCAGGCGCTTCCCTTCGAGGAACTGGAGGCTGCCTTGAAGAACGGTGCCGGCGATGCGGTCATGGCGGGGATCGCGGTGACGGCNGCGCGGCGGCAGGAATTNGCGTTCTCCCGTCCCTATCTGACGATACCGGCCCNTTTCGCCCGCCATTCGGCACNGGACCTGGATGCGCAGGATCCGGAAGCGNTTGCGGGCCGGACCGTGGGCGTTGTGACCGGCTCGGCGCATGAAGCCATGCTCAAGGCGTTCTTCCCGAAGACCATTCCCGTCCTGTTCGAGGAGCGCGGNGCCATGCTGCAGGCCTTGAAGGAGAACAAGGTCGCNGCCGTCTTCTCGGACGGCCTGACGCTCCCCTTCTGGCTCGCCGGCGAGGCGTCGCAGAACTGCTGCAANCTCTTCGNGGGCCCCTATGTCTCCGAAGCCTTTCTGGGGGAAGGACTGACCGTCATGCTGCGCAAGGATGANGCCATGCTTTCGGATGCCTTCGATCACGCCCTGGCGGCGCTGTCGCGGAACGGCCGCCTTCAGGACATCTATCTCCGCTACTTCCCGCACGGACTGTATTGAGGGTGGAGGATATTCCTACTGGCTTGCCCAGATGATCCTTGCGACCCATTCCACATCGGCCATGTCGAATGTCCGGTTCGGGTGCTCGGGATTGAGCGACGTCAACTCGATGGTACGCGCCGTCTGGCGCAGGATGATCTTCGCCATCACCTCGCCGTCGCGCGTCTTCACCACCACCCGGTCTCCCCGGCGGACCTGAGCCCCCGGTTCGACGATCAGGACGTCGCCGTCCCGATAGAGCGGAACCATGGAATCCCCCTGGACCTCCAGGGCATAGACACCGGCTTTCCGCGACGGCGAGGCGGGAAAGTCCACCACGTCCCAGCCCTGTCCGGCAGGAAAGCCGCCGTCGTCGAAAAACCCGCCGGCACCGGCCTGCGCGAAACCGAGCAGGGGGATGGAGCCCGTCTGCGGCGGGAAGGCGCCCGCGGGCATTTGCGGCTGGGTGCCCGGCGGCAGGTAGCTCATGAACTGGTCGATGGTGGCGCCCGTGGCCTCGAGGACCTTGGCGATCGATTCCGTCGAGGGCCAGCGCAGGCGCCCATCCGGCCCGTGCCGCTTCGACTTGTTGAACGATGTCGGGTCCAGCCCTGCGCGCCGTGCCAGGCCCGACGGCGTCAGCTTGTGGCGTTCGGCGAGCGCATCGATCGCAGCCCAGATCGTTTCATGTGACAGCATGGCGGTACTTGCTCCGGCTCAAGGGTCCGTAAGCATCGCCTTCCCGGACCTTCGTGCCATCCCGAGGCGTGATGGGCCGGGGCGCCTCGAAGCCTGAGCACATCCCGACACCCGGCCCGCCATCCGGGCCGGCCTGGCCGTAACTTAATCAAACCGCAGCCGCGGGTAAAGAGACAAAGGAATAAAATCCTGCCTAGGCCACCATCGGCATGTTGATCTTGCTGAGCTTGATCACCGCCTGGGTGCGGCTGTCGACATTGAGCTTCAGCAGGATGGCGGAGACATGCGCCTTGACGGTCGCTTCCGACACGCCGAGCTCGTAGGCGATCTGCTTGTTGAGAAGCCCTTCGCCCAGCATCGCCAGGACGCGGCTCTGTTGCGGCGTCAGCGTCCTGAGACGCTCGATCAGCTCGTTGATGCCCGGGTCCTCCTCGCTCACCGGCAGATGCGCCTCCGGTGCCCAGATGTCTCCCTCCAGCACGCCGTTGACCCCGGCCCGGATGTCGTCGAGGCCGGAGGATTTCGAGATGAAGCCGGAGGCTCCGAGCTCGAGCGCCCGGCGGATCGTGGCGCCGTCGTCCGTGGCCGACACGATGACGATCGGCAGGCCGGGGAATTCCGCCCGCAGGGACATGAGGCCGGAGAAGCCGCTCACGCCCGGCATGGCGAGATCCAGCAGCATCAGGTCGGCTTCGGGATTGTCGCGCGCGGCCCGCCGGGCGGCTTCGAAATCGCCCGCCTCCAGGATCTGCTGCTTCTCACCCAGGTTCTGGACGGCCTGCTTGAGCGCGCCGCGGAAAAGCGGATGGTCGTCGGCGATGATGATCGTAAGTGTGTGCATTCCACACCCCCTCCCAAGGGCACAGCCGCATATATCTGTATACACTCTTTTTACGCGTGCCGCGCCCCAGAAACAATAGCCGTGTTCTTGTGGTGGAGAATCTGGCTCACGTTTTCTGCGGCGCCGGCTCCGGATTGTCCCGCTCGGAGGTGAAGTCCTCGATGATTTCCATGAAGCGCCGCATGAAGCGTTCCATGATCGAGAGACCCTGCTCGATTTCCGCCTCGCCCGGCAGGTCCTTCGACGACGGCAGCGCGTCGAGGCGCTGCTCCAGCGCGGTGACACGCCCGGCCAGGAGTTCCAGTTCCTTTTCGTAGGCTGCGCGCTCGTCGGCCGCCATGCGGCAGGTCAGGGTGCCGTCCTGATCGCGGCAAAGCGAGATGGCGCCCGTCTCCCGGTCGAGGCGGATAAAGCCGCTCTCGGTCCGCTCCAGCGCGAATCGGGCGTCCGGCGCTTCCTGCGCGAGGGAGGACGCCGGCACCAGCAGCAACAACCCTATCGACGACAGTCTCTTCATCTGGCGCTCCTGCTCTCCGATGGTGGACAAGTGGTGGTCTTTGCGGCAAACCGCAAGGACAATTCTACTGCCTTCACGAAAGCCGGCCATGAAAAACATCGTCTACAAGATCGTTCCGCGTTGGCTTTGGCAGCCAGCCAGGCACAGAGGCGTCTTCGACGGTGCGCCGGTCGATCTGCAGGACGGCTTCATCCACCTGTCGACGTCGGCCCAGGCTCGGGAAACGGCCCGCCTCCACTTCGCGGGGCAGCACGACCTGCTGCTGGTCGCGGTCGATGGCGAGGCGCTGGGCGCTGCCCTGCGGTTCGAGCCGTCGCGCGGCGGCGATCTCTTCCCGCACCTCTACGCGCGGCTTCCGATGGAGGCCGTCGCGTGGGAGCGCCCGCTGCCGCTCGGCGACGACGGCCTGCATGTCTTCCCGGAGGATTTCGCCTGATGTTCGGCCGTCTCTCGGACCTCGCCCGTCAGGGGCTCTTTCTGCTGGACCCGGAAGCGGCGCACGGCATGTCGGTCGCGGCGTTGAAAAGCGGCCTCCTTCCGTCCTGCAGCGTGCCGGACGATGCCCGGCTGGCACAGACGGTGGCGGGGATACGCTTTCCCAATCCGCTCGGCATGGCTGCAGGTTACGACAAGAATGCCGAGGTTCCGGATGCGCTGCTGCGGCTGGGCTTCGGCTTCGCCGAGGTCGGGACGGTCACGCCGAAGCCCCAGGCCGGCAACGAGAAGCCGCGCATCTTCCGGCTGACGGCCGACCGGGCGGTGATCAACAGGCTCGGCTTCAACAACGAGGGGCATGCCGCCGCCCATGCGCGTCTGGCCGCCCGCCGGCGCGATGGGGGGATCGTCGGCGTCAACATCGGCGCGAACAAGGACAGCGCCGACCGCGTGGCCGATTATGTCGCCGGCATAGGGCGCTTCTCTTCCGTCGCGAGTTATTTCACCGTCAACATCTCGTCCCCCAATACGCCGGGGCTGCGCGATCTGCAGGCGCGCGAGAGCCTGAGGGCGCTGCTGGACGCGGTCCTCGCCGCCAGGAACCGGGAGGCGGCACGCGCGGGGCACGCGCTCCCGGTCTTCCTGAAGATCGCCCCGG
>Ga0065721_10005421_pt1 | contig 37945 bp, 39 predicted proteins | sample Mesricmetagenome_FD_59108 | JGI IMG/M metagenome (GOLD analysis project Ga0065721, IMG submission 59108) | Mesophilic microbial community from rice straw/compost enrichment Sample: eDNA_1 v2 (version 2) | ecosystem: Engineered > Solid waste > Grass > Composting > Bioreactor | place: USA: Davis... | reverse complement strand
ACCTTGTCTTGCGCGAGGTAGCACCACCCTCCACAGATGTTCGCCGGATCGTCGCCGAACGCTTCGTCCGTTCGCGCCAGGTTGGTTTGCTCGAGCCGAAACACGGCGGCCGTCGCGTTCAGACGCCGGTCGAGGAATTCTCCTTTGATTCCCGCTTCGAAGTTGGCGCCGACGACTGGATCGATACGCCCGCCGTCGGCCCTCAGGAAACTCTGGGGCGTGAAGATGTCGGAGTAGCTCGCGTACAGCGAATAATGGTCGCTCAGGTCGAACACGAGGCCGGCATACGGCGATACGACCGCATTTTCATGGTGCGTGCGCACGCCTTCGGCGTTTCGAAACTCATACCAGCTGATGCGGCTGCCCACGATCAACTTGAGCGAGTCGGCGAGATTCAACCTGACCACGCCGTAGAGGCCGTGCTGCTGCGTCTCGTCCGGAGGCGGTAGCGACCGCCCGACATCCGGCGGAACAGGCAACGACGATGGATCGAAGTCGTAGACGTTGATGGGCACCGGCACGTTGCCCGAGTTTTGCGTCTGTTCGCGCATTCTGAGCCCGTTGCCGCCGAAGGCGACGTCGTGACGACGGCCGAACAGCTGCAGTGGTCCGCTGACATACAGATCCACGCTTTTCGAGGTGAATTCGCGCACCATGAACAGATGCTGCATCAGACGCAGTCCGTCGCCGGTGGCAACGTCTAGCGGACCGCCGGAGGGGAAGCTTCCGAGCGCGATGTCTACATCGGACGTGTTGTGGTTGTAAGCCATCTTCAGCGCCCAATCGGTACCGAGCGCCTGTTCGAGACTGATGGTGTACAGACGGTGCTTCCGCTCTAAGCTCGACTCCGCGTTGCCGAGAAAATAAGAGCGGCTGAAGTGCAGATCGGCGCCGTCCGGCCCCATTGGGACGCCTCCGTGGTTCCTGCCTTCGTTCTGCTGGAACTGAGCAGCGACGCTGACGGTGGTGCTTGCACCCAAATCGGCTTCGATGACGCCATAGAAGCCACGCTTGTCGTTGTAGACGTGGTCGACGAAGGACTCGGCATCATCCACGAGCACGACGCCGCGGCCTCTGACCGATCCGGATCCTGTGAGCGGGCTCGATATGTCGCCCACCAGTCGTCGCTTCTCCCAGGAGCCCACCTGCGCGTCGATGCTCGCGACGAAGGTGTCCGTGGGGCGTTTTCGAATCAGGTTGATCGTCCCGCCCGGCTCGCCAGCGCCGCTGAGCAATCCCGATGCGCCTTGAAGGATTTCGACATGGTCGAGAAACGCGCTGTCGGGTGACGGATTGCTGTTCCATTCGCCGATGCCCACCGGGTTCGGCAGGCCGTCATATTGAGCTTGCATCGCGAACCCGCGGCTGTAGTAGAACGCCCCGTTGTTGCCTCGCTCGAAGACGTGCACGCCGCTCGTGCTCTCCAGCACATCGTCCATATCGGTCAGCGCGAAGTCATCCATCTTCTGGCGCGTGACGACGGTGAGCGTCTGTGGCGTTTCGCGGATGGAAAGCGGCAGCTTGGTCGCCGTGTTCGTCGATGACGTCGTGTACGAACCGCTGAATTCCGTGCGTCCGCCGTCCTCGTCCGCCGCCACCCGCACCTTTGGTAGTACCGCCGCGTTTTGCGAAAGGTCGGCAGATGTCCCGGCGACAGCCAGCGGTCGCAGCTCATACCCCGCATCGTTGCGCACGATCTGCAGCCCGCTGTTCTCGAGCAGGGTGTCGAAGCCCTGCCGCACGGTATACGAGCCATCGAGACCGGCCGTGGTCTTGTTCGCGACGATCGCTGGATCAAAGGAAAGCGTCACGCCCGCCTCGACCGCGTAAGCAGCCAGCGCCGGCCCAAGCGCACCGGCCGGTATCCGATAGCGCTGCAGGCCTACCGAGCCTTGCTCTACGCCCGATGCGTTTGGCGTGGCGGCCGGTGCTGCCGACGCGGCGAGCATCAAGCCCACGCTCAACGCACGCGTGACGGACGGAAGCGAAACACGAGACGACGACATGACACGGCTCCCTCGATCGACAGGTTTCTCAACCCTTGCCAATCGAGCGCGCAAAAGTGACAGAGGTCCGCGGAATTATTTTCGAGGCGCCGGAGCCAAGGTCACCCACCAGGCGGTTCGACGTTGAACCTGCACGGGCAGCGTGCGTTCCAGCAATGCCAAAGCGCGATCCGTGTCGTCGAGTGGAAATGCACCGGAAACCTCCAGTGCAGCAACGGCAGGATCACAACGCAGGATGCCGGGCCGATAACGGGACAGCTCCGTCATCAGCTCGCCCAGGGTCATGCGATCCGCATACAACAGGCCGCGAGTCCAGGCGTGCGAGTTCGGGTCAGCAGGCACCGGCTCATGGATCGTGGTCGCTGTGAAACTCACCGTGTGCCCGGCATCGAGACGCTGAGCTGGCTGCCCAGCCACGCTGATTTCGACTGCGTGCTCATGCACGGTCACGACAGTCAGGCCGTCCTTCTGGCGCACCGTGAAGCGCGTGCCGAGTGCCCGCGCCCTGCCCTGATCCGTATCGACCACGAAGGGCCGCGCGAGCGTGTCGTCCGGCGCAGTTCGAATGGCGATCTCACCTTCGCGCAAATAGACGCGGCGCAGTTGAGCATCGAAATACAGATCGACAGCGCTCGCAGTATTGAGTTGCAGGCCCGAACCGTCCGGCAGCTTCACCTCGCGGCGCTCACCTGTGTCTGTGCGCAGGTCTGCCGACCAGGTCTGCCAGGGCAGCTCACGTACACTGAGGAAACCCGCGCCGCCCGCAGTGAGCAACAACACGAGCTGTTGCAACGTGCGACGGCGAGACGGCGAACGCGGACGATCGAGAGCAGCCTTGGCCACAGACGGAGGCATGGAGCGCAGATCCGATCGGAGCTTCTCGATACGCCGCCAGGCACGTTGATGCTCGGGATGCGCAGCGAGCCATGCCTGCAGGCCAGCGTCATCGGCCTCCTCACTCTGCTGACGCAACATCCACTCGGCAGCAGCCTCCGCCACTTCGCGCGACAGCGGTGCACCTTCGGGTATCGGCGCATCCGCCGCGCTCATGTCGACTCCGCCAGCAAACAGTGCACGGTCGCTTTGTGAATGTATTGCCGCACCGAGCTGACCGAGACTCGCAATCGTTGCGCGATCTCGGCATGAGAAAGCTCGTCGAGCTGCCACAGCAAGAAAGCTTGACGCACGCGGGTCGGCAAACCGTCGAGCAGCGCATCGATGGAAGCCAGTGTTTCGAGCAACAACGCGCGCTCTTCCGGCGACGGCGCCAGCGTTTCGGGAAGCTGCGCAATCGCATCGAGACAGATGCGCTCGAGATCGCGACGACGCAGATGATTCACCATCAGGCCATGGGCAACGGTGGTGAGAAATGCGCGCTCCTCGCGCAGGGCCATTGGCGGATGCGTCAGCACGCGCAGGAATGTGTCGTGCGTCAGATCCGCAGCATCGAGGCGACAACGGAGCTTGCGCACAAGCCGCTCGAACAGCCAGCGATGATGGTCGCTGTAGAGCGTGTGGACAGCGTTTATGCGAGCAACAGGATCAGCCATGTTCGCGAGCGGGTTTCACGAGCCCTGGCTGGAAATGCTGGCTGAGGCGGGATGCGTCGTAGTCTAGCCTCAGTGCTTTGCCCGTGTCAGTTGAGGCGGCACACCGGAGTCACACAGCGACCCGGCGCAAGCAAGTCGATGCTTGCCAGCATGGCAACTCGCCGCTATCCTTCCGGCCCCTTCGGATCCGCCCGGATGCGCGCGTAGCTCAGCGGTAGAGCACTACCTTGACATGGTAGGGGTCACAGGTTCGATCCCTGTCGCGCGCACCAACTTTCCCACTAGATTCAGCTAGTTACGCCCGCCCCTCGGGCGCATGTCGGCGTGCTGGGAAGTCGCAGCCGGTTGTGCATCCATGCGACCTGCCCAAGTCCATTCAGGCCAACGCCGCTTTCATCGCCTACCCGGCCTTCGAAACCGCCAGCCCCAGGCTCGACTTGCGCAGATTCGAGATCTGGTCGCGCAGCTTGGCCGCCTCCTCGAACTCCAGGTTGCGCGCGTGCTTGAGCATCTCGGCTTCCAGCTTCTTGATCCGGCGCATGACCTGATCGGGGGTGAGGTTCGAGTAATCGGGCGTTGCCTCGGCCACCTTACGCACCGGGCCGCGGTTCGCCTCCGAATACGCGCCTTCCAGAATGTCCGCCACCGCCTTCTTGATGCCGCGAGGCGTGATGCCGTGCGCGGCATTGAACTCGAGCTGCTTGTTGCGGCGACGCGTGGTCTCATCCAGCGCCTTCTTCATCGAGCCGGTGATGGTGTCGGCGTACAGGATCGCCTTGCCGTTCAGATGGCGCGCCGCGCGACCGATGGTCTGAATGAGCGAGTTCTCCGAGCGCAGGAAGCCCTCCTTGTCGGCATCGAGAATGGCGACGAGCGAGACCTCGGGCATGTCCAGGCCTTCGCGCAGCAGGTTGATGCCGACCAGGACGTCGAACTTGCCCAACCGCAGATCGCGGATGATCTCCATGCGCTCGACCGTGTCGATGTCCGAGTGCAGGTAGCGCACCTTCACGCCGTGCTCGTCGAGGTACTCGGTCAGGTCCTCGGCCATGCGCTTGGTGAGCGTCGTGATCAACGTGCGCTCGTCCTTGGCGACGCGCAGCTTGATCTCCGAGAGCACGTCGTCGACCTGCGTGCGCACCGGGCGGACTTCGACTTCCGGATCGACGAGCCCGGTCGGGCGCACCAACTGCTCGACGACTTCACCGCCTGAATGTTCGAGCTCATAACGGCCCGGCGTGGCGGAGACGAAAATCGCCTGGGGCGCAAGCCGCTCCCACTCCTCGAAGCGCAGCGGTCGATTGTCGAGCGCCGAGGGCAAGCGGAAGCCGTATTCAACCAGCGTTTCCTTGCGCGAGCGGTCGCCCTTGAACATCGCGCCCAACTGCGGAATGGTCTGGTGGCTTTCGTCGATGACGAGCAGTGCGTCCTGCGGCAGATAGTCGAACAAACACGGCGGCGGCTCGCCCGGCTCGCGGCCGGACAGGAACCGGGAGTAGTTTTCGATGCCGTTGCAGTAGCCGAGCTCGCGAATCATTTCGATGTCGAAGCGCGTGCGCTGCTCCAAGCGCTGCGCTTCGAGCAGCTTGCCGGCGTTCTTCAGCTCGATCAGTCGATCGTGCAACTCATCGCGAATCTGGTCCACCGCCAGCACGAGACGATCGCGCGGGGTCACGTAATGCGTGCCTGGGAACACCGTGTAGCGCGGAATCTTGCGTTTGATCTCGCCGGTCAACGGATCGAACAACAGCAGCGAGTCGATCTCATCGTCGAACAGTTCGACCCGCAACGCCTCGCGCTCGGATTCAGCCGGAAAGATGTCGATCACATCGCCGCGCACCCGATACGTGCCTTGCGTGAGATCGAGCTCGTTGCGCTTGTATTGCATGTCGGTCAAGCGCCGCAGGATCGCGCGCTGATCGATGTGCTCGCCCCGGGACAAATGCAACACCATCGACAAATACGTCTCGGGGGCACCCAGGCCATAGATCGCGGAGACCGTCGCGACGATGATCGCATCGCGCCGCTCCAGAATCGCCTTGGTCGCGGACAGACGCATCTGCTCGATGTGCTCGTTGATGGACGAATCCTTCTCGATGTATGTATCGGAGGACGGCACATACGCTTCGGGCTGGTAGTAGTCGTAATACGAAACGAAATACTCCACCGCGTTCTCGGGGAAGAATTCCTTGAACTCGCCGTACAGCTGCGCCGCGAGCGTCTTGTTATGCGCCAGCACCAGGGTCGGGCGCTGGATCTGCTGGATCACGTTCGCGATCGTGAAGGTCTTGCCCGAGCCGGTCACGCCGAGCAGCGTCTGGTGCGCAAGGCCCGCCTCGATGCCTTCGATCAGCTTGGCGATGGCGGCGGGTTGATCGCCCGAGGGCTTGAAATCCCCCTTCAGCTTGAACGGGGTCTGGGCGGGCTTGTCTGTCATGGTCTGCAGCGAGCGAGGTGCAACGGGCATGGCGGATGGGCAGAGGTAGGGTTGGAACGGCGCATTTCCAGTACGGGAACGGGCCTTTCGTATAGAGCCGGGCAGCGAATCGCTCTACAATCGCACGAAAACGTCCCGACGTTTGTCAGGGATTTTCCGTTTTTCAGGTCACTCGGTGTCGCCGTGAGTCTACCAGTTTCGAAGCGTGTCCAACGCGTGAAGCCCTCCCCGACCGTGGCCCTCACCGGCCGCGTGGCGCAGCTGAAGGCCGAAGGCAAAGACATCATCAGCTTGGGCGTCGGCGAGCCGGATTTCGACACGCCGGTGCACATCGCCGATGCGGGCGTCGAAGCCATCCGCAAGGGCTTCACGCGCTATACCCCGGTCGAAGGCGTCGCCGAGCTGAAGGACGCGATCATCGCGAAGTTCAAGCGCGAGAACGGCCTCGAGTACAAGCGCAACCAGATCCTGGTGTCGAACGGCGCGAAACAGACCATCTTCAATCTGATCCTCGCGGTCGTCGATCCGGGCGATGAAGTCGTCGTGCCGGCGCCCTATTGGGTGTCGTATCCGGACATGGTGCTGCTCGCCGATGGCATTCCGGTCATGCCCTACGCCGGGCCTGAGCAGGGTTACAAGCTCACGGCGGCGCAGCTGGAAGCCGCGATCACGCCCAAAACGCGCCTGTTCATTCTCAACAGCCCGAGCAATCCGACCGGCGCCGCGTACTCCGCGGCTGAGCTGCGCGCCTTGGGCGATGTGCTGGTCAAACATCCGCAGGTCATCATCTGCACGGATGACATGTACGAGCACATTTACTGGGGCAAGGAGCCGTTCGTCAGTCTCGCGCAGGTGTGCCCCGAGCTGTACGACCGCGTCGTGACGACCAATGGCGTCTCGAAGGCATATGCGATGACGGGCTGGCGCATCGGCTACTGCGGCGGTCCGATCGAGCTGGTCACGGCGATGTCCACGATTCAGAGTCAGAGCACCTCGAATCCATCATCGATCGCGCAGAAGGCCGCGATCACCGCACTGAATGGCGATCAGACTTGCGTGCGTGAGATGAACAAATCATTCAAGCAGCGTCACGATTTCGTCGTCGCGGGCTTGAACAAGCTGCCAGGCGTCACCTGCCTGGAAGGCGCCGGCACGTTCTACGCGTTCGCTCACGTGGAAAAAGCGATGAAGATCGTCGGCGCGAAAGACGACAACGCCTTCGCCGAGCACCTGCTCGTCCACGGCGGCGTGGCGGTCGTGCCGGGCAGCGGATTCGGCGCGCCGAATCACATGCGCCTGTCGTTCGCGACCAGCATGAAGAACCTCGAAGAGGCACTGAAGCGCATGGAGAAGACGCTCCGGGCTGCGCAAGCCGCTTGATGTAGAGCGAGCTATAGCGGTCAGACGAGGTCGCAACCCAAGGCAGCGACCTATCACGAGCGCTAGAGGGAGTGCGCCGACGTCATCTGCCGAATCCGTGCTGCACAAAAGCGGCATCGCTGCGCACGCACGACGAAACGCAAGAATTTAGTTGCTTCGCGCGAGATCAGGCGGACGTTGACGGACGTCTTTACTGCGCGCCTGAACTAGGAGGTGGCTCCCGGGCCGGACGCTATACGAGGCGTAACCTATTGACCAGAGAGGACTGAGCTGGGCGTTCTCGTTTTAAGTACCCCCAGCAATACCCCCGAATCTTACCAGCGGTCGCAAGAGCGCCGCCAGCCGTGGGTGGAGCCACGACCGGCGGCTAACCACAAACCTGCACAACTGAGGTGCAAGTCATGGCTGCTGGAGATTCTATCCCGTCGCCGCTGGCTACCCATGCGCCGTCCATCGTCGGGCGGCGGGGCGGTCGGACATGAGCGACCAAGAGGTATCGGTACGAGAGCGTCTAAACGGTCAGGTTCGGCGCCTGCAGAGGGCTGCCGCCGTCCTGGCGTGTGTTCAGTACGTGGCGGAGTACGAGGAGGACTTTAAGTTCAGCTTGGCCGACGCGGTGAGCGTCGTGGTGGAGATGATCGAGGACGCGGCCGATGCGGTGAGCTTTATCGCGTCCGAGGTCGCCGACACGGAGGTGCGGCCATGATCAAGCAGGAAAGCCGCGCCTACTTCAAAGCGCTTGGCGCGCATGTCACGGCGCTCCGGAAGTCGCGAGGCATGACGCAAGCGGAGCTGGCGCGCGCCATCGGGGTATCGCAGCAGGCCGTATTCGCGTACGAACTCGGCGAGCGGCGCATCTCCGTGCTCGTGCTTGCTAAGCTCGCGCGGGTATTCGCGATCTCGGTCGAGAGCATGGCCGGTCTGTCGAAGCCGCTGCACGTCCGGAAGGGGCGACTGTCTCCCCCGTTGTGTCAGACACGCGGAGCGGTTGCAGGCCCTGTCGAAGACTCAACAGCGCTTCGTCATCCGGATCATCGACGCACTCGAAGACGGCAACTGCCGTCAGGGAGGCGCGCGATGACTCCTCGGCCGGTCACGGATGATCTCGTCTCCCTACAGCAAGCAGTCGATCTCCTCAAGGTCGCGGAAGACCTGGCGCAGCCCGACAACATCGAGCGCTACCCAGGCGCCATCGCGTCGGTCATCCGATCCGCCCGGACGCTGGTTGAGGAGGTTATCGAAGCGCTCACGCGTACTTCGCTGCGCAAGGAGGTTGCGACTGATCGGACGAATTGAAGATCATCAGAGATGATGGCGGCTCCGGCGTGAGCGTCGGGGCCGCCCCCAGGCAGGCGCCCTCTACGGCGGGTACACCCACCCCCAACTCAACGTGAGGAGATTGGGCTCTTTCGGTGCTCCGTGCGGCTCGAAGCAATTCTGCCAGCGACCCACTCGGCCACTTCTCCCTCGACCCAGCCAACCGCTCGCGACCCGATCTTCACGCGCTGAGGAAATCGATCCTCGGCCTCCAATTTATAGATCATGGATCGGCACAGCCCAGTAGCGTGGCAGACATCACGAAGCCGTAGCAGCCGCTGCGGTTGCGTGCCCGCCCCCAATGTAGCCTCCGGAGTTATCTCATTCCGCATGGACGCCATTGCTGTCTCCGCGTTTAGCGATGAACTGGTGATGATCTTAGGCGTAGCACGAACATCCACCAACGGGCATTCTTGTCCTCTTTCTTCAAAAACAGATTGCAGGCTCGCTCGTGCGCTCACGATGCAACAGCCTGCGACAGAACGCGACAGGTGCCGCTGTTGTCAGGTGGCGGCCGAAACTCCACAAACCGATCGGGCGTGAGTCACACAAAAGTGTTTCGCGGGGAAGCATACAAACATGCGGGCGGTGCGATTTTGAACAAAGGCGAGAGATTGGCAGGATAGCCTTTCGGCTGCTCGTGTCACACGATTAGGTCCATGAAAGCGGACGCATTCATTCAATGTCGAGTGACACCGGAGATGAAATCCCTGGTCCGACGGATCGCGCAACGAGAGCAGATCACTGAGTCTGCTCTCGTGAAACAACTGTTGGACGTCGTGCTGCGCAGTTCAGTGGTGGAGCAGCTTCCACCTGTCGAGGAGAGGGTGACGCGATACGCACGCCTATCGGTGAGATTGGAACCGGGAGATCGCCTTCTATTGCGTGAACGAGCTGCTGCGCGTGGCCTCCCCAGTGCGACCTATGCTTCCGTGGTGATTCGAAGCCACCTGCGTGGGGTTGCCCCGCTCTTGAAGCAGGAGCGAATACTGCTCAATCAGGCGATCGGCGAACTTGGCGCTATCGGTCGCAACCTCAATCAAATCGCTCGGGGTATAAATCAGGGTGTCCACGTTAGCGGCCCGACTCGCGGCGACCTAGTGGCGTTGTTGCGTGCATGCGAGGGGCTGCGGAATCACGTGCGCCGATTGCTGGAGGCCAATCTCCGCAGCTGGGATATTGGGCATGAGTAACTATCAGAGATCGCGTCTGTTCGCGACAACATCGCCACACTGGCCTTGAGCATTGTTAGAAGCGAGTGAACAACCTTGCCTCTTGACGCGCGCCGATGGCGCGGTCATCACGAGCCTGGATGGACGATTGGTGCTTATAAAGTCGTCTTCTATCCGGCCAAGCGCTCCGCGATGAAGGTTTCAGCGAGCGCGAGGCGCTGCGACGCCTTTGGGGCTCGGGCATGTCGATGGCCGGCAGGCGTTATGTCGAGCGTCGTCCTGAGTCCATGGCGCTTGGTGCCTTTGAGCTACTGGCGCAGCATTATGCTGTCGGAAGTCTTGACGATTCTATCGGGCTTACAGGAGGCCCTCCATCCTGCCTGGACTTTGCTAGCTACAAGATCGTGTTCTGCGCGACAATATTCAAAATAGGGGGCACCGCAGGCCGTCGTGAATTACGTCACTTCGGTCGTCCATATCAGAGTTAGCCGAAGGAATTGCAGATGAGTGAATTATGGAACTCCGTCGATTCTCTCGGTCGTCTCAATAGCTATCTACAATTGGCTGTTGCGGTGACCGGCGTACTCACAGCGGTACTTGGAGCCTTCATCTGGGTGGCCAGCGAGCGGCTTGCAACTTTGGAAGATGGGCGGAAGGTAGAACTTCAGAAGCGCGTGCACGCAGCGGAAAGTGATGCTGCTGAGGCGCGCAAGGAAGCACAGGCTGTTGCGTCAAAGCAGAAACCCAGAGCGCTGACGCAAGCTCAACAAGAAGCGATGGTTAATCTGCTCGCTACAGCAACGAAGGGCAGCCTAACAATTACTGCTGTCATGTCTGATCCAGAAGCCGAGCGATTCGCATTACAGCTGTACGAAGCCTTCCAGAAGGCTGGGTGGAACCCCAAGGGTGTTAATCTCGCCATGATATCGCCGTCCCCCTCTGGCCTATTCCTCAAGGTGCACGCAAGAGAGTCACCTCCGTCGTGCGCCGCATTCATCCAGGCAGCCTTAGCAGCGGTTCAGATCGAAGCTCCGGGCGTAATTGATCCAAACTTAGAACAAGATGCTGTTGAACTACTCATTGGACACAAGCTGTGAGCATGGCTAACAAGTGCTTCGAGACGGACCGGGCAAATCGCTGCGAGCCTTGCCCGGGCGCTCAAGCGCGGCGTAGAAAAAGATTATGAGCGAATCGCAACAGGCTCCCTTTTCGGCACGCTATCGCGGACAGCACCGCCAGATCGATCGCGATTTCCCGGAAACGGCCGTTAACGGCCTTATGCATTTGCTTGTAGACTTGGTGTCAAAGGACTATGTATCAGGATGGCCCGCTATCGCTAAAGAGCTGCAGCGGATTGCACGAATTGCACCTGTTGATTACGAGTCCTCGTCCGTATCAAGTACTCGAAAGGCCAAGGAGGATTCGGAGCAGGCGCTCAACTTGCTCGGATGGCAAAAGGTATATGATTTCTGTGAGAGATTGCACGGCCACCTTGCACAGGAAGTTGGGTACTTCGGAGATCACGACGAGTACATCGTCAAAGTAACCCGAGGCGAAGCGCAGGCGTATATCACCGATGAGCTTCAAAGACTGTTTCTGGAAGAGGACCTGGCATTTGAGTTCTCGGACGGAATGGTTCGAAGGCGAGGTCGTAAGCACACGGTTGAGCTAGCTACCAGGGCACAGGTAGTGCTCGGAGACCCTCGGCTAACGAGCGCACGCAAGCACTATGACAAGGCACTCCAATTCTTCCGCAATCCCACAAAGCCAGATTTTGAGAACACAGTGAAAGAGGCCGTCTGTGCCGTTGAAGCAGCGGGCAAGGCACTGTTTCCGGCAGCCAAGGCCGCAACGCTCGGCGATTTGGTAAAGTGGCTTGCCGCAAATCAAGATACCTCTGTGCCGAAAGCGCTTTGCCAAACTATCAACGGCGTCTACGGCTTCCGTAGTGGAGGCGATGGTGTCGGTCATGGCGGCGCAACGGGCGGAGCCGCGACGCGTCCGGTCGCGGAGTACATTCTTGCGGTCTGCGCTTCACAGATCATTTATCTGGTGGACATCGACAATGAACAGGAAACTGATGTTCCCTTCTAGCTCGTGCGCGCAGCGGTCTAACAAAGGGATCGAGTCCGCTCCCGATCGTCGGCCGACTCAAAAAGCGAAGCTTTTTTGCTCGTGTCTTGTAGGTAGCGTTAGTCTAGAAATCTACGAGTAAATCATGCCAAAGGCCGAGAACATCGATCACTTCAATCGGGTTGTGCTGGTCGTCTTTGATTGCTTGTATTCTCAGTTCCCAGTTGCCGTAGATCTGTCAGTCGCTGAGATCGCAGAGCTTGCGAGCCCCGGCTCGCTGCCGGAGACCCCTGCCTATCAGCATCTGGAACCTACCTTTGAAAGCATTCAGTTTCTCGCGGCTGAGGGCTTCTTGACGTACTCGAGCCGCTTCTTGGAAGGCACTACCTTCACCACTGTGAGGCTAACGTTGAAGGGCTTGACAGTGCTCGGTCAGATTCCAGACTCGCTGGAACGAAAGCAGACGTTGATCGAGCGAATGCGCAGCGCTCTTGCCGGCGGTTCAAAAGAAGCTGCTTCTGAGGTCGCTCGGCAACTGGTCATTCAGGCGTTTACGCTGGCGCCAGCGGCCGGCACTGCCGCAATGGCCGCCATAAACAATGGACTTGGCTAACAAAACAATGGAGTGTCCCGAGCGCGCTGAGAAGCAGCGCGCGGTTTAACGACAGATTAGCCAACGGGCAAGAGAGACATGGAAATCAGAGACGCATTAGAGATCGGTTCTGTGGTCATCGCTTCCTTGGGTGGCGGGGCGTTACTGATCTTTTCGATGTCCAACTGGCTTGGGCGCGTCTGGGCGGACAGATTGATGCAGGCTGAGCGGGCGAAGCACGGCGCGGAGCTCGAACAGTTGCGTGCGCAACTTCATGCTAAGACGTCCAACGAGATTGAGCTGGTAAAGCGACGGTTGGATATCGCTACGACATCTCATCTACGCGAAGTGCAGGAAAAGATCGCCATTTATCGGTCCGTCGTTGACCTTGTCTCGGAAATCCTCGGAGACTTTGACCGTACTTATCTAGATGGGAAAGTCTCCCCTGACGCGCAGGAGCGCTATGACCGATTCAACAGAGGGAGAATGAAGGCCTACGGATACATGGCTATGCTCGCCCCGCAAACGGTGATGGACTCCTTTGATGCCGTAGTTGATCATTTGATAATGATATCGAACGGAAGTGAGTCGTATGAATGGACCAAGGTTCGCGCGCTGGCTGTCGCGATGATAAATGCGATACGTCAGGATATTGGTCTGGACAAATCACCCATCGAGTATCGAGGTAAGTTGTGAGCAGCCTGAGATATGTTTGCACGCGAGGAGAGAACGCGCGCGTAAAGCTTGCCGCTAGCCTGCAAGAAGCGGTCGCATGAAGCCTACGGAGATACTAAAGACGATAATTGCTATCCCGCTGGCGTTGCTGCTGGCGGTCGAGCTTACGTTGGCCGTCCTCCTGTTCTCGCCGGATCAGTTCGCAGATGCGCTCGCATTGCGGGAGTTCCGTGAAGCTTATCGAGTATTCCTTGGCCCTGCGTTCCTTCTTTTGTCGATCTGGGCGGTTGCGAGACTCCTATCGTCCGTCTGGCGCCTCGGTTCGGCACCGCTACAAAGGCGGCGAAATTTGCGGAAGATGCAGGAGCAGTTGCATGCGCTCACGCCCGAGGAAAAGGGGTATCTCGCGCATTATGTTATTGATGGAAACACAACCCTCTATGCGTCGATGGATGACGGAATCGCAGGAGGGCTGATGGCGCGTCGAATCATATTCCGGACGAGCAACATAGCCTCGTTGGTAGATGGTGCCCCGTTTAATCTTCAGCCATGGGTACGAGACTACTTGACATCGCATCCAGAAATATTAGCAGACGCTGAGGGTCGACCCATTCCGCCACGAGAGAAGCTATTCGGATCTAGGTGGTGAAACCGTCGTGAGAGTTGATCAGGACTATCTGCGCACGTTGCTCGGTGTCTTCCTCGATTCACCCCGGTCGTTTGTGGAATTAAGCGACTTCCAGAAGGAATGTGTTGCGATCGACGACAAGTTCCTGTTTCACATGCAGCTGCTCGAAGACCAGTCATTCGTGGAATGCCTCAACAAAGACAGGAAGATCGGTTACGTGATCGCGATGGGCGGAAATTTCGAATGGGTCAGTCGGCCGCTGCGTCTCTCCGCTGCTGGACATGAGTTTGCGGACGCACTGAGCCGAAAGGAGATCGCGCAGATTCTGAAGTCCGGTTTCAAGGACGCCTCCATGTCCACTCTAAAATTGGCGGCAACGGAGCTTCTTACCGCGTTCGTCAAGACGCAAGCCGAGAAGCATTTGGGATTGAAAGCCTAAAAATGCGCTGCGCGCGAGGTCGGCGGCTCAATCCGCTGTCCGGCGAAAAGGTATGATTTCTGCGCCGGCGCGCAGGGTGTCGAGGTAGTCTGCCCACGCTTGCATCATCTTTCGTCGTTCGGATAGGCGGGTTGCGCGGTTGTATGCTGCGCGAACTTTGTTGCGCTCGGCATGCGCGAGCTGGAGTTCGATCAGATCCGGATGCCAGCCTTGTTCGTTCAAGCACGTCGAGGCCATCGACCGGAACCCATGCGACACCATTTCGTTGCCGGTGTAGCCCAGCCGACGTAATGAGGCGTTCAAGGTATTGTTGCTGATCGGCCGGTCGCCGCCCCGAAGCGACGGAAAAAGGTGGCGACCTGCGCCTGTCAGCGGGTGCAAGTCACGGACAAGAGCGACAGCCTGGCGAGAGAGCGGCACGATGTGCGGCTCGCGCATCTTCATGCGAATCCCCGGAATCCGCCACTCGGCAGTCTCCAAGTCGAACTCCGACCACTCGGCTGCTCGTAGTTCTCCCGGCCGGACAAACACGAGCGGCAGCAGCTTCAATGCGAACTCCGTCGCCGGCTGGCCTTGGTAGCCGTCAATGGCCCGCAGTAGCTGGCCAATCTTCACCGGTTCGGTGATGGCGGCGTGATTGCGAACGACGACGGGTGCAAGCGCGCCACGCAAGTCGCCGGTCGGATCGCGCTCCGCGCGCCCGGTCGCGATGGCATAGCGGAAGACTTCTCCGCATTCTGCGCGCACGCGATGCGCCGTCTCGTGGTTCCCGCGTTCCTCAATCCGGCGCAGCGCTGTGAGCAACTGCGGTGCCGCAATCGACGTGATCGGGAGCTTGCCGATGAAAGGGAAGGCGAACGCCTCGAAGCGGCCTACCTTCTTGTTGTACGTCCGCGCGCTGAGGCTCTTCGACTTCAGCTCAAGGTATTCGCGCGCGATCGCCTCAAACGTGTCGGACGTAGCAGCGCGCTCGGCTTTGCGCTTGGCGCTCGGATCAACGCGAGCCGCGATCAGTCGCCGCGCCTCGTCGCGACGCTCCCGCGCGCTCCGAAGCGGCACATCGGGGTACTGACCGAAGCTGAGCAGCTTCTCGCGCCCATCAACGCGGTACTTCATCCGCCAAAGCCGCGCGCCGTTGGGTTGCACCAGCAGATACAACCCGCCGCCGTCGAAGAGCTTCAAGGCTTTTTCGGGCGGTTTAAGGCTGCGAATCGCCGAATCGGTCAGCGGTGGCATTTGGGGGTACCACTCCGAGCGCTGTGGGGAATACCCCCAGCTGTCCCCCCAAATATGGTACGCTGTCCACGGATCGCTGAAGATGCAGGTGGATCAGGAAACGCTGGATTTATAGGCTTTTGCAGCGTTTGGTGACCTTCCTTGGACCTCCTTGGATCAGGAGGTGGCTCCCCGGGCCGGACTCGAACCAGCGACCAACGGATTAACAGTCCGTCGCTCTACCACTGAGCTACCGGGGAACAGGTGGGTCAAATCGAAGGCGCGGGATTTTGCGTAATGCGCCGCGGCTCTGTCAAGGAATCGAAGCGACTTGTGTCGCATCTTTTTGAGTTGACTTGCCTTTTGAGTTGTGCGGCCACGCATTCAGGCGCGTGGTCGTCGGCTGACAGAGGCTTACGGGAACTGCCTGACGCAGTCCGACCCGGCGCCACCCCGGACTGTCGTCGATTGGAACGCTGCGACTGCTGGCGTAGCATCCGTCGCATGACGCTGTCCCGGTCAAACCCGCATCTAAGGTCCCCCGCCAAACGCAAAGCGGCACTACGAGTGTCCGCACAGACGTCATCGGCGGTTGAGGGTATCCGAGCGCCATTCGCCAAGAGCAAGGGCGCCGAGGCCCCCAGGGATGTGAAGGCGTTCATCGCCTACTGGAAACGGCGAGCCGCTGGGAGTGGTCGATAATCCGAACGAACAGCCTTTTCAGAGGCACGTATTCCCCACTCATCGCGGCGTGAATGCCGGCGATGTAGGCGTGTCTTCCTCGACCGGCCATTGGACTGAAATCGAGGGGCGGCAGGTCCGCCTGCAATGCCATGAGCAGCGCGAGCAATCGCGCCAGACGGCCGTTGCCGTCCCGGAATGGATGAACCAGGATCAGCTCAGCGTGGACCTCAGCCAAAGCATCGGCAACCACAGCCCGGTCCACCTGCCGGCACGGTGTATGCCGTCGCAGTGGGCCGCGCTCCAACTCGGCCATCAATCTCGGAATCAGCGGCGCGTGTGAATCCACCCTTGCCGATATTGATGGTGCGGTACTTGCCCGCCCATGGGTAAATGGGACCCAACCAAGGGCGGTGTAAGTCACAAACGTCTTTCGCTGAAAAGCGGTGGTTCGGTCCGTATCGTTCCAGCGCAGCTTCCTGCGCGATCTCCAATGCCTGCGATTTGGCCTCGGCCATGTCACGCGCTCGGACAATCCCGAGACGATTGCGCAACACGCGGCCGTGAGATCCAGGCTCGGTTTCAACCTCAGGCCCGGCGGCCTCGTATCGAAGGTTGTCATCTCAGGTTGTTTGCCGAAGCTGAGAAAGCCCGTTCGAGTCAACCGCGACGAAGTATCGGCTCATCAGAAAGAAATTTCTCGATACCCGTCCATTACCTGGAATGTTCAGCACCCGCGCTCTCCTTGTCCAACAGGCTGGCGCCCCCCTACACTCGCCCCAACCATGACGCTCACCGAACTGCGTTACATCGTCGCCTTGGGGCAGGAGCAGCACTTTGGCCGTGCGGCCGAGCGCTGCAATGTCAGTCAGCCGACCCTGAGCATCGCGGTGAAAAAGCTCGAGGACGAGCTCGGGGTGAGTTTGTTTGAGCGGGCCAAGCAAGGCGTTCTGGTCACCNCGCTCGGTGCGCGNATCATCGCGATGGCGAGCGCGGTGCTGGAGCGGACGGCGGANATCAAGGATGTCGCCGCNGGCGATGCCAATCAGCTGCAAGGTCCCCTCGCCCTCGGAACNCTGCCGACCGTCGGGCCTTATCTGCTGCCGCAGTTCATTCCGTTGCTGCGAGAGATGGCGGCCGGCATGCCGCTGTTCGTCGAGGAGGCGGCCCAGCAAACATTGGCAGTGAAACTGCGCAACGGCGATTTGGATGTATTGCTGATCACCGGGCCTTTCAGTGAGCCGGACATCGTCACGCAACCGCTGTTCGACGAGCCGCTCCACATACTGCTGCCGGCGAGGCATCGATTGGCGAGCAAGCCAAGCATTCACATCAGCGATCTGGATCCTGCCGAAGTGCTGCTGCTGGATGAGGGGCACAGCTTCCGCGAACAGGTACTGGCGGCATTCCCGCAGCTCCGACCCACGGATGCCGAGCCCAACCACCGCGGCTCGATGAGGGGCAGCACGTTTGAAACGTTGCGCCACATGGTGGCGTCCGGCCTGGGCCTGACCATCCTGCCGCAGGCGGCCGCACATGCCCCGCTCTACTCGCCCGATATATTGGTGACCAAGCCTTTTACAGAACCGGCGCCCAAGCGCACGCTGGTGCTGGCCTGGCGGGTGAGCTACCCCCGGCACAAGGCCATCGACGTGCTCCGAAGGGCAATTCAGGCCAGCAGCGCCGCTTATTGGAATTACAATACGGCCCGCGAGCCGGCCACGCCCGGCGTCATGATCGAGAACCGGGACTGGTAGAAGGATGCAACCGTTGTCCAAAATCGTCGTGGTGGGGGGCGGCACGTCGGGCTGGCTGGCGGCGGCCATGCTTCGCCATCACCTCACGCGCGAGCTGTGCGAGATCGAGCTGATCGAGTCCGAAGACATCGGCACGATCGGCGTCGGCGAGTCCACCGTACCGCCGTTCGTCGGCTTGATTCAGCGGCTGGGCATCGATGAGCAGGAGTTCATCCGCGTTACCGACGCGACCTACAAGCTCGGCATTCAATTCGTCGGCTGGCAGCGGCGCGCCGACACCTACTTCCATCCCTTCGGCGTGATCGGCAAACCGATCGGCACGCACGATTTCTATCAATGCTGGCTGAAGGCACGAGCCCGCGGCGACAGCTCTTCTCTGCAGGATTTCTCGCCATGCAATGTCATGGCGGAGAGCGGCCGTTTCTTTCCTCCGTCCCGAGCGCGCAACACCCCGATCGGTGGCGCGAACTACGCGCTTCATGTCGATGCGAGCCTCGCCGCCCAATATCTGCGCCGTTATAGCGAGGACCGGGGCGTCAAGCGCATCGAGGGGCTCGTGACCGAGGTTCGCCGCCGAAGCGACGGCTTCATCGATCACATCGAGCTCGCCGATGGCACGAAGATCCACGGTGATTTCTTCATCGACTGCTCCGGCTCCCGCGCGCTGCTGATTGGCAAGGCACTCGGCGTCGAGTCGATCGACTGGTCGCAGTACCTGTTGTGCGATCGTGCCGTCGCGGTCAGAACACAGAACAGCGGACCGCTCCTTCCCTACACCCGCGCCACGGCGCAGAAGTCAGGATGGATGTGGCGCATTCCGCTGCAATCCCGCGTCGGCCAGGGCTACGTGTACTCCAGCCGTTTCTGCAGTGATGCGGACGCGAGATCGACCCTCTTGCGAAATCTGGACAGCCCCTGCCTGGATGAGCCCCGAATCATTCCCTTCACCACCGGACATCGCCGCGAGTTCTGGAAGCTCAACTGCCTGTCGATCGGCCTTGCCGGGGGGTTCATCGAGCCCTTGGAAGCCACCGCCATTCACCTGATGGCCCGTGGCATCGATTTCTTCCTGCGCTACTTCCCCGACCGGGCGTGCGATCCGGCGCTGGCTCGCGAGTACAACCGCCGGATGACGGCCGATTACGAAGAGGTGCGGGATTTCATCGTGCTTCACTACAGCGCCACGAATCGCGACGACTCGCCCTTCTGGCAGGCGTGCCAGCAGCTGCCCTTGCCGGACTCCCTGCAGCAGCGCATCGAGCTGTTCAAGAGTCAGGGCGCCATGCGCGAAGGTCTGGACGAGCTGTTTCGGGCCTCGAGCTGGCAGTCGGTGTTCGAGGGCATGGGCATCCGGCCCCGCGCCTACTCGCCACGCGTCGACAACATCGACTACGCGCACATCGAGGCGACCCTGCGCACGGCCAAGGCCGCGATCGCCGGCATGGTCGAGCATTTGCCGACGCACGAGCAGTTCCTGGGCAGCCAGCTCGGCTGACCAGCGCTGCCATAGCGAGAATTAATCAATTCTCGATTGAGCGCCGCGGCGCCCCTCTATATAAACCCGACCGACATGGGCGCCGCGCTGGGCCGGGCCGCCCGATGAGAACAATGACGGGACTTTCATGTCGGTCGCGAAGCTGTCCATAGCATTCTTTCTGCAGATGTTCGTCATCCTGGCGACCTGTCGCGTGGTCGGCTGGATCGGCCGTCGCTACTTGAAACAGCCGCAGGTCGTCGGCGAGATGATCGCCGGCGTGATCCTCGGTCCTTCCCTGTTCGGGCTGTTTCTGCCCGAGCTCCAGAAAGCGGTCTTCCCCGCCGAAACCAAGGGTATCTTGTACGTCGGCGCGCAGTTCGGCGTGGGCCTGTACATGTTCCTGGTCGGACTGGGCTTTCGAAGCGATCACTTCCGCCACAATCTTCGCAAGGCTGCGGCGGTCTCGATCTCCGGCATGGCGGCGCCCTTCTTGATTGCGATCATCGGCACGCCCTGGCTGATGAGCGTGCCCGGCTTGTTCGCCGAGAACGCGACGCGCTTCGATGCGACGTTGTTCATGGGCGCCGCGATTGCAATCACAGCGTTTCCCATGCTCGCTCGAATCATTCACGAGCGCGGCCTCAGTCACACCTCACTCGGCACCCTGTCGCTGTCGGCCGGGGCAATCGACGATGCGGCTGCCTGGTGCGTGCTGGCGCTGGTGCTCGCAAGTTTCGGGGCCGGCGCGGGCGTTGCGATCATGGCGATCGTGGGCGGCATCGTATTCGCAGCGTTCATGCTGTTGGTCGCGCCGAAGCTGCTGGCACCGCTTGGCCGCATGGCGGAGCGCGAACAAGCGCTCGGTCAAGCGATGAGCCCGACCTTGCTATCGATCGTGCTGATGCTCTTCATGCTGTCCGCCTACACTGCCGACTTCATCGGCTTGCACGCCGTGTTCGGCGGCTTCCTGCTCGGCACCGTGATGCCGCGGGGCGCACTGGCCGACAATCTGCGGCGGCTGCTCGAGCCGTTCACGGTCGTGCTGTTGTTGCCGATGTTCTTCACCTACTCCGGCCTCAACACCCAGCTGGCCATGGTCAACAACATCGAGCTGCTGCTCATCGGTGTTGCGATCCTCGCCGCGTCCATCCTTGCGAAGTTCGGAGCGTGCTGGGCCGCGGCGCGCCTGTCCGGTCAGGACAACAGCACAGCGCTTGGCATCGGCGCGCTCATGAATGCCCGCGGGCTGATGGAGCTGATCATCATCAATATTGGCCTGCAGGCCGGCGTCATCGGTCCGGCGCTGTTTTCCATCCTGGTGCTCATGGCCATCGTCACGACCCTGATGGCGTCGCCGCTGTTCGAATACGTCTATGGCCGCGACGCTCGCGCGCGAGGCGAATTGGACGGTCTGCACAATCCAGCCAACTGACGCGGCTGGGTGCGCGAGCGCAGACCGGCCGCCGCCTGCGCCAGATCGATCGGCGAAGGCACCTGAGTTCCTGCTGAATACACGATCGTGCGACGTGCCCGCATGGCACCGTCCAATATGGTCACGAAGTGCTCGTACGGGTTCACGTGCCAATCGCCGGGGAGCAAGTCATCCACTTCCTGCGACGAAATGAAGCGCCCGCCGACCTGTGAGACCCAGCTGCGACGGTTGCTCGCGCCCGCACCGATCACGCGCAGATCCAGTCGCTCGAGGTCCTCGCACAGACAGGACACCCAGCGATCCGCCTCGAAGCCATGGGACGCAAAATCCTCCGGGTGCGAGAACAGCAGCGACCAGCGGCCGCCCAGCCATCGGTGCAATCGATCCGATGCAGACAACGCGATCACATTGGCGGCATCGATTCCATAGTCACGGTTCACTGACAATTGCAGCATCGCTCCTCCAGCCATCCGCTTCGGCAGTGGACTCAGGATGCGCCGGGCGCGATCTGATGTCAGTCGGATCGCGGTTATGTAACGGTCATGATTCGAGCAATCAGGTGACCGCGCAAAGGCATGTCGGCAAACTTCCATAGATATTGACACGACACGAACGCTCAGTATGATGCGCGCCCCCGGCCAACCCCGGATCCCTGGAGTCCGACATGCTCGCATCCGCCACTCTTGAAACGAATTTGAACAACGCGCGTTGATCCGCAAGATGACTTGCGGAGCACGCCTGCTCCCCAAGTCAGGTGCGAAGCTTAGGACTCCGCTCGAAACCCCTGGCCGGGACACTGGCCAGGGGTTTTGTTTTTGGGCCCGGACCCGAGGTTTGGGTTTGGGCCGCTGGCCTCATATAAGGAATTCAGCCATGCCAGTACAAATTACATTGAACAAGGGTCGGGTCCCGGTGAAGGTGTTCACCCAGGACATCGAACACGACGCCATCCAACAGCTGCTCAACGTGGCGCAGCTGCCCATCGTTCACGGCCATGTCGCCGCCATGCCTGATGTGCATCATGGCATCGGCGCCACCGTGGGCAGCGTGATCCCGACCAAGCAGGCCATCATTCCAGCCGCCGTCGGTGTCGATATCGGCTGCGGCATGAATGCGGTTCGCCTGACACTGCACGCGAAGGATCTGCCCGAGAGTCTCTCGAAACTGCGCAGCGCCGTGGAAGCACGCGTGCCCGTCGGCTTCAACCAGCACGACTCGGACAAGGTGCGTGGCAGCTCGCATGCGCGCCAAGGCCGCGTGCTCGATGATCGACTCGACAAGATTGTCGGCAAGCATCCTGGCGTGATGAAGATGCAACGGCGGTTCGCTCAAACGTGGGTTTGCCAGCTGGGCACGCTCGGCGGCGGCAATCACTTCATCGAGCTGTGCCTGGACGAGGAACAGCGCGTGTGGGTGATGTTGCATTCGGGCTCGCGTGGCATCGGCAATGTGTTCGGCCGTTACTTCATCGAAGCCGCGCGCAAGGACATGCGTCGCCATCAGGTCAACCTGCCGGATCGCGATCTCGCGTACTTCAGCGAAGGCTCCGATCTGTTCGACGACTACGTCGAAGCCGTGGACTGGGCGCAGGACTACGCGCTCCTGAATCGCAGCATGATGATGAAGCTGGTGCTGGACGCATTGGCGCCGCATCTGCCGCCGTTCAAGATCGACGGTGAGGCGATCAATTGCCACCACAACTACGTGGCGGTGGAACATCACTTCGGCGAGAAGCTGTTCATCACCCGCAAGGGCGCGATCAGCGCACAAGCGGGCCAGCTGGGCATCATCCCGGGCAGCATGGGTGCAAAGTCGTACATCGTGCGCGGCAAGGGCAATCCCGAGTCGTTCTGTTCGTGCTCGCATGGCGCGGGTCGGCGCATGAGCCGCACCGAGGCGAAACGCCGCTTCAACCGTTTCGATCTGGCCAAGCAGACCGAAGGCGTGGAGTGCCGCAAGGACGGCGGCGTGATCGATGAGATTCCCGGCGCCTACAAGGATATCGACCAGGTGATGGCGAACCAGACCGATCTGGTCGAGGTCGTGCACACGCTGAAGCAGGTGATGTGCATCAAAGGCTAGGAAGTGGCTGGCTCCCCAGAGGAGCCAGCCGCAACTTGCTCACGCTCGCGATTGTTTGCTCGCCACCCAGTCGTTGACGAGCCGCTCCAACACCATCAGCGGCACCGTACCTGCGGCCAGCGCGACATCATGGAACTCGCGAAGGTCGAACCGTGCGCCGAGTTTCTTGCGCGCGTCTTCGCGCAGCTTCAGCCACTGCGTCTGGCCGATCTTGTAACTCGTCGCCTGGCCGGGCCACACGCAATATCGCTCCACTTCCGTGATCATCGATGACGGACGCTCGCCGAGCGAGGTGACCATGTAGTCGACGCCCTGCTCGCGAGTCCAGCGCTTGTGGTGCAGCCCCGTGTCGACGACCAGGCGAGCCGCGCGGAACATATAAGATTGGATGTAACCGAGTTGGCCGAACGGATCGCCTTCGTACACACCCATCTCGTCCGCCAATTGCTCCGCGTACAAGCCCCACCCTTCGGTGTACACCGAGAACCAGGATAAGCGCCGCACTGGATGGACCGCCGTGGATTCCTGCGCGAGTGCGATTTGATGATGATGGCCCGGGGACGCCTCGTGAGCCGTCAGCGTCATCAAACCCCAGCGCGGCGTCTCGGCGGTATCTCGCAGGTTGATGTAGTACGCCCCCGGCCTCGAACCATCGAGCGTGGGCGGCTGATAGTAACCACCGGTCGCGCTCGCCTCGATATCCGGCGGCACCCGCCGAATCTCCACCTTCGCCTTGGGAATCCGCCCGAAGTACTTCGGCAGCTGACCCTGGATCTTCACCATGCCGGCATTCAGATAATCGAGGAGCTCCTGCTTGCCCGCATCGGTGTTCGGATAGATGAAGCGCTTGTCAGTCGCGATTGCATGGAACCGCTCGCCCACGGTGCCTCGGGTCATGCCCTGGCTCTTCATGATCCGATCCGCGCGGGCACTCAGCTCCGCCATCTGCTCCAATCCGAGACGATGGATCTCCTCGGCGCTCAGCGGCGTGGTGGTCGCATAACGCAGCGCGTACCTGTAGTACTCCTCGCCTTTCGGCAGCTTCCAAACGCCCGCATCGCTCGTCGACTTCGGGCGAATGCCAGCGAAGCTGTCGCGCTGACGCTTCAGCGCCGGGTGAACCTGCTGCTCGACGATTCGTGTCACCTGCGCACCCCAATCACCGGCGATGTTCTTCGCGCGGGCGCGCGTGTCGATGGACGTCACGAGCTTCGTTGCCGAAGGCTTCTGCGCGAGCATGCCGTCCATCAAGGCGATCGTGCGATCGATCGCGAAGTCCGGCGGGATCACGCCCATCGCATACTCGGATTTCAGCCGCGCGGTCTCGTTATCGAGCTCCTTCGCGAACGCGACCACGCGAGCGACGTACGCCTCGGCATCCTCGCGGGTCTCGATCGTGTGCTGGTTGTGAAGGAAGTCAGGAATGCTTCGATACGTACCGCCGAGCTGGTGCACGGTGTACGGTTCCGGCCAGCTGAACGTGCCATAGTCGAACTGATCGTACGCACCCACGATCACCCCGAGCAGGTCATCGAAAGCATCGTAGTCGGTCTTGGATTGTGGCGATAAGCCGTTGCGATCGATGGCCTTGAGTTTCGCGTAACCCTTACGCATGACCTCGTGATCTTTTTCGAGGCCGGCCGGCGAGCGATCGAACAACTCGCGCTTGGCGCTTGCATACTTTCCTTTGTCCAGACCGTAGGTGGTGCGCGACTCGGGATTGGCCATCACCCCTTCTTCGTAGAGGTAATCCATGAGCGCGTTCAGCGCTTCCTCGGCCTGCTTGCTCTGCGAGAACGCGACGGTGGGAAGATTGGCTGCAACCGCACTGTATACAGCGGCTCTCAAAAACGAACGACGGTCGCTCAACGGCAGCTCCTTGTCCTTGGGGGTCGACAAGAAATAGCACTCGGATGCCGCGCGCCGCAAGGAGCGGCAGTGTCATCCCTCGTTATATCTGCCTCAACAGCACCGTTGCGCGCTGCTCGCGCGAACGCTCCCAAATGACCAATGCCGCGCCGATCGCAAGGAAAACGGCGATTAGAAGCAGGCTCGCGGCGTAGCTGTTGGTATAAGTCTTGGCCAGACCGATCGCGGCGGGCCCAAGGAAGCCGCCAAAGTTTCCAAGCGAATTGATCAATGCGATCGCGCCCGCCGCCGCGGCGCCCTGCAATCCTCGGCTCGCCAGCGCCCAGAACGATGGCAAGCCCGAATAGATGCCGACAGCCGCGAGACACAATGCGCCGAACGCGATCACGGGCGCGCTCGTCCAGCCACTGACAGTGAGGGCCGCGGCGCCGAGCAGCATGGGTAGCGCCACGTGCCACGAACGCTCCTCGGTCGCATCCGAATGCCTGCCCCACAACACCAGCGCGATGCACGCGATCGAGTACGGAATCATGGTGACGAGCCCGACCTGAGCATTGGTGAGCTGCCCGAGCGACGCGATGATCTGGGGCAACCAGAATCCGAAACCATACAAGCCGACCAGAATGCAGAAGTACACCAGACCATGCCGCCATACGCGCGGCAACGTCAGCGCCTCGCGCAGACTGCTTGCGTGACTCTCATTGGAACCTACGTGCTCCCGCGCCAACTCGCCCTGTAGCCAGCGCTTCTCATCCTCGCCCAACCACTTCGCATCCGACGGCCGGTCCGGAAGCAGCGCGAGTACGGCGATACCGAGGATGATCGTCGGGATCGCCTCCAATAGAAACATCCACTGCCAGCCCCTCAGTCCGGCCGCCTCGATGCCGAGCAGCGCGGTCGAAATGGGTGCGCCGATGACGCTCGACATGGGCAGCGCAATCATGAACAGCGCGATGATTCGTGCCCGATGCTGCGAAGGGAACCAGCAGGTGAGATAGAAAATGATACCGGGAAAGAAGCCGGCTTCCGCGATCCCCAGCAGGAAGCGCACGGCATAGAAACTCTTCGGCCCCTGCACGAACGCCATCGCCCCGGACAGCACGCCCCAGCTGATCATGATGCGAGCGATCCACAGGCGTGCGCCAAAGCGCTCGAGCATCACGTTGCTCGGCACCTCGCACAGGATATAGCCGATGAAGAAGATGCCCGAACCGATCCCGAACGCGGCCGCCGAGATCCCCAGATCCGCGTTCATGGTGAGTGCGGCGAAACCCACGTTCACCCGATCCAGAAACGCAAAGAAGTACAGCATTCCCAGGAATGGAATGAGCCGCCACGCCACCTTGCGCAGCGCCGAGCGTCCAAGGCTGTCATCAGCCAGTTGCGTCATCGATACTCCGAGGTTCAGACCCGAGCTGTGCCGGGTCGCCGGCCACGATTAGAACGCATATCGGGTCCAGACGCCGAGATTTCCGGGGCCCCGACCACCCTGGCCGTCGGCCCGAGTCGTGCAGTTGCAAGCCATGTGTAATGCGACCGACATCTTGGCTGCCTAGCCTTATGACAAGCGCCCCTTCCCCGCCCTGCATAGGAGCCAGGCATGACTGACCACTCGTCGTTTTCACGTCGCACGTTCTTGCAACAGGCCGCGCTCGGCGGCGTCGCGCTCACCGGCATCGGCGGCATTCTGTATTCGAAGCAAGCGCCGGCGATCATCGCTTCGGACACGGTGCGCCCGATGGCGAACTGGGGATTGCAGATCGGCGATGTGATCGATGGCCGCGCCATCATCTGGAGTCGGGCCGATCGCGCCGCGCGCATGATCGTGGAATGGTCGCTCGATGAGAGCTTCAAGCGCTCGAAGAAAATTCGCGGTCCGCATGCGCTCGACGTAACCGACTTCACCTCGCGGATCGATCTGAGCCAGCTGCCGGACGATTCACAGATCTTCGTGCGCGTGAGCTATCAGGATCTGGATTCCGGCCGAGCGACGAGCGAGCCGCTCCTGGGACAGTTCCGGACGCCTCCGTCGCGGCGCCGGGACATTCGTTTCGTGTGGTCGGGCGACACCGCCGGCCAGGGCTGGGGGATCGATCTCGGCTTCGGCGGCATGAAGATCTACGAGGCCATGCGCCAGGTGCGGCCGGACTTCTTCATTCATTCCGGCGACACCATCTACGCCGACGGCCCGATGGTCGAGCGCGTCACGGACTCCGCCGGCAATCTGATCTGGACCAATGCCTTCCTCGATGAGGTGCCGGAGAAGCTCAAGGTCGCCGAGACCTTGCACGAGTATCGCCGCAACCATCTCTACAACCGTTACGACGCGAACATCCAGCGCTTCTCCGCCGAGGTGCCGCAGATCTGGCAGTGGGACGATCACGAAGTCACGAACAACTGGTCGGACAGCAAGGTGCTCGATTCGCGTTACACCGAGCAGCGCATTCAAACCCTGACCGCCCGCGCGACACGAGCGTTCCTCGAACACTCGCCGATGCGCTGGCACAATCAGGCCGAGGACGAGCGCATCTATCGTCATATTCCTTATGGCCGCGATCTCGATGTGTTCGTGATCGACATGCGCAGCTATCGCGGTCCGAACTCGCACAACCTGCAGCCTCAGCCCGGCGCGGATACGGCGTTCCTCGGCAAACCGCAGCTGGAATGGCTCAAGAAGAAACTCAAGCAGTCGCGTACGACCTGGAAAGTCATCGCCGCGGACATGCCGCTCGGCGTCCAGATCCCGGACGGCACCGATGAGCAGGGCCGCGCGAAGTGGGAAGGCCCGGCGAACGGCAACAATGGCCCGGCTTCAGGCCGCGAGCTGGAAATCGCCGAACTGTTGCGCTTCATCAAGCGCGAGGACATTCGCAACATCGTCTGGGTCACCGCGGACGTTCACTATTGCGCCGCCCACTACTACGACCCGAACAAGGCGGTGTTCCAGGACTTCGCGCCATTCTGGGAGTTCGTCGCCGGCCCGCTGAACGCCGGCGCGTTCGGCCCGAACGCCATGGACAAAACCTTCGGCCCGCAGGTCATCTTCCAGAAAGCCCCGCCGGTCCCGAACACCCCGCCCAGCGNCGGCTTCCAGTTCTTCGGCCAGATCGACATCGANGAGCACAGCAAGGTCCTGAGCGTCGCGCTCAAGGANCTCNACGGCACGAAAGTCTTCGCCAAACAGCTCGAGCCCCGCCCCGGCAAGGGCGATCACGATCGCTGGGACTGACCCGTCAAAGCGGAAGCGCCCTCAGGGACGAGGGCGTATCCCGCCCGTTTGCAGCGACCGAGGCGCCTGGCGCGACATTCTGGCATCTCGGGATATGGCTTTGACACCATATGGGGCCAGAGCCATAATTCGGCACCATGGCATGGATCGTAGAATTCGCCGATGAGTTCGAGCCGGAATTCGATGCGTTTCCAGAAGCCGTTCAGAACGAGCTGCTGGCCCAGGCCAAGGTCATCGAGCGATTCGGCCCGGAAGCGAAACGGCCGCGCGTGGACACGCTGAACGGCTCCAAGCACGCCAACATGAAGGAACTGCGTTTCGATGCTGCCGACGGTGTCTGGCGCATCGCTTTCGCGTTCGATCCTCGCCGCCGGGCAGTTCTTCTGGTGGGTGGGGACAAATCAGGTGGCAGCGAAAAGCGCTTCTACAAGCGACTGATCGCGACTGCGGACCGGCGGTTTGACGACCACCTTGGCAGGATCGCAGCCACGAAACCCAGCAAGAGATCGAGGTAAGTCACCATGGCACGCACCCTCAGTCAAAAGATTGCCCGCCTCCCGGCGAAGCGACGCGCCCAGGTCAAGGCGCGCGCTGCAGAATTGATCGCCGAGGAGCTTTCCTTGCAGGACTTGCGCAAGGCGATGAATCGCACCCAAGTGGAATTGGCTCGGACGCTCAACGTGGGCCAGGACACGGTGAGCCGGTACGAGCAGCGGTCGGACATGCTGCTATCGACGCTCAAGGATTACGTCGAGGCAATGGGCGGCGAGTTGGACCTGGTCGCCCGGTTTCCAAATCGACGACCGGTCAGAATCAAGGCCCTGCGGGATCTGTCGGACGATACCCGGACGCGCAGAGCCGGTTGATCCGTCGCGGGTGCTCTCTCGCAACGAGCGCTCTTGGATTTCTGGCGGAAGGGGTGTCGGCCATCATGCCGTCTCTCCCTGTCGCAACCAGTCGCTCAAAACCCTGGAATTTAGCTGCTTTTCTCTCGGTCGTTGTAACGACACATCGTAGCTTGTCGCATCCAAGGGCCGATGCTATGTTGGGTATGTCGTGGAGTCAACGTGCCCAAGAAAGCAAAAGAACTTTCAGCGTATCAGGTGAAGCGATTCAAAGACGCCGGACTCTATGCCGTGGGCGGTGTCGCCGGATTGCATTTGCAAATCACCGATAGCGGCGCGCGCAGCTGGATTCTACGTGTCGTCATCGGGGCTCGACGCCGTGATCTTGGACTCGGAGGATATCCCGATACCACGCTTGAGCAGGCACGAGCGAAAGCGCGCGACATGCGTCACCAGATCTGGCAAGGGATTGACCCCGTCGCCGCCCGGAAAGCCGCTCAGGATGCGCTACGGGTTGCCGAAGCGAAGCGGCTGACCTTCGATCAGGCGGCGCTGCAATGCTGGCGCGCGCGTTCCCAGGAGTTCAAGAACGGTAAGCATGCCAAGCAATGGCTCAGCACACTGGAACTCTATGCAAGTCCTGTCCTCGGCAACTTACCGGTAGATCAGATCGAGCTGGCTCATGTCATCAAGGTGGTCGAGCCGATCTGGACCACGAAGACGGAAACGGCAAGTCGCCTGCGTGGCCGGATTGAGACCGTGCTGGAGTGGGCGAAGGCATCGGGTTACCGCAACGGCGGTGAGAACCCGGCGAAATGGGAAACCCTCAAGCACGTGCTGCCCACGCCATCCAAGGTGCGCAAGATCAAGCACTACGCGGCTCTACCGTGGCAGGAAATGGGCGCATTCATGGCCGACCTGCGAAATCGCGAAGGCATGGGCGCTCGCGCGCTGGAGTTCGCGATCCTCACGGCGGCGCGCTCTGGTGAAGTTCGGGGAGGTACGTGGGACGAGATCGATTTAAGAGCGAAGGTGTGGACGGTTCCTGCCGAGCGTATGAAAGCAGGCAAGCAGCACCGCGTCCCGTTGTCGGAACCAGCGGTGAAGTTGCTGAAGTCATTGCCGCGTTTTGAAGGATCGCCTTACATCTTCCCGGCCGCTCGCGGCGGAATGCTTTCGGACATGAGCATCAGCGCTGTCACTCGGCGCATGGGGCTCGATGTGGTCCCGCACGGGTTCCGAAGCTCGTTCAAGGACTGGTGTCGTACATCGACGGCGTATCCCGATGAAGTTTCAGAACTCGCCCTCGCCCACGTGAACAGCGACGCCACGCGGGCCGCCTATGCCCGCGATGAGCTGTTGCCGCAGCGTCAGAAGCTCATGGCCGATTGGGCGAAGTACTGCGGCGCTGTGCGTCGCAAGGGGAGCGGCGATGAACGCCGACGATCAGCGTATTGAGCCTCTTTACTTGGTTGCGCCGCACCGCTAATGTTTGCACTGCACCGCGATGGAATGCGGCGACAAAAAAATAATAAGAACAAAAAGGGTGCAACCATGACTCAGTATCTGAGCGATACGCAGCTCGCTGCGCGCTATAGCGTCAGCCGTTCCACGATTTGGCGCTGGACTCAGCGCGGGCTTTTTCCTAAGCCCGTTCAACTCTCACCGGGCACAACTCGCTGGCGCAAGGACGAAATAGAACGCCACGAGGCCAGTACGCAGCCGAGCGCGGCGTAAATGCCTGCCCACGACGCCACGCGCCAGTCCCGGCGGACTGGCGTTGGCGATATCGTGAACGGGAACGCCGGAACTATATCTATTCGGTCGAGCGCGCAGTGCCGAGTCCTGCGTGCCGGCGGCTTTCAGATCGAGTCACGCCGCATCGGCCGCTACATTGCGCCCCGTGCCCGCAAAGAGCGCCGCTGACATGGCAAAACGTAAGTCAGCGGTCGAGAAAGATCCCTTCGCTCGCATTCCCGAGAGCGTGATGTTGAGCGAGGCGTTGATGACCGCGCCCCATGCGGCCTTCCGCGTCCTCGCGATCCTGCTCATGGGAAAGGCCAGGGAACGAAACGGCACTATGATGTGCACCGACTCGTACGCCGAGAAATTCGGCATGACCTCGCGTGAGACGGTCTACCGCTCGCTTCAAGCGCTTGAAGACCGCGGGGTGATCGTCCGCACACGGCAGGGAATGCGGCTGCGGAAGATCCCCACGCTCTGGGCCGTTACGTGGTGGCCAATTCATTACCGCGACGGGCAGCCTCTGGAATTTCCCGAGGCGGCAACGCATGCCTATCTGAAATGGAAGAACACACCGATGATCGGTGTGAAGTCAGCTTCCAATCAGATCGATCAACTTGGTCTGCCGGCAGAATTACACACCGATAGTCGGGGGACAGTCACACCGATGGCCGGTGTGAGCACACCCCCGTTACACACCGATTTCACCCCCAAATCGACCCAAGTACACACCGATGGTCGGGAATACTCTAAGAGTCTGGCCAGGGCCCGAAGGACTGGCGCGGCGCGCGCTTCTTCCTCCGGCTCCGAATGTTCTGCTTCATCGGCTGGCGGTCCGGCGGCAAGCATCCGAGGGCTGGCATGAGCGTCCGGGAAATATTCGGCCACCAGTTCGCGGACATCTTCGAGGCCGCCACAGCTGGGCATGGATCGCAAGATTATCGGGATCCCGAAGCATGTGGCGCACCACATCGGAAATGGGAGCAACCCACCCCGGCGTTAGGTTCTTCCATATGCAACCTACGCGGGTGATTCAATCCGCGCCATTCCGCTAGCGCCAGCCCCTGAACGGGTTGGCAACTTTGAAGATTGGCAACTCGATATGAACTCTCTCGCTCGCCAAGCACCATCCGCGCAATCTCTTCGGGACACTCGCCGCCGTGCCGCTATTGCTGATACTGGCGACCGTGGCGGCGATCTGGTGGAATAGGTCTATGAAGTTCACGATTGCAATCGAAGCGGGCACCAGGAAGACAGCCTTCGGCGTTGTCGTGCCGGATCTGGCGGGCTGCTTCAGTGCGGGCGATACCATCGAGCAAGCTTTCGTCAACGCGTACGAGGCGATTGATACGTTTTGCAAGATCGTTGCTGACGACGGCGGCGAGCTGCCGGTGACTCGACCGATGCCCTATTGGCAAAAGGATTCTCGATTTAACGGCTGGGCATGGGATGTCATCGACGTGCCGGTAGAGAAATATTTCAGGCAATGAAAAGCCCCGGCCGCGAGCACCGGGGCGGGTACATAGCACAATAGCTGGTGTCAGCTTTCTTTCGCGGCTTCCAGTACGTCGATGATCCTGATTACGAAGCGTTGGTCGGTCCGGCGCAGTCCCTGCAACCGCTCTGCGTGGCGCATTGCCCTTGGTGACAATCGTCCTTTGCGACATGCCGGTGCGGCCAAGCCGATCAGGCTTTCCGCAGGTACGCGGAACACATTCGCGATCTTGGCCAGCATGAGCACACTGACCCGACGCTCCCCGATTTCGTACGCGAAAACTGCCTGCTGACTCACTCCGATAGCACGCGCAAGCTCCGCTTGCGTCATCTGTCGAGACTTTCGTAGCGTTGTGATGTGCTTGCCCAAGGCATGGAAATAGACGCGAGATTCGGCGCGTATCGTGCTCATGGCCGCGCCTCCAGTTCGTTCAGTGCGTGCAGCCCGTTGTCGATAAGGGGGATGAGCGCGACAAGCACATCAGCAAGGCAGTGCACTTCGACAAGGTCATGCGTCGCTGCACGCTCCGCCGCTGTGGCCACCGCGTACACCAGCTGAAAGTTACGAATCGCTGCCGAGAGCGAATCGCGATAGGTTGCCGTCGTGTTACCCGAGCCGCGTTGGGGCCGTGCCTTGGCCATCTTCCCGCCGCTCATTGGCCACCAGCCTGAGCTATTCGCAGTTCCTGTTGTAGCTGCTCGATGCGATCCAAACAGCGCACTAACAGCGCCACCATGGTGTCCAGTACATCAGCGGCGCGATTGAGCCTGACGTAAAGCGAGCCTTGTTCTGCGCGAATAGCTCTCGCTGTCGCCCGCAAGACCAGCGCAGTTGCGCGAGCCTCGGCAACTTCGGGCGTGATCGCATTCATGCGACACCGCCTTGGCGGCATAGTTGCCGGACCTGGGCGGACTGTTGAGCCTCGCGTCGAGCAGCGGATCGGGATTGCTCCAGGGCAGCACTAGCCCGGCGAATGTCAGCGAGTGCGGCCGCCAGTTGAGCGATAAGCCGGTCAATCGGCTCCGCGATGTGGAGGCGATGCGACTCGGCGGGGCTCACCGCCGTGGCGGGCTGGGCGAAGGTGGGGAAGAAAACGTCGGCAGTTTGGAAATAGAGACGGCCGCGAGCGATTCGCGGGATAATCGGCATACCCATGACATGCACTCCACTGTTAGTGCGGTTGTGGTAGGCCGGCGCGGTGTTGTAGCACCGCGTTCGGCCGCTTAGTGGAGCGAGCACGCAACGATGGGTGCGTTGTGGGGTAGCAGGAAAAACGCCGCTAACTATTTGAATTCTGAGGAGGGTTGGCGGAAGGGGTGGGATTCGAACCCACGAGAGGCTTGCGCCCCTGCCGGTTTTCAAGTTTTCCGCTCCGCAATTTTACGCTGCTTTCCGAGGCTTTGGTAAGCCTGTTTAGCCCTTACGAATCAAGCATTTAAGCCGCTTGCACGTTTGTCGTAGGCTGTCTTAGCTTTACGCAGACTGCTTACCATACGCTCACAAGGGGGCTTGAATGCCGAAATTGACTAAGACCTACGTTGACAAACTGAACCCGCCCGCCGACGGGTACGAACTGCACTGGTGCAGCGAGACAAAGGGCTTCGGCCTGCGTGTCACCCCTGCCGGGAAAGTGACCTACATCGTTCAAGGCCGGGTGCGTGGTAAGTCCGCCCGTATCACCATCGGCGCGCACGGCATCTTCACCGTTGACCAAGCGCGCGAAGTCGCCCGCGAGCATCTGCGCAGCATGCGCATGGGCACTGACCCGCGCGAGACGGCCAAGGAGGAAGCCGCCGCGCGGGTGACGCTTCGACAGGTGGCCGATGCCTACCTGCGCGACCGTCCATTGAAGGACAGTAGCAAGGAAGCCATTGAGCGGCATGTGGTGACCACGTTCGCGGCGTGGCAAAAGAAGCCGGTTGCCTCCATCAATCGTGAGATGGTCACAAAGCGCTTCAACGAGATCAAGACGAAGGGAACCACAGGCAACGGCCCCGCGCCCGGCCAAGCCAATCAGGGCTTCTCCGTGCTGCGGGCGCTCATCAACTACGCCATTCGTGAGTATCGCAAGCCGGACGGCTCGCCCGTCATCGCGGACAACCCTGTGGACGTGCTCTACAAGAAATGGGTTCCGTTGAAGCCGCGCGTTACTCGCATTCCTGATAGCAAGATCGGGGCGGTCTGGTCATTTCTCAGACAATCCCGCGAGACGGCATACAACCGGGATACGTGGTCAAGCATCGACCTTGTGATGATGCTCTTGTTGACCGGCCTTCGTATTGGGGAGTGCAGCGAACTCACATGGGATCGCGTGAACCTAGAAGAAGGCTGGGTTCATTTCCCCGACCCCAAGAACTCGAATCCTGTTTGGATTCCGCTGTCGTCGCAGGCATTGGAAATACTCAAGACGCGCCAGCGTATCAAGGGAAACCCACACGTCTTTCCATCATGGGGCAAGTCGGGGCACATCAGAGACCCGCGCGACACGATGAAGAAGGTCAGCGAGGTTGCCGGGACGAAGATCACGCCGCACGATCTTCGCCGTACCTTCTCCGACATCGGCTATGCAAAGTGCGGCCTTGACGTGCTCAAGGTTGAACTGCTGACGAACCATGTCCCTATCGGCGTCACCGCGCGCCACTACCTTGAGACTTCACACCTGCAATATCTCAAGCCCGAAACGCAGCGCATCGCGGACTGGATAGAGAAGGAAGCACGGATTGCTGAGGCAGTCGCATCGGGTGAAAACGTAGTGGCGATGCGCGCCTAGAAAATCGGGCTTGCCCGTAAAAACGCAACGAAAACATCAGCTTGCGCAATGCGTGCAAAGCCCGTATAAAGCACAGTCAACATAGGTTCGCTTCCCCGTTCAAAGCGTGATGCTTTCTCCGGCTTCGGTCGGTTGAACTGGTAACGAGAAGCTGCATGGGCAGCGGCGGGCATCAGTAGTCTGGAAACAGATGAAGTTTGCTCACCGACTGCCCATTGTCATTTGTGGGCGCGGTGAGTCCGTCGGGACTCCATCATGAAGCTGCTCAACAATGCAGAAACTGCCGAACTCCTCGGGCTGAAGCCCAACACCCTCGAAATCTGGCGCATCCAAGGCCGTGGGCCGGTCTTTCGGAAGATCGGGCGCGCGGTGCGTTACGTCGAAGCCGACGTTCTCGCATGGCTCGACGCGCAAGCGTGCAACAGCACCAGCGAATACGACAGCGGGCAGCGCCGCCATCTGACGACCGCCTAATCCCATATTTGGCGGTCACACATGCGCAAACGGAATGCAGCCGCAGGCGTGCGCCCTACNANCTGGCGCGCGGTAAGCCCCCAGCAAGCCCATCAAACAAAAAGCGGCAGGGTTTCGNCGACCCTGCCGCTAAGAGGACACTACATGAACCACATCAACGCCCCCAGCATAGGGCAAGGCGTTTCAGGCGGCTCGGAGAATTTGCCAGCCGCGCAAAACGGCGCACAGGCCGCGCAGCACCCCAGCCAATACCCCAGCGGCGGCAACGCTGCAAACGCCGCCCCAGCGCCCGCGCAATCGCCCGCATGGGTGCGGGAGCGCGAGCAGTCCCAGCCGCTTACCCCGGAGGCAGTGCAAGCGCAGGCCGAATCGGCGCGAGCCAATGCGGTACTGGAGATTCAGCGCGAAGCGACCAAGGCCGAGGAAACCCGCCTCGAACAGGAGAAGGTGCGCCTCAAGCGCGACCTGCTCAAGAAGGGCTTAGGCATCGAAGAAAGTCCGGGCAGCCCCCGCGCATTGGTCGGGCGCACGCTTGGCACCGTCCAGATGCGTGCGATTGACTGGCTTTGGATTGGATGGATTCCGAAAGGATACGTCACGCTTCTTGCTGGCGAGACTGGCGCGGGTAAGTCAACCGTGCTGGCCGACGTTACCGCGCGCGTGACCACGGGCGCACCGTGGCCCGGTGAGTATCAGCAGCGCGAGCCGAGCCGCGTTCTTTGGCTGGGCAGTGAGGACAGCATCGAGGAAATGACCGCGCCGCGCCTAGTGGCCTGCGGCGGCAATCTCAATAACGTGGTCGAGATTCAGGGCGTGACGCAACAGGGGAAGCGCAACACCTTCTCGATGCAAGACGACCTTGATGAAATCCGGCGCTGGCTCGCATACGCGCGCGACGTTGAATATCGGCCTTTTGCGATGCTCGTCATTGACCCCGTGACCAGCTATCTACCCGGCCAGAAGCTGCGCAAGGTTGATCTGAACGACGCGGGGCAACTTCGCACCGTCCTTGAGCCGTGGCTGGTGCTCGCGCAGGAGCACAACATCGCCATCGTCTGCGTGACGCACTTCGCCAAGGACACAACGCGCTCAATGCTGCATCGGGTTCTCGGTTCTGCCGCCTTCGCGCAGACCTGCCGCAGCCTCATGGCAATTGTCAGCCGGGAGGACGATGGCCCCCACGCCAAGGCAATGATGCAGGTCAAAGTGAACCTGCCGGAGCATCCCGGCGGCTCGTGGAAGTTCAGCACGGTCAAGGTCGAAGTCGGAACCGACCCGCGCAACGGCAAGCCCATTAGCGCCACGCGCCCGGATTGGGAGGAGCTAGACAGCGCCCTGACGCCGCAGAGCATGGTGGGCAATGCGCGTGGGCCAGTCAGTCAGTACGAAGCGGCGTTCGGTATGTGGGTGAAGGCATATTTCTTGACCACCCCGGCAAGCCCGTGGCAGCCGATTCCGCAGGTGAAGCAGGCCGCGTTATCGGCGCGCGTTGTCACCGAACGCTGGTGGAACGAGCACAGCAGCAAGTACCTGAACAAGCAGAACGTCGGAGGGACTTGGTACTGCCAACCGAAGAACCTGTATGCAGAAACTACGTAATGTGGGGAATGTCCGTAGTGTGGGGCCAAGGTGGGGAATGTGGGCACTGGTGCCCCACCTACCACCACGGCCCCACCCTACGGGGTTTCCTTACGCGCGCGGGCGCGCGTTGCAGCCCGTAATGTCATGGGCGGGGGCTTACCTTACGCGGCTGCCTTCGTGCGTCCGCTAATGCCGTTGAACTTGCGCCAAGCATAGAACTCAATCTGGCAGTTCGAGGCGTTCCAGCCGTGTTCCGGCGCTGCCTCGCGCACGTCCTTGACCGTCGCGCCCGGGTGCGCGTCCAGCCACGCCCATACCGCAGCGCACGCGCCGCCATCCTTCGGACGCTTCACCCCGTTGCGTTCTTCCTGCTGCACCTTCGGCGCTGCCGCCTTCTTCGGCTTGCTTGTGGTCACCACGGGCGCGGGTTCGGCAGCGGGTGCGTCCTTCTGCTTCCAGCCAAAGCGCACCTCGTCGCCGTTCTTGTGGACGGTGATTTCTACCAGCTCTGACGGCACCCCAGCGGCGACACCAGCGCGGCGGGCGTTCGTGCGGTTCGTGTAGGTCTTGGCTTCCATCGTCGTTCTCCTTTGCGGGTTGAAGGAGGCGCATTGCACGACAAGTCTCCGGCGACCGGCAACGACTTCTTTTGATGTAGTGGCAGCAGCGCGAAAAAGTAGAACAGCAAACACGGAGTTAGTTGTTCTCGGCGCGCAAGTTTTTGTTCTGCTTGCGGACTTATTTTGATTTTTCCTACCGTGCAAGCACTGCGTAACAAAACGCGCCTAATCAAAGGAGTTTCATCATGCCCACGCCGGTTGATATTCGCATCACGCCTGCATTGCACGCCGATACCTTGAAGGAGGTGGACGGCTACGACGACAACACCGCGCCTCTGCTTGCGCCCGCACTTGAAGCGCTGGACGACGCATATATCACGCTCGGCAAGCTGCACGACGCGCGCGACGCTGCGAAGAAGAACAAGGCATGGACGGAGGAAATGGCCGTCCTCAACGTCTCCGACGC
>Ga0065721_10049309_pt1 | contig 37950 bp, 28 predicted proteins | sample Mesricmetagenome_FD_59108 | JGI IMG/M metagenome (GOLD analysis project Ga0065721, IMG submission 59108) | Mesophilic microbial community from rice straw/compost enrichment Sample: eDNA_1 v2 (version 2) | ecosystem: Engineered > Solid waste > Grass > Composting > Bioreactor | place: USA: Davis... | reverse complement strand
ACGTTTGCTCGATGATCAATCATATTGTTGGATATGATGAAATTATGTGGAAAAATTTCCCGAATTGGGTGCAAAAATAAGTCAGGAAATTAACAAAATCACAACCTGTTTAAAATTTTTTTAATGCAGGCGGGGCGCGGGTTTCAGCCGATTTTGAAAGCATCATTAATACTGCTCAGACAGATATGTCACGTTTTTGTCAATCTGTCAATTAACCATTTTTACCTGTGAAAATTAACTTCCATAACCCCGATTTTTTCATGCACTTTTGCGTGCATGTTTCAACAATTGAAACAAAAATGGAAGGTTAACGGCACACAGCTATTGCTTATCCTGTGCGTATTTGCCATTACAGGCACTACTACGGCCTGGCTAACCCGGCAAATTACATACTGGCTGAACCTCCCTTCAAACAGTGCATGGTATTGGATATTAAAGGTATTGATGCTGGTATTTGGGTACCAGTTCATCATTTTATTAGTTTCTATTCCTTTCGGACAATTCAATTTTTTCTGGAAATTTGAAAAGAAGTTATTACGACGCATGAAGATCCTGAAACCTGAATCAACTATTATTAATGTAGCCATCTTTGCCTCGGGCGCCGGCAGCAATGCCAAAAAGATCATCGAACATTTTAAAGGTCATCCGTACATTAAAATTGCATTAATAGTTTGTAATAAACCGGGCGCCGGTGTGCTCGATATTGCCACGGCCGCGCATATTCCCGCATTGATAATTGAGAAAGAAAAATTCTTTCGCGGCAATGGTTATGTCGATGAACTAAAACAATACGGCATCGACTTTATCGTTCTCGCAGGTTTTTTATGGAAGGTACCCGTATCGCTTATACAGGCATATCCACAACGTATTATTAATATACATCCCGCACTTCTTCCCAATTATGGAGGCAAGGGTATGTATGGGCGTTTTGTACACGAAGCCGTGATAACCGCCAAAGACACAGAAAGCGGCATCAGCATCCATTTTGTGGATGAACTCTACGATCATGGGCAATTGATCTTCCAGGCCCGCTGTTCAATCGACCCCAACGACACACCCGATACCCTGGCGCAAAAAATTCATGGATTGGAACATGCGCACTATCCATTGATCATCGAAAAGGTGATTGGTGAACTGCAAAATCCCCGTTAAATAATAGCCTGTCTGCAGCTATGTCGCTATCTTGCTGTAATATCACCAATTAAACTCAACCGGTTGCATGCACGGAATATTATATTATGTATTGGGTTCTTCGCCATTTCGCTAACAGCATTTGGCCAGGTGCAGGTGAAGGGCAAAGTGTTCGATATGACCCAGTCTATACCGCTGCAATCGGTAAGTGTGATGAGCACCAGCGGCGCAGGTACCACCACCGACTCATTGGGCCGCTATGCCATCAGGGCGGGTGAAAACGACAGCATCTGGTTTTCCTACCTGGGCAAATCAACACCCAGGTATCCCGTAAACACCATAGGCAACCTGCAGAACTTTGAAGTGTCGTTGCACGTCAATGTTACCGTACTGCGGTCGGTAATGGTAAAACCGCCCGACTACCATCTCGATTCCATTCAAAACAGGAAAGATTACGCCAAAGCATTTAACTTTAAAAAACCGGGTATCGGCGTGGTGTCTACACCGGGCGGCGCGGTGGGTATGGACCTTGATCAATTTATTGACATGTTCCAGTTTCGCCGCAACAAACGTATGGCCCAGTTCAGGGACCGGCTTATACGCGAGGAGCAGGATAAATACATCGAACACCGGTTTAGCCGGTCGCTGGTGATAAAGCTCACCGGCTTACGCGGCCCCGAACTGGATACCTTTATGCGGCGGTACAAACCCGATTTGTATTTTACCCAGGTAGCCACCGATTACGAGTTTCAATCCTATATCAAGATCTGTTATGAAAGATTTATACGATTGCAAAAAGTACTGAGTGAATTGAGGCGGCCCGACGAATAAACCCTGTTTTCAACCATCTTTCAAAAAGTCACCAAACATGGACCAGCTAACTCTTGGCATTGGCACCCGTTTACAACACCGCTTACATGGCCCCGGCGTAATTGTGGGCATACGGTATGCCACCTATCTTATTTCCTTCATCAATCATGGCATCAAAGAGATCGACAAAAACGATGACCAGTTGGAAGAGATCATTCCTGAAAATGTTACCGAAGAAATAGAAACCCACAGCGATGTAGAACGTTCATTACTTAAAATACTAAGGCTATGGGGCGGTTTCTCCGAAACGGTTCCCCTGGGCGACCGCTGGAAGGGTGGCGTTATGCTGTTGCAGCCTGCCGATAAAACCCAAAAGCCAAAGGAAGTACCCATCGACGTGTTCTTTCACAAGATCGTGATGCTGCGCGACAGGCTGCGGGTACTGGAACAACAGATCAATGCCCATAAACAACTCAGCGACGAAGACAAGGTAAACCTGCAGCAATATGTTACCCGCATATACGGTTCCCTCACCACTTTTAATGTGCTGTTTAAAAACAAGGAGCATTGGTTTGTGGGTGAAAAATCGTCATCCGCCGACTAGTTTCGTGTATAACACCCGGGTATAAGTTTTGTATTTTTCATGTGGTTAAAAAACTGCCGCATGGATAAAGAGGAGATATTTTTGGGTGATTGGCAAAGGATCCTGCTGGGCAACGCACCTCTTGAATTTATGCTCGAGGTGATCATCAGGTCGTTATTCATCTACTGTTTACTGGTTGTTGTTTTACGGCTGCTGGGCAAAAGAATGAGCGGTCAGCTTACCATTACCGAGCTGGCCATCATGCTATCGCTCGGGGCCATTGTGGCCGTTCCCATGGAAACGCCCGAGCGGGGCGTTTTACAGGGTGTGCTGTTGCTTTTCCTTATTTTATTGTTCCAGCTTATTGTTACCTACTTCATTTACCGGAACGAAAAATTTGAAGACCTGGCCCAGGGCAAGATGAGCCTGTTGGTAAAAGACGGGGTATTGCAATTGCGCGAGCTGGATAAACTGAATGTATCGCGTGAACAGCTTTTTGCTGTATTAAGAAACAAACAAATTTTTAATCTGGGCAGGGTAAAACGATTGTACCAGGAAGCCTATGGCGAATTCAGTATATACAGGAACCAGCAAGCCCAACCCGGTTTATCAATCTATCCCGATGCAGATAAAGCCATTGCAGAGATCATTCAACCGGCGGATGAGGGCATCGTGGTTTGCCTCAATTGCGGCCATACGGCGCACGATGCCGGTGCACCCTGTACCGTTTGCCATGAAACAAACTGGCTGCCTGCCGCTATATCATAACCTATTATTGTATGGATAAGTATAAGATCCACCTGTACGACCTCAACCGTATTTTGCAGGGACAGGTGCCCATGTCGTTCTATATCGAGATCATCATCAGGGCGGTAGTATTGTACCTGGTGGTGATGATTGCTTTGAGACTGATGGCAAAACGAATGACGTTGAACTTGAACCGCACCGAACTGGGGGCGCTTTCTACCGTGGCGGCTGCCATTGGGGTGCCTTTACAATCGCCCGACCGGGGTTTGCTGCCACCCATTATTATTGTCGGTATTGTGATACTCATGCAGCGATGGATCAATTACCGCTCGGCCAAAAGTGAAAAATTCGAACGCCTGGTGTTGGGCAAAATCACCACACTGGTTCAGGATGGCAGGCTGCAGCCAAAAGAAATGAAAAAGGTGCGCATCAGCCGCGAGCGGGTGTTTGCCGAACTGCGTGTGAACGAGCTCACCAACCTGGGCGAGGTACAGCGTATGTATATAGAGGCCAATGGATCGTTTACACTCATTAAATCGCCCCAACCCCAACCAGGGTTGTGTATCATACCCGAGTGGGATACCGACTTCACCAATGAAAAACAAAAGCACAACGATCTGCGGGTTTGCGGTTACTGTGGTTCGTCAAAGGCGCCTCACATGCAACAATGCCCCAATTGTGATCACCACAATTGGGTGGCGGCCGTTGGCAATTGACCCCCGTATACCCATTTTTTCCGGTGGCACTAAATTTTATTAAGTACCGGTGTAAACAAACGATCGTATGAAGTTCATTGATAAGCAGACCCCAACAACGCAACCTGATCTGCAGCAGGAAGCGCGTTCATCCATGAAACCGTTTGCTCAAAACCGGTTAGTGGCGGATGATAATGAAGAGGATCCTATATCAACCGAAGGTTATCTGCCCGAGATCTACTTCTCTTTGAGAAGTGAAAACCCGGCAGACTGGTAACCCCAGGCTGGTATAGCTTTTTGAAACGAGTTTTTAGCATTGTAAACCAATTAAATTTTGCAACATGGCCAAGAAAACACAAACCCAGGAAAGGGATCAGCGCAATATAGAAGCTCAACAACCCGATCAGCAACAACCGCAAAGCCAGCAGGACGAGCTGAACAATACGGATGAGCTGATGGCTGATGAAGAAGATCCCGTGCTGGACGAAGAAGACCTGGAGGACAATGATCTCTCCGAAGAAGAAGCAGACGATGTAGAATGGGAAGATGAGGAGGAAGAGGAAGGAGACGATTTGGAAGAAGTTTAATAAGTACATTCCTCAACCCGGGCAATATTATGGATGGCACGTAGAACGATGGCACGCTTTTTAAACCAATAGCAATAAAAGGTTGAGTTATGGATAAACTAGAAATCAAAGGAAACTGGAATAAGTGGAAGGGCAAGATCAAACAAGCCTATGGTAATTTAACAGACGATGACCTGGCCTACGAGGAAGGGAAAGATGACGAATGGCTCGGCCGCCTGCAGGAAAAAACAGGCAAAGGAAAAGATGAACTGGTAAAATGGCTTAAGAGTCTCGGCTAATCACTTATTTCATAGAGCGATTCAATAAAAAAGGAGTTTGACAATCAAACTCCTTTTTTATTGTTTATTGTTTATTGGCTGAATCTTTTACGTGTGAAGAATCCTGGTTGCTGCCGGTAACCGGGGGTGCGGGATAAGCAGTAGATGGATCGCGGTTATGGGCCGACATAGCTGAATCGCTGTTTGTATTGCCCGTAGTACCGTTGGCATCACCGTTATCGGTATTTCCGTTGCCGCAGTATACCAATCCTGTTAAAGCCAGGATGATCAACATATAATAAAAAAAGTTCGTGGTTCGCATAGTGTATCTGTTTTCCTGATTCATTAAAATTTCGTTCCACTGCTGGGGAATTTTTTCAGCAAACACCAGGTTGCACGCAAAAAACCGCACCGGTTTTTTGTAAATGGTTACCTAAATTTATCACATGAAGAAAATTGGAATAGTAACCATACTGCTACATGTTTTTTTCCTGGTAAATGCCCAATCCTATCAAAAGCTCCATTTCAAGTCCATTCTCGTAGACACGCATAACGATATTCTCACCACCACTTTTGAAAAGAACCTGCTTTTCGACCAGCCCCTGGCCGGAAAGACCCATTCGGACCTGAACCGTATGCAGGCCGGTGGTGTGGATGTGCAGGTGTTCAGTGTTTGGTGCGATGGCAGCTTTGGACCGGGGAAGGCCTTTGCCCGGGCCAACCAGCAGATAGATACCTTATATGCCTGGACCAGCCGCAATCCCAATAAAATGATGATCGTGACCAATGCCGCCGAACTAAAACAGGCCGTGCGGCAACATAAACTGGCGGCCATGATGGGTGTGGAAGGCGGCCATATGATAGAAGACAAGCTGGCCAACCTCGACAGCCTGTATAAAAGAGGCGTTCGGTATATGACGCTTACCTGGAATAATTCCAATAGCTGGGCTACATCGGCCATGGACGAAGCGGGCGAAAAGCCGCTACCCTTCAAAGGCCTCACACCTTTCGGCAAACAGGTGGTGCAACGTATGAACGAACTGGGGATGATGGTAGACCTGAGCCATGTAGGCGAACAAACTTTCTGGGATGCCATCAATACCGTGAACAAACCCGTGATCGTTTCGCATAGCTGTGTATACAATATCTGCCCGGTGTTCCGCAACCTGAAAGACGAGCAGATCAAAGCCATAGGCAAAAACGGCGGCGTCATTCACCTGAACTTTTATTCGCAGTTTGTAGACAGCAATTACCGCAGCCGCGCCCGGGCATTTTACCAGCAACACAAGGCCGAGCGCGATTCACTGGTGCAGGCGCTTGGCCGTGGCGATGCCAATGAAGTACTGTTGGAAAAGTATCGTGCGGAGGCAAACAATATGCGCCCCCCTTTATCGCTATTGCTCGATCACCTGGATTATATAGTAAATTTAATAGGGGTTGACCATGTAGGACTGGGTTCCGACTTCGACGGCATATCATCCACGCCGCAACAACTGGATGATGTGACCGACTTTCCCGTCATCACACGCGAATTGCTTGCCAGAGGTTACAGTAAAAAAGACATTCGTAAAATTCTGGGTGGAAATTTCATCCGCATACTGAAAGCAAACAGCAAATAACATGAGAATTCTTTTTACCCTGCTTCTGTTACAGGCCACCGGCCTTTTCGCACAGGAATGTGATGTACTCATTACAAACGGCCGCATCATCGATGGTACCGGCAACTCCTGGTATTATGGCGATGTAGCCGTAAAAGATGGAAAGATCGTGGCCATTGGCAAGCTCACTAATTTCAAAGCCACCGAAACCATCGATGCCAAACGCATGATCGTGGCGCCCGGTTTTATAGATGTGCATGGACATATCGAAAGCGGCATATTTAGCCAGCCCACCGCCGACAATTATATTTACGATGGCGTTACTACTGTGATCACCGGCAACTGCGGCAGTTCGACTGCTCACATCGGCCAGTTCTTTCGCCGTATCGATAGCCTGCATCCCTCTATCAACGTAGCTACCTTAATGGGTCATAATACCGTGCGGCAACAGGTGATGCAGCGAGATAACCGGCAACCAACCGCTGAAGAACAGCAAAAGATGGAAGCGCTGGTGGAACAGGCCATGAAAGAGGGCGCCGTAGGTTTAAGCACCGGTCTTATTTATATTCCCGGCACATTTGCCAAAACCGAAGAAGTGGTGGGATTGGCCAGGGCAGCTTCGCGGTTCAACGGAGTTTATGCCTCTCATATCCGTAACGAAGAAAACCAGGCCGTGGAAGCCATCAACGAAGCCATCAATATCGGCAAGGAAGCCAATATTCCCGTGCAGATCTCGCATTTTAAAATTGGCGGCCGCGCCAACTGGGGTAAGTCTAATATTACATTGGGATTAATTCAGCAGGCCAGGCAGGAAGGCTGGGATGTTACCATCGATCAATATCCCTATACCGCCAGCAGCACCAACCTGGGTGTACGGCTGCCCGATTGGGCCTTTGCCGGTGGCAACGACTCACTCAAACGCCGCCTGCACGACCCGGTGATCAGGGCGCAGATCAAAAAAGAAATGCTGCAGCAATTGCGCAAGTACAAGTATAAAAACTACAGCTATGCCGTGGTAGCCAACTACAGCGCCGATACCACCTACAACGGCAAAAGCATTACCGATATCAACAAACTCATGGGCCGTAAATCGAAACCCGCCCATGAGGCCGAAACCATCATGGATATGATCGACAAGGGCGGCGCACAAATGGTTTACCACAGCATGCACGAAGACGATGTGAAGTACATCATGAAATACCCGTTTTGTATGACGGGCGCCGATGCCGGCGTACCTGTTCCCGGCAAGGGCATGCCGCACCCGCGTGGTTATGGCTCCAATGCAAGGGTGCTGGGCAAATATGTACGTGACGAAAAAGTGATCTCCCTCGAAGAAGCCATCCGCCGCATGAGCTCGCTGGCAGCTCAAAAATTCCAGTTAAAAGGCCGAGGCTTACTCAAAGAAGGCATGATGGCCGATATCGTGATATTCGATGAAAAAGAAGTAAACGACCGCGCTACTTTTGAACAGCCCCACCAGTATTCGGTAGGTTTTCACTATGTACTGGTAAACGGCCAGTTGGTGGTGAAGGATGGCAAACATACGGGGGCGAGAAGCGGTATGCCTTTGTTTGGACCGTCATATGTTCAATAATTCACCAGCCTTTCCACCGTTTCGTGCAACCGCGAATTGGCCAGGAAATTATTCTCCAGCTCAATATTAAACGGCACGGGCGTATCCAGCGAGGCGCATCGCAACACCGGCGCATCCAGGTATTCGAAACAATGTTCGCCTATCCAGGCGGCTATTTCACCGCCTACGCCGCCGGTAAGCGTGTCTTCGTGCAGTACCAGTACCCGGCCGGTACGTTGTACGGCCGCGCGTACAGCTTCGTAGTCGAGCGGTAATAAACTACGCAGGTCGAGAATATCGATGGAAAGTTCGGTGTGTTCATCGGCGTATGCATTGGCCCACACAACACCCTGTCCATAGGTAATGATGCTGATATCATCGCCGGCCCGCACATGACGCGCCTTGCCAATTTCGATGGCGTAATAGTCGTTGGGCACATCGCCATGCACACTGCGGTATAAGGCTTTGTGCTCAAAGAAAAGAACGGGATTGGGATCGTTGAGGGCGGCGATCAGCAGGCCTTTGGCATCGGCGGGTGTGGATGGATACACTACTTTCAAACCGGGTGTATGTACAAACCAGGCTTCATTGGTTTGCGAATGAAAGGGACCCGCCCCTACCCCGCCGCCTGCGGGCATGCGTATCACCACGCTGGCTTGCTGACCCCAGCGATAATGGATCTTGGCCAGGTTGTTGACGATCTGGTTAAAACCCATGGTCACAAAATCGGCAAACTGCATTTCTACCATGGTTTTAAAACCGCAAAGGCTTAATCCTAATGCGGCGCCCAGTACAGCGCTTTCGCATAAGGGCGTATTGCGCACGCGGTGTTTGCCAAACTGCTCCACAAACCCCTCGGTAATTTTAAATACACCGCCATATTCTGCAATATCCTGCCCCATCAATACCAGGTTATCGTTTTGCTGCATGGCCTGCAGTAAGCCTTCTTTAATGGCATCTATAAAACGCAGGTTAGAAGTCTGAAGTCGGAGGTCGGAAGTCTGAAGTCCGAAATACGATATTTGTGGCTTGAAATCAAAATCATTGCTGGAGTTATCAAGTATTCTTACCTCCGGCCTCTGACCTCCTACTTCCGCCTTCGCGTATACATCGTTCAGCTCAAAGGCAGTATTGGGCACTATAGCCGGGGCATTCAACCCTATGCTCAGTTCTACATCAATATATTCTTTCAGATCTTCATGTATGGTATTTACCTGCTCCTCGTTCAGCACTTCCCTCGTTAAGAGAAACTTTTCAAAATTTTTGATGGGATCTTTCATTTCCCAAACTTCAAACAGGTAAGATGGAACATATTTGGTGCCGCTGGCCTCTTCATGGCCGCGCATGCGAAAGGTGGCACATTCCACCAGGTAGGGCTTTTGGCGTTCTATACAATATTGCCGTACGCCTTTGATGGTATCATACACTTCCAGGAGATTGTTTCCGTCTATCTTCACACCATCCATACCATAAGCGCGGGCGCGCTCTGCCAGCGTTTCGCAGCGGTATTGTTCATGCACGGGTGTGCTGAGGGCATACCCGTTGTTTTCTATCACAAATATTACCGGCAGCTCCCAAACGGCCGCCAGGTTCAGGGCCTCGTGAAAATCGCCTTCGCTGGTGCCGCCCTCGCCGGTGAATACCAGGGCCACCTTGTTTTCCTGGCGCAGCTTATGCGCCAGGGCAATGCCATCGGCTATGCCTAACTGCGGACCAAGGTGCGAGATCATGCCGCAGATATGATGACCGGCATGCCCGAAATGAAAACTGCGTTCGCGCCCCTTGCTGTAGCCGTCTTTATTGCCCTGCCATTGCATCACCAGTTTGTGCAAGGGCATATGGCGGGTGGTAAATACACCCAGGTTGCGGTGCAGTGGCAGTATCCATTCGTCTTCGTCCAGGGCCAGGGTAACCCCGGTGGCAATGGCTTCCTGCCCGATGCCGCTGAACCATTTGGAGATCTTCCCCTGGCGCAGCAACACCAGCATTTTTTCTTCGATCAACCGCGGCAGTAAAAGGCTTTTATAGAAATGAACTAGCTGTTCGGTGGTTAAATCTTTTGGATCGAAATGCATACAAAACGGTATAAAAAAATATACCATGAAGTTAGGGCATATCAGGCATCTTTTTCGTCGCGTCTTTCTTTATATAACAGCGAGGTAACGATCGACAACAGCAGGCTGAACAAAAGCGCCCACCAGAAACCGTCTACCCCAAAACCTTTGAGTATTTTGTCGGCTATTAAAATGATCACGGCATTGATCACAAATAAAAATAAACCAAAGGTCACCAGCGTAATGGGGAAAGTAAGAATGATGAGTATGGGTTTGATGATGGCATTTAACAGGGCCAGCACCACGGCCAGTACAATGGCCGTGGTAAACTTGTCGATATGCACGCCATCGCTCAATAAGTACGACAAACCGAATGCAACGATCGATGTTACGATGATGCGCATAATAAAGTTCATAATAACCCCCTGTTTTAGTTATGTAACCACCAGCTCGTAAAACGAATCGGGCTGCAGGTATTTATTAGCCAGTTCCTGTAATTCTTCGGCCGAAACGGTTTTTATGATCTGTATGCCCCGGCTGAAATACTCGGCATCTACGCCGTTCAGGATCATATTTTTCCAGCGGCCTATTACCTGGAAGGGACCGTCCAGGTCGCCCAGTATGCTTCCGATCATATAATTGCGCGTCATCATCAGTTCTTCGTCGTCTACGGGTTCGTCGCGCAGCAATTGCATTTCGAGGTAAATTTCTTTTATACAGGCTTCGGTTACTTCGCGGCCTGCTTCGGTACTGACGATCCAGCCGCTTTCGCTGGTAAAGTTCATCAGGTAACTGTAAATGCCGTAAGTATATCCTTTGTCTTCCCTGATATTCGTCATCAGCCGCGAGCCAAAAAAGCCGCCAAACAAATTGTTCAACACCAGTACCTTTTGAAAATCGGGGTGCAGCCTGTTGGGAAAGGGCCGTGCTATGCGAATAGCGCTTTGCACACCATTGGTATCATTTACAATATGGTATTTTTTTTGAGCAGCCGGCTCCAGGGGATGCAGCACGGTAGTAGCCGCTGCAGTATGCCCTTTCATGGGCAGTTTGCCAAAATGCTGCTCCAGGCTGTTGACAAGGTGGGGGGGCAAATTACCCGCAACAAATATCACACAACGGCCGTGGCGATAATAGGTATCAAAAAATTTCACCAGGTCGTCTCGCTGTACGGCGGCATAATCTTCCAGGTTCATGTATTTGCCATACGGATGGTTTTCACCAAACAGGTAGGCATCGATGAGGCGGCCCGCCACAAACTCGCTTTTGGCCAGGTTTACTTTCAGGCGCTGCTGCGAGTTTTGTTTGTAAATAGCCAGCTCCTCTTCAGGAAACACCGAATCGGTCACCAGTTCGGCCACTACGGGCATCAGCTCGTCTATATGTTTATTAAGACAATGTAGTGTAAGCTCGGCAGTTTCATTATAACAGGCGCGGTTCAGGTAGGCGCCGTAATATTCAAAATGTTCGTTGATCTCGAAGGCGTCGCGTTGCGTGGTACCGTTCTTCAACATAAAATTCGTAGCCGCGGCCACTGCTTTTTCTGTTTCGTACCAGTTGCCGGCATAAAATACCCAATTTACCATCAGGGTATCTTCACTGCCCATATCAACCGCAAACACCTCTATTCCGTTTGATAAGGTATATTTTTTACAGGCCGGTAAGCTGATGTCGAAAGCAACCGGGTCTACTATCGGGGGCGCAATGGTTCTGTTTGGCATAAATGGATGTACTGTCGTTTGATCATTAATTTCCGCTGTAGTAACAAAGGGTGTTACTATTGTTGGCATCAAAAATGGTGCGGCTGTATTTCAAAATATCGTCTGCTGTTACGGCGAAATATTTATCCCTGTCTTCGTTGAACAGGGCTGCATCGCCCAGCAATTCGTAAAAGGCCAGGTTATTGGCGCGGGTCATCACGCTCATATCTTCAAAGGCAATGGTAGCCTCTGTTTTATTTTTCACCTTGGTGAGCTCCTTATCGGTGATGCCATCCTGTTTCAGCATTTCCAGCTCCAGGTTCAGGGCATTTTCTGCCGCCTCCATGGGCACGCCTTTTACCAGCTTGCCTTCGAAGGTGAGCAGGCCTTTTTCCACCGTACCGAAATGATAACACTCGATATGACTGAATAATTGTTTTTCTTTTACCAGCGACTGGAACAAACGGGCCGAGCCACCGCCACCCAGCACTTCGGTAATGAGGTCGGCTACATAATAACCATGGTTCAGGCGGTTGTCCATATGCCAGGTCTTGTACAAAGCATCCAGCGGCACATCGGCTTTTACTTCCATGCGGCGCTCCTCGTTTTGCCGGGGTTCGTCGGGAATATTGCGGATGTATTTATCACCGGATGGAATATCGCCAAACCATTTTTCGGCCAGTTGACGCACCTGGTCTACCCGTACATGACCGGCCACCACCAGTATGGCATTGATGGGACGGTAATGTTTGAAAAAGAAGTTTTTTACATCGCTCAACCGGGCGTCTTCGATATGCGACAGCTCCTTGCCGATGGTCATCCAGCGGTAGGGATGCACCTTATAAGCCATCTCCCGCATTTTGAACCACACATCGCCATAAGGTTTGTTGATATAATGTTCCTTGAACTCCTCCACTACCACCTTACGCTGTACTTCAAGGCTTTTTTCGCTGAATGCGAGCGAAAGCATACGGTCGCTTTCCAGCCAAAAAGCTGTTTCCAGGTTTTCGGCAGGCAGTTGTATATAATAATTCGTTACATCGTTGCTGGTATAGGCATTGTTTTCGCCACCGGCCATTTGCAGGGGAGTTTCAAAGTCCTCGATATGCCGGGAGCCGCCAAACATCAGGTGCTCGAATAAGTGGGCAAAACCTGTTTTCCCGGGGTCTTCGTCTTTCGATCCTACGTCGTACATTATGTTCACTACCGCCATGGGTGTGGAATGATCTTCGTGCACTACCACTCTTAAGCCATTCGATAAGGTGAATTTTTCGAATTGTATCATAATATTTTTCTGTGTTTTGTACCCGCAGAGGGGTTACAAATTAACGACAAGTTGGGGTATTTGGTTGAACAGGAATGAAATCGCTACCTGCCGGTGAGTATATTTTTAACTTTCAGGGTCAGTACAACAGGTCCTTCGGGGCGCAAAACCAGCACTTTAAGCTTTTCGCCCGGCGATTGCAGCATGTTTTTATACAGTTGGATATTCTTGCTGAAATTGTTGCCCACGGCCATGATCACATCGCCCTCCTTAAAACCGGCCTGCTCGGCGGGCGATTCGGCCATCACATCCACTACCTGTATCTCGCCATCTACCAGGTACATACCCAAACCGGTGTAGGAATAGTCGAAAGGCTCCTTGAAATGGCTGTTGGGGAGCATGTAAATGTCCTGTTTTTCGTAGTTGATGATGAGGTTAAAACGCCGCAGCAGGTCATTGCCTATCAATCCGCCCAGCAACGGGTAGGAGGTGATATTGTAATCATCGTCGAATATATAGGTGGGCACATTTTTAAACTTGTACGGCCCCACCTGCAGTTGTTTGATCACCCCCTGTTTCATACTGGCCTTACCGCCCAGCCCTTCGGCCTGGGTGGCATACCACTTTCGTTTGGGTTTGATGAATACGCTGTCGCTTACAAAATCGGCCGATAACAACAGGCACATACCGGCGCCGGTATCAAAATAAAAGCGGGCATTGTGCGATTTATTATCCTTTACCCCGGCCGGTAATACCGGTATATTCTGGATGTTGGGTTTTAACAAATAACCGCCGCGTGGATATTTGATACTGCCCTTGGTGTACACCGAAATATACATGCTGTCGTAATTCACCTTTACGATATACCTCGACAAAAAGCTGTACCCAATAATACCATCGATACGCTCGCCATAGGCGCTGGTAAGCACCCAGTAATCGTTGATATGGAAATCGAGACTGTCTACCGATAATTCGGGCAGGTGCAGGGTTTGGTCGTAGGCAAACCGTACCTTGAACAAACCGGCAATGCCCTTGATGGTGCGGTCGCTCTGTTTGGTTTCCAGCTTCAGTTCCGCCGCCGTGGCCGAGTCGAGCGAAATGCCGCCGCTGCCGGTATCGAGGATAAAATTGAGCGTATCAGGAAAATTACTAAGCCGAGCTTTGAGGGTAATAATACCACCCGTAAGCATTTTAAACGGGAAACGGGTAATAAAACGGGCGGGTGCTTGCACAAATTCCTCCTGCGCCTGCACGGCAGGCGCCGATGCAAACAACAGGATAAACATGGGTATGGTAAGCAATCGCATGGGAGCTGGTTTAATCATCTTGCAGGCCATTGCGTTATTGTAACGGGTAAGTTAATTTATTTTATGCGAATTCCTTAAACCATTGATACAAAAACCCGTTCACGGAAAAGAACCATTCCTTTAGTACTTTTGTGAACTCAATGCATACTATGAACCTCGACGAGTTATATACGAAAGCCCTGCGTTTTGAGTTCCTGACGATAGAAGAAGGCATGGCCCTGTTTCAGCAGGCGCCGCTTACCGAACTGATGTTTGTGGCCAACGAACTGCGCAAAAAACAGGTGCCTCATGGAAAGGTGACCTGGCAGATAGACCGTAATGTGAACACCACCAATGTGTGTATTGCCAACTGTAAGTTTTGCAATTTTTACCGTATTCCAGGTCATGCCGAAGCCTATATCACCGATATAGGCACCTATAAGAAAAAGATCGAGGAAACCCTGCGCTGGGGTGGCGACCAGTTGCTGTTGCAGGGCGGCCATCACCCGCAACTGGGTTTGCAGTTTTATGTAGACCTGTTCAAACAACTGAAGGAGATGTATCCCACCGTAAAACTGCATGCTTTGGGGCCCCCGGAAGTAGCGCATATCACCAAACTGGAAAAATCGACCCACCGCGAGGTGCTCACCGCCCTTAAGGATGCCGGTATGGACAGCCTGCCCGGCGCGGGCGCCGAAATACTGGTAGACCGTGTGCGCCGGCTTATTTCCAAGGGAAAATGCGGCGCCCAGGAATGGCTCGATATCATGCACGAAGCGCATAAACTGGATATCACCACCTCGGCCACCATGATGTTTGGCCATGTGGAGACCCTGCAGGAGCGTTTCGAGCACCTGGTGAAGATCCGCGAGGTACAATCGCGCAAGCCCGAAGATGCCAAGGGCTTCCTGGCCTTTATTCCCTGGACCTTCCAGGATGTGGATACCCTGCTTACCCGCATCAGGGGCGTGCACAACCTTACCACGCCCGATGAATACATACGCATGATCGCCATCAGCCGTATCATGCTGCCCAATATCAAAAACATACAGGCAAGCTGGCTTACTGTGGGCAAACAAACCGCCCAGATCTGTTTACACAGCGGAGCCAACGATTTTGGCAGCATCATGCTCGAGGAAAATGTGGTGAGCGCTGCCGGCGCACCGCACCGTTTTACTTACAAGAGTATCCAGCAGGCTATTAAGGAAGCGGGTTTTGAACCGCAATTAAGGACCCAGCAATATGAATTCCGCCAGCTTCCGAGCCAGATTGAAGAGCAGGTGATTGATTATTAAGATTTTACTATACGAAGTCAGAAGTCGGAGGTCAGAAGTCGGAATATAAGTTGCCTCTGACTTCTGACCTCTGACCTCCGACTTCAGCTTTTTAGTCCTAAAATGACAAATGTCAATTTTTTAGGTATTATCACTAATTCTGATAAAAAAAAGCGCTTGATATTCAATACAAAAAGGGATTTTCAGTTATTTGTTATGGGTTTCCTTGCAGCAGCGCCCCGAACATCATGAAAAGTCCATTTCGTAACCTGGTCAGAATAGCCGTAGTGGTGCTTGTAGCAGTGCTATTGTTCAATTTCTTTGGATATTATCTTATCCAGTTAAATTCCAGGCAAAACGAAAAAATGGTGCAGTTGGTCAATATCGGCGGCCACCAGCACACGCTCAGCCAGCAGATCGCCAAAACGGTGCTCCTGCTTTGCAGCCCCTCGGTGGCCGATTCGGAAAAACAGGCCCTGCGCGATCAGCTCAAAAACAATACCGACTCCTTTATCAGCCGCAACGCCCTGTTGCGCAAAACCATCGATCATCTCAATTACGAGCCGGTGACCCCGCAGTTGCTGGAGATCACCAACCGCCTCACCAAAGCCCAATCTCATTTTAAAAGCATTGTAGCCGTTTCGCAGGAAGTGATGGCAGCCGACAGCCAGTTGCTGGCCATCAACGGCCCGCTTTATATCAGGCAGATACAATTCAGTGAAAGCCGCTTTTCGCCGCTGATGAGCGATGTGGTGCAGTTGTACACCCGCCTGGCCACCGATAAAATCGAAGAATCATCCACCATCAATACGGGCAAATTCGTTTCACTGATCATTGCTTTGGCCTGTTTGATATTGCTGGTGCTGGAACCCCTGTTCCGCAGCAGCAAACGCAACTACGAGGCCTTGCAAACGGCCCGTAATGCCCTGCTGCGCGAAAAAAAATACCTTTCGTCCATCCTTAATTCACAAACCAACTATGTGATCCGTATCGATGGCGATGGCAATTTCACCTATATCAATCCCCAGTTCCTGCAAACCTTTGGTTACGACGAACTGGACCTGCTGGGTACCCCGTTTTATGCCTGTATTTATCCCAAAGATGTGTTGCGCTGCCGCGAGCTGGCTGCTCAATGCTGGCAAAACCCCGGCACGGTATACAAACTGCTGATCAGGAAACCGATCAAGGATACCGGTAATTTTCAATGGACCGACTGGGAATTCCTGGCGCTTCAAACCGAGAACGGTGTTTCGGAGATACAGGGCATTGGTGTGAATGTAACCGAAAAGGTAACGGCCGAAAAACTGAAGGAAGAAGCCATCGGCACCCTGTCGTATGGTATGACCTACGCGCGCATGGGTAGCTGGAAGCTGGATGTAGGCCAAAGCGATATGGAACTGAGCAAGGAGTTCCTGAACCTGCTGGATGAAGAAGACCTGCGGCCGGTGGCCATTCCCTTCGCCGATTTTGTGAACTGGTATGTGATACCCGAAGACCGCGCCATGGTAATGAAAGAATTGGAAGAGGCCGTTAAAAACCGCTATAACAAAGATTACGAAACCAGTTTCAATTGCCGCGTTACCACACGCAGCGGCCAGATCAGGTACCTGTTCATGAAAGCCAAGTTTGTGGAGGAAGGCAGCGGTATTGGCATTGCGCAGGATATCACCGTTCAAAAAGAATCGGAGCAGGCGTTGCAAAACAGCGAACAAAAATTCCGTTTGCTGGCCGAACACTCCGAGGATATCATTTCGGTGACCATGCCCGATGGCACCCTGCAATATGTATCTCCCTCGGTGGAAAAAGTGCTGGGTTATAGCCGCGAAGAAATAGAAGGCCGTTCTGTGACCGATTTTATACATCCCAAAGATGTATCGGCATTTATCGGGCTGCGCAGAAAACTCTATAGCCCGGGTTTCGAAAAACTCACGCTGCGGTTCAGGATACGAACCCGTAATGCAGATTTTATTTGGCTGGAAAGTATATTAAAAACCGTGCATGAGCAGGGTGAGATGATCAACATCATTGCCACCTCGCGTAACATTACCGAACAAAAAAGGGCCGAGGCCGAACGCGAGCACCTGTTGCAGGACGTAAAACAGTCCGAAGAGCTGTTGCGTACGGTGATCAACTCCACACCCGACTGGATATTTATCAAGGACCCCGGCCACCGCTATATGCTCATCAACCAGGCCTATGCCGATTCCATTCACAAAAAAGCGCAGGAGATCATTGGCAGGGACGACCTGGAACTGGGTTTCCCCGAAGAAATGGTAAAAGGCGATCCTTCGCGCGGCACGCCGGGTTTTTGGCAGGATGATGATGAAGTGATCAAAACCGGTAAGATCAAATATATTCCTGAAGAACAGGTGCCGGTGAATGGACAATTGCAGGTGATGAGCACCATCAAAGTGCCTTTGCGCGATACCGATGGACAGGTATGGGGCGTGCTGGGTTTTGTGCACAACATCACCCAGTTGAAAAAAGGCGAAGACAACCTGCGCCGTAAAGACCAGTTGCTGCAGGCAGTAGCCGAAGCCACACACCAGCTTATCAGTAACAACCACCTGGAGCAGGCCATTGGCGAAGCCATCCAGCTGCTGGGTTTGAAAATGCAGGTAGATGCCATTAATGTATACACCACCGAATACGATGATGCCAACGACAAATGGTATTCCAACAGGCTGTGGCAATGGGAAAGTAAAACCGACGAACTGATCTACCGTACCCCCGAGTTCCAGCGCCGCGAACTGCAAATGCACCTGCCCTGGCTGCAAACATTATCCAGGGAAGAGATCTACAGTTGCCATGTAAAAGATATGGATGATGGCGAGCTGCGTAGTTATTACGAAGACAAGAACATAAAAACCGCCGCCATTCTGCCCATCTTTACCATGCACCGTTTCTGGGGCTTTGTAGGATTCAGCGATTCGAAGGAAGAACGTGAATGGACCATCACCGAGTTTACCATACTGCAATCCTTTGCCGCCACGCTGGCCGCCGCCATCGAGCGTAAACAAATGGAGCAGGAACTGGTGCAGGCCAAAGAGCTGGCCGAATCGGCCAGCCGGGCCAAAAGTGAGTTCATGGCCAATATGAGCCACGAATTACGCACACCCATGAACGGCATCATTGGTTTTACCGACCTGGTGCTCACCACCAACCTGCAGCGTTCGCAAAGAGATTACCTGGATAATGTAAAAAAATCTGCCTATGGTTTGCTGGAGATCATTAACGATATTCTCGATTTCTCGAAGATAGAGGCCGGTAAACTACAGATAGATCATACGCCTTTCAGGATAGACGAGCTGGTAGAAGAAACCATCGATATACTCACCGTAAAGGCTTTTGAAAAAAAGCTGGAGATGATCTGCCACATCGATCCGCTGATGCCATCACGTGTAAACGGCGATCCCGTGCGTATACGGCAGATCTTTGTGAACCTGCTGGGCAATGCCATCAAGTTTACACAACAGGGCGAAATATTTGTATCACTGAAAAAGGGCGGCAATATCTATGTCAAAAACGACAAAAAATACATCGATATGGAACTGTCTGTGCGCGATACCGGCATAGGCATTCCCAGGGAAAAACTATCCAAGATATTCGACAGCTTTACCCAGGCCGATTCATCCACCACACGCAAATACGGCGGCACGGGGCTGGGGCTTACCATTTCGAAAAGCCTGTCGGAACTCATGCACGGCGACCTGCAGGTAAAAAGCGAGATCGGCCGTGGCAGTACGTTTACGCTGCGCCTGCCGTTGGAGGTGGTGAACAGCGAGCCACAGATCACCGCGGCCTATCGCCCGCCTTTACAAAAGGTGCTGGTGGTAGACGACAATGCCACCAACCGCTGGCTCATGCAGGGCATCTTCCGTTATTTCAGCATTACCTGCGAAATGGCCGGCAGTGCACGCGAGGCGCTGATGATATTGAACCGTATCCAGGAAAACGGCGAGCCGCTCGACCTGGTGATCACCGATCACCACATGCCCGAAATGGATGGCATACAACTGGTGCAGGAGATGCGCAAAACCATGTCTATCCATCAACCGGTGATACTCATGTTGTCGTCGCTTGAAAAAGAGCTGTTCCGCCACGAAGCCGAAAAGCTGGGTGTGCACAGCTTCCTGTCTAAACCCGTGAAATTGTACGAGCTATACGCCCTGCTTACCGCCATGTACAACAATGGCCGTAAGGAGGAGGTGGTGAACCCCGTCATACCCACCATTGAAAAAATCGCCGATGCCGCCACCATTATGGTGGTGGAAGACGAGCCCATCAATATGATGCTGATCTCGGAAGTGCTGAACAAAATGGGTTTCGAGGTGATCAAGGCCAGCAATGGCCGGCAGGCGCTTGACATATTACCGCGCTTCTTACCCGAGCTGATCTTTATGGATGTGAACATGCCCGAAATGGACGGCTACACCACTACCCAGTACATAAGGCAAATGCCCGAGCCCTACAAATCCATCCCGGTGATAGCCCTCACCGCCGATGCCATGCAGGGCGACAAGGAAAAATGTATCGAAGCCGGTATGAACGACTATATTTCCAAGCCTTTCAGGCTGGAGGAAATCGAGGAGATATTGAAAAAGAGGATGTTACTGGTATAGGTACGGTATTTGCGGCAAATGCAACGCGGGCGGGCGTTTCCCCGTCTTTACAGTCAATTAAAAGCCATGAACAAACTAAAAAACAATCCCTCTCTTATATTCTGCCTGCTGATGGATGTCATCGGCTATGCCACCTACGCCCTCCCCTTCCTGGGCGAGTTTGGTGATATTGTATGGGCGCCTGTTTCGGCCCTCATTTTTTATAGAACCTTTGGCGGCTGGAAGGGTGCCTTTGGCGGTGTGTTCAACTTCGTGGAAGAGCTGTTGCCCGGTTTCGATTTCATTCCCAGCTTTACCATCATGTGGTTTATGCAAAGGCTCAAAAGTCCGCGTATGCACTATCCCATTACAAACCGGTAGCCGATCCCTTTTATGGTAATTATTTCCAGCGTATCGTCTTCTTTGAGATAGCTGCGCAGCCGGGTGATGTATACATCGAGGTTGCGGGAGTTGAAAAACGAATCGTTGCCCCAAAGCAGGTTCAGTATGTCTTTGCGGTCGATGATGCGGTCGCGGTTTTCGTACAATAATTTCAGTAATTCACTTTCGCGAAATGAAAGCTTTTTTTCTTCGCGCGGGCTGGTGAGGGTCTGGCGCGTGACATGGAAATTGTACTGGCCAATATGTAGAATATCTTTTGCCGGGTTAGGTCTTTCTTTTATGCGTAACACATTTTCTATTCGCACGATCAATTCTTCCATGCTGAATGGTTTGCGAATATAATCGTTGCCACCGAGGGTGAATCCTTTTACCAGGTCTTCGGTTTGTGTTTTGGCGGTGAGAAAGATGATGGGCACGGTGGCATTCAGTTCCCTGATCTCGCCGGCCAGGGTAAACCCGTCTTTGTTGGGCAGCATGATATCCAGTACACATACATCGGGCTGTATGCGTTTAAAGGTGCTCAACACATTCATGCCATCGCTTTCCATCACCACTTCAAAACAGCGGCTTTCCAGGCTTTCTTTTACGATCTTGCCCAGGAACTGTTCGTCTTCTACATACAGGATGGTTGTTTTATTCATGCTGTTGACGGAAGTTTAACGGTAAACCGGCTGCCGATACCGGGTTGGCTTTCCACTTCTATTGAACCATAATGGCGTTGTACTACATAGGCCACATAACTCAAACCCAATCCATAGCCTTTTACATTATGTGTATTGCCTGCCGGTACGCGGAAAAATTTATCGAATATCTTTTTACGGTATTCGGCCGGTATGCCAATGCCGTTGTCGGTAACGTTCAGCTCCACGTGATTTTCCAGTTCTTTTAATTCCACGCTTATCGAAGGATTGTTTTTGCTGTACTTGAGGGCATTGTCCAGCAGGTTGAACAACACACTGGTGATATGCAGGCGATCGGCATGAATGGAAAAATCTTTTCCATCCAATTGAATGCTTACCTGCGCCTTGTATTTTTCAAACTGCAGTTTCATAGAGGTCACCACTTCGTTTACCAGCTGGGCCAGGTTCACCAGTTCTTCTTTTAGTTCTATCTGTTGTTTTTCAAACATCGATAATTTCAGCACCTTGTCTACCAGGAACGATAACCGCTGTAATTCGTTTTGAGATATGGCCAGGTATTCTTTAGTGCGTTGCGGGTCTTGCAGGGCATCGAAGCTGCGCAAGGCTTCTATGGCCACGCTTACCGTAGCGATGGGTGTTTTAAGTTCGTGGGTGATATTGCTGATAAAATCGTTCTTGATGCGGGTAAGCCGGCGCTGCTGCACAAGGCTGCGGAGCAGCAGGGCAAACGACAAAACCGTCAATCCTACCAGCAGCACCGATACCAGGATTTGCGGCACCAGTTTTTTAAGAATGTAGCCGTTCTTATTATCTACCTCTACGCGGTAGGTAAGCGGCTTTCTGAAACCGATGGTTACTTCGTTGCCGTTCTCAAAACCGGGTGGTACCAGCTCGTCGGGGAAGGTGCCGGGTTCTGCGGTGATGTGGAAGGGCAGGTTCAGTTTTTCGGAGGCCAGTAAATACGCGTATTTGGCAGTGATATCCTCTACTGTAATAGAGTCCTGTAAAGAATCCACCGCGCTCAGCACCTGTACAATATCGGCGCCTGCACTGTCTCTGAAAAAACGCACCTCGCGCACGGAGTCCCTGCCCGGACCCCGGTCGTTAAAATAATGCAGCACTTTGTTGTCGCTGAAGATCATGCGGCTGTTCTTGCCCCTTCTCCGGGTGGTGGAATCGAAGGCCCTTCTTTTGATGGCATCTATCACTTTCACGGCGCCGATGGGCGCTGCCCTGAAATGTACATTGGTATCGAGCTTGAGTTTTTCGGCCTGTACGCGTTGAATGGCTTCGCGAAATAATACGTTGGTGCGGAAATTGAGCTCCCTGTTTTCGTCGCGATAGTTCATCACCAGCCAATATAACTGGAAGGCGGCCACGGCAACAATGGCCAGCAGCATCAGCACAACAGACAAATACAGGCGGCGTTTGGTCATACCCGCAAAAGTAGCCTATTCATGGCTATGGGAAAGAAGCCGTTAACCTTAATTAACATTATACCAAGGTGCGTTAACCTGTTGGCGGCCCCGGCTGTAATAGCTTTGAGAAAAACTCAGCGGCATGAAAACAATTGTTTTATTAGCGGTCATATTGATTAGCAACCAGCTACAGGCGCAGCAGCAACAGGGGCGCGTGGTGTACGAGCAAACCCGGCAGTTAAGGATGCGTATGATGGGTATGGGCGGCGGTGGTGAGCAGGTGATACCGCGTACGCATACACAGCAAATTGAAGTGTTGTTTACCAACACGGCATCGCTGCGCCGGCAAATACAGAACGAGTTGCCCGATGCGTTTGCCAGCGGCGATGGCGGTGGTAACCAGATACGTATTATGGGTGGGCAAGATGATATTAGCTTTCATCATTTTGCCGAAGGGCGTAAAGTAGAACAGCGTGAGTTTGCTACCAAACAATATATCATTACCGATAGTATTCAAAAGCTGAACTGGAAACTCACGGGTGAAAGTAAAACGGTATTGAATTATGCCTGCCAGCAAGCCGTGGCAACACGTATTGGCAAGCGTATGGAAATGAGTATGGAAAACGGTAAGATGAGCCGTAAGGAAGTGCCTGATACGGTTCGTGTGGTAGCCTGGTTCACGCCAGCCATTCCTGTTCCTGCCGGCCCGGAATTGCAGGGGCAGTTGCCGGGGTTGATATTGGAGTTGGAGATGGGGGATCAGGTATCCTATAAGGCCATAGAAGTGTCGCCGAAGGTAGATGCTTCGGCGATCAAGGAACCGAGGAAGGGTAAGAAGGTAACGATGGAGGAGTTTAATAAGGAGCGGGAAAAGGTGATGAAGGAAATGGAGGGGAGGGGTGGAAGGATGATAAGGAGGGGTGGTTGACGGTTTGTCAATCCCTCGATAACACCAACGCGTTATACTTCCCTAAATTAATTTTAATACTATTCTCCTCCAGGGTCTCGGCTTCATACGCCTCGTTACCGGTAAAGGTTTCGTCATAACCCTTCCAGTCGCTGTTAAACCGCACCTTCCACTGGCCTTCTTCCGGAACTGCAATCACGTAGTCTGTATGCTCTTTATCAGCAAAATTTATTATTACCACCACACTGTCCTTATACCCGCCTTCATTCCACCGGTGAAAAGCCACCACCTTATCTTCATGGTTCATATGAATAATTCGGGTATGCTGCCCGGTAAGACCTTTGGTAACGCCATCGGCATTACGGCGCAAACGAATACAATCCCTGTACAACCGTGCAATCCCTTTGAACTCCGAAAACTTCGACCAGTCCAGCGGCTGCGTATCAGAAAAGCTGCCGCTTTCTACAAACTCCTGCCCCTGGAATATCATGGGTATACCCGCACAGGTCAATGTCAACACAGCGCCCAGTATAGAACGTTTTTTGGCAAACCAGTTCTGTGCATCATCCGGCGCAATCTCATCGGGCACACGCGTTTTTCCATTCGCCACATCATCGTGCGACTCGGTATAGATCACCCGTTGAAAAGCATCACCATTAAAACAATGCATAATGGCATGTTCAATATGGTGTAAATCGCGGCTGGCATCATCGGGCACCTTCAGCACATCACGCACATTAAACGTAAAGCCTGGATCCCACTGCGTGCTGAACCCTTCACCACCCTCCCCGGTTGTTTTTGTGATCCATTCGTTATTCTGCAGGTCTTCGGCAATGGTGATCTTATGCGGAAAACGCTGCCGCACCTCTTCATTGATCCATTGCATCAAAGTCCATCCATCGGGCAAATCGCCTTCGGGCTGTTCCTTGCCATGTACATTGCGTATAAATGAAATGGCATCGGTACGCAACCCGTCTACATGATATTCTTCCAGCCACATCAACGCATTGTCCCTGATGTATTGCCGCACTTCCTTTCTTCCATAATCCGGCCGGGTATGGCCCCAGGGTGTTTGAGCCCGCCAGTCCTGGTAAAAATAAATACCACCGCAACCGTTTTCGCTCCAGCCATCAAACTGCCAAAGATCCAGGTCGTCGGGACCAAAATGGTTATACACTACATCGAGTATCACGGCAATACCGGCCTCGTGCGCGGCATTCACCAATTCTTTAAAACCCTTTACACCGCCATAATTCTGTTCAATGGCAAAGGGATGCGAGGGATTATAGCCCCATGAAAAACCACCGGGAAACTCAGTGGCAGGCATGATCTCGATGGCATTTACACCCAGCGCTTTCAGGTAGCCCAGGCGCTCCTTTACCGAATAAAAAGTGCCGTGCTCGCCATCTTCCTTCACATGAAAAGTACCCACATGCATTTCATAGATCACCAGCTCGTTCCAGGCGGGCATTTCAAAGTCATGATCGGTCCATTCAAAATTCGGATCGATCACTAAGGAGTTACCATTGCTATTGGTGACCTCCTTGGCATAAGGATCGTTACGGAAAAGCTTTTCTTTACCCGTATCGATGATATACTTGTATTCGTTGTTAAAAGCGGCTTCGGGAACATCGGCGCCCCAATACCCATCGCCTTCGTGGTTCATTTCATTGGCTGTTTCCGACCAGTTGTTGAAATCACCGGTCACAAAAACTTTTTTGGCATGTGGCGCCCAAACGCGAAAGAATACGCCTTTGGCATGTGGTATGGCGCCCATACCCTCTATGCGGGCGGGCATTTTGGCGATAGTGGCTGTAGATTGTTGCATAATGTTACTTGTGATTTACCCATATGCAAATTCGCAGCCACGTAGCCCTCAACACGAAGCGCTTTAATTATCACCTTCTTATGATGCGCATACCTTTCTCGGCATCGCCCATGGCCAGCCCATTCTTACTGAGGCTGTAAGTAAAGCTCAGCATAAAGAACCGTTGCAGGGTTACTACCCTTTTGTCTTCGATATAGTTTTGATTGGCATTGCGGCTAACGCCTATATTGCGGTTCAGCAGGTCGAAGGCGCTGAACTTCAGCTCACCGCGGTTAAAACGCAGGAACTGTTTGCTGATCCAGGCATTCCATAAAGGCACTTCGGTGTTAAAACCGGCGGCACGCTGGCTGTTGATGGTGTAGGTAAACTCGGTATTGAAGAAAAAATTATGGGGCAATTGCCAGCTCAGTTCCGAACTGTATACCTGGTTGAAGTATTCGGTGTTAAGGGCGGGCTGCAGGCTGTATTTGGTTTTGTAATAGCTGAAACCGCCATTCAGGATAAGATCGAGCTTTTCACCGAGGCTGAAATCCAGTCTGAGGTTGGGACCAATATCCAGCGCATCAATCCCATTCATCACGCCATTGATGAATTGTTTGCTTTTGGTATAACCGGCGCCTGTGCTCAGGTTTACATCTCCCTTCATAAACTTCAGGGGAAAACCCCAACTGATATCGCCGTTGATATCATACACGCCATCTACATTCACCGGCATGGTGGTTTTTACACCCAGCGAATCGATGATGTCGTAATTGACGATCTTGTTATCGGTACGGCGCAGGTTTACAAATGCAAACAGGTTCTTGTTTTGAAACGGGTTTACCGAAAAGAAATTCAGCAGCAGGGCATGTGTGAACTCCTGTTTCAGATCGGGGTTACCAGCCCTGATATTCAGCGGATCGCTGATATCGGGCACAGGCTGTAACTGCGAAACAGTGGGTTGATTGGTGCTGGTGGTATAATTCAACCGCAGGGTTTTATACCGGGTAAAACTGTATTGAAAACGCGCATTGGGCAGCCAGTTGTAAAACGATTGACCTATTACGGAATCCTTATTCCCCGATATGATCTTGCCTTCCAGTTCAGACTGCTGCCAGTTAACCCCGGCAGACAGGTTCCACTTGTTTTGCTGCATACGCCACCTGAACCCGGCCGAATTGTATCCATAAATATTTTCATAGTCATTGCTCAGCGCCTCATTCAACAGGTCGTGTTTACTGCTGGTTTCATTGTAATCATAGGTAAGTTTGGAGGAGGTGCTTTTGGTATGGCTTTTAGCCACGCTGAATTCCAGCAGCGACTTTTTGAATAAGGGTTCGGTATACACCGCCCGTGCGGTATATCCGCTTAAGTCGCTACTGCTGGTGTATTGCTGGTCGATGCTGTCGGTGCGCACCTTCTGGCCTGCCGCATTTCTAAATGTATTGGCGGTGACCAGGCTGCCATCGCCATCGCTCGTATTCCAGTTGTTTTGCAGACTCAGTGAAAAGGTCCTTCCTTTTTGTTTTAATTTTTTACGAAACAACAGGTCGTTGCGGACATTAAACCCTTCGTTGTAAGAATAGGCATCACTAAAGCCATCGCTGCCGGGCAGTTGCTCTGCCGAAAGCGTTTGGTAATCACTGAATATCTTACTGCTGCTTTGCTGGTAGCCCAGCGAAGGAGATATTTTTAATGAATGAAAGGAGTCGATTTGTATATCGGCGCCCAGGTTCAGCTTATGGCTGTTGTTGAGGTTTTGGGTTTGAGCATGCTGGTTGTAGAAATACGATGAATCGGGGAGAAAATATTGACGCTGCGTCCAGCTTTCGGTATTGGGACTGTACCGGTTGTAGAAATAATTGCTGGTGAATTCGGTTTTGTTACCGATTATGTTGTTGTAGTTGATGCCGCCGCCCCAGATGGTTTTTATGCCGTCATTGGTATTGCCACCGTTGTTGTTATCGTTGGCCATGTTGATCTGTATCCGGGGACCGCCGCCTGCCGCTTCGCGGTTCATACCACTGTTGAAGCTGAGCATATCTCTGAAAGAAAAACCTTCAGCATTGGTATTGTTACCCATGCCAATCACCGATAGCTGGCGGGCGCCCTTGAAAGAGTTTACATTGAACTTACCCTCGTAGCGGTCTTTATTGCCGGCCCCGGCGGTGATCTTTCCAAACATGCCTTTCTTTTTATCTTTTTTCAGCGTGAGGTTGATGGTTTTTTCGCTGTTGCCATCATCAAAACCGGTGAGTTGCGCCTGGTCGCTCATGCGTTCGTATACCTGTACCTTGTCAACGGCATCGGCGGGCAGGTTGCGCGTGGCAATCTTGGGGTCGGTGCCGAAAAACTCCTTGCCGTCTACCATTACTTTTTTTACCTCCTGCCCCTGCGCTTTTACGGTGCCGTCTTTTTCTACTTTTATACCGGGTAGCTTTTTCAAAAGGTCTTCCACGCTGGCATTGGGCACGGTTTTAAACGAGCCGGCATTGTATTGCACGGTATCCCCTACGAGTGTAACCGGGGGCGCTTCGGCGGTTACGATCACTTCATCCAGCATTTTTGACTTATCGGTTAGTGCCAGTTGTCCAAGGTCTACTTCGCGATGGGTGTTGTTGATGGTTATAAACCGGTTGCTGTTATGATAGTTTATATGGGTTACCATCAGGCGGTATTCACCATAGGCCAGCCCGGTTAGCGTGAATTGTCCTTTGGCATCGGTCATGGTAAAGCTTACCAGCGAAGAATCTTTTTTTTGCAACAAGGTGATCGTGGCCGAAACAACGGGTTGTTTGGTGAGTGTATCGAAGGCCACACCCCTGATGGCTCCTTGCTGAGCCAGGGTAAACAGGTATGCCAGGCAACATGCCGTGAGCAGGTATATTTTCTTCATTGTACGAAGCTATTCCTACACGGCAGGAAAGCAGGTTAACCTGCGTTGGATTAATGTTAATGAAGGTTAAAACTCATCAACTTGTAGTCTACTTCGGTGGGCTCGTAAACCATCAGTACAATGGTCCATTTTTCCTCAACCTGGCGTAGCACCAGTTCCACCTTCAGCTTTTGCACCATACCGGTGGCGGGCAGGAAATGAAAGAAAATGACGTTTTGTTTTTTACCCTTATCCGGCATTTCAAATAAGCCGTTAAGGATAACAGGCTTTTCGCCCTGAACCTTGATGATGGTATTGTGGATCTGCTGATACAGCTCGCTGTAACGCATTTTGGCTTTCTCAAAATCGGGAGAAGCAAAAAGTTCCCTATCCCAACTAAAGGTTTTTTTGCTGTTGAAACGATAATCTTCTATTACCTTTTTAAGGGTAAGGTTTGTTTGATTGCTGAAAACACCCTGGGCTTTAACGGCCATGGTAAACCATATGCCCCATAATAAACAGGTGACTTTCTTCATAGAAGCGGATTTGGCGGAAAATTAGGAAAAACAACCTGCCCCTGGTATAGTAAAAATACGAAGCACGCCGGCACACAATAAAATAATGCCGGGCGGCGTTATTCCCAGTACCTTTCAACTATTTATTAAAAAACCTGGAATTCAATATCAATGAAAAAAGATCCCATGTACTATGACGTTCACCGGGCCAAGATCTACAAAACCATTTATCGCCCTTCTTCCAACCTGGTTCGTTTAGCCAAAAGCCTTATTGTTGTATTGATGTCGGGTAACTCACCCATCAGCACCACTTATTCGAAGAGAAGAATTCATTAACAGATAACATTATACTATTAGCACTTACCTCTGAAACCACATTTGTAGGTGCTATGCCTCCCGGTTATGCCGGGAGGATTTTTTTTTGCCTGTCATGTAACTTAAGGTCTGCCGCCGCCCCTGCGTGGCGCATCACCCGATGGCGCTGCCTGCCGTTCAATCTGGCGTTGAATACTGCGCGGGAAGTTCTGGGTACCGCTGCGTTGCTGGTTACCGGCGCCGGCACGGTTGAGGTTATACGTGAAGGTGAGCATGAAGTATCTCCTCAATACCATACTGCGGGTATCCTGTACGTAAAAGTCGCCCACAGTACGCGTGATACTCTGGTTCTGGTTCAACAAATCGTTCACCGAAAATTTCAACTCACCATTTTTCTTCTTAAACATTTGATAGGCCAGGCTGGCATTCCACAACGGAACATTTTGATTAAAGCCGTTGGCACGGCCGGTATTTACTAAATAATCGAAGTCGTTATTCAATACAAATCCATTCAGGAAATAATAACTTACATCCGCAGAATAGGTTTGTGTATAATACTCATCGTTCTGTTCGGGACGCGATGAATAATTCAGTTTGTTATACGATATACTGGCATTCAACCCGATATTAAACATCTCCTTGATGTCGAGGTTGATCCCCGCGCCCTGTGTAACGGTAAACGTTTTGGTGACATTTTTTACCTGGTACAAAAGGCTCACATCGCGGTTGTACACAATGTTGTTGTTGAAGTTGATATTACTTCCTTTTAACGCTCCCGTAAGCGGTATGCCATAGGTAATAAACGAGGAAGCATTCACAGCGCCATCCATATTCACCGGTACTATGTATTGTGCACCTCTTACATTACTGTCTATACCAAACCTTTTGATCTGCTCGGGCCGAAGGCTGTCGATGCTGTTTACGATCTTGTTCATGGCATTGCCCAGATTCACATTCACCGACAGGAACTTGAAGGTGGTGGTATTAAACGTGTTGTAATTGATATTGATATTATTGTTGAACTGCTGCTTCAACCCGGGGTTACCATTGGTCACCTGCAGCGGGTTCGATACATCGGCTACATCCTGCAACTGCGAAATGCTGGGCTGATCGGTAGCGCCACGGTAAAAGATGCGCAGGTTTTTGGTACGGCTGAAGCTATAGTTGTAATTGGCCGTTGGAAAGAAGTTTACGAAACGCTGTTTAACGGTGGTATCCGAATTATCCAAAGCCCTGTTGCGGTAATTCTCCATTTCTGAAAATTCCACGGCGCCGCCCAACTGGAAATTGTATTTGGCGGTTTGCACCCTGAAATTCAAACCGGCCCTGTGCGCAATAAAGTCGTTCTCGAAATAGTTGGTCTGCGCCAGGTTGATGGAATCGTATTTACCGGTGCTGCTCAAATTCCAGGCATCGCGGTCGCTGGTATTGTGCCGGTTCGAGTACCGGTAGTTAAACTCCAGCAGTTTATTTAAACCGATCGGTTCGGTATAGGATGTGCTGATAACGTTGCTAGACGATTTGGTTTTCTGCGTGGTCCGGATATTCTGGTTCAGTAAACCATTTACATTACCGTCCTCATCATAGTACCTCAGCATGCTTTCACTGCGGCCATACCCATCGCTGTTGTTGATGCTGTTGTTCCAGCCCACGGTAAGGGTGCGGCCCGTTTTATTAAAGCGCCTGCGGTAGAGCAAATTATTGTTCAGCGAATACCCGTTGCGCGTATTTTCATCTATGCTTCTTCCATTGTTGTCGAGAAAGGTGCCTGCCGGTTTTGTGGCATGGGTAATAATAGAGTCGCTGCTAAAGCTGTTGGAATTTTGTACGGTTAAGGTAGGCGTAAACAACAGCGAGTTCATACTGTCGATATAAAACTCCATACGCAGGTTAGCCCGGTGGTTCTCGTTTTTGTTGGCGCCAAATACATTTTCGCTGCGCAAGGCCGTTGAATCGGTGTACTTGAACTCGGTGAGGCTTTCCTGTTCCCGGCGGGTATCGCTGGTTGAATAAAAATAGCTGCCGGTTACATCTATCTTGCTGCCCCATTTATCGGTGTAGTTGATACCTGCATTGGTGTTTTTGGTGATGCCTGAGTTGCCACCGCCAAAGCCGCCAAAACCACCACCACCAAAACCACCGCCACCAAAGCCGCCGCGTCCGCCACCACCACGTCCGCCACCTCGGCCTCCGCCGCTAAAACCACCGCCGCCACCGCCGCCACGCGATCCAAAGCCACCCATGGTGCTTACGATATCATTGAATGAAAAGCTTTGCCTGTTCAGGTTGTTGGAGCCGGCCAGTACCGAAATGCGCTGGTCGCCGTTGAACCTGTTGAACATACCGCTGGCCTGGTAGCGGCCATCATCGCCGGCGCCGGCCATAAAGCGGCCAAAATAACCCTTGCGTTTATCTTTCTTCAGTTTTATGTTCAGGGTTTTTGAGCGGCTGCCATCGTCTATCCGGGTAAATTTGGCCTGGTCGCTCATATCGTCGAATACCTGCACCGATTCAATCATATCGGCGGTAATATTTTTGGTGGCCAGCTTGGGGTCGGTACCAAAAAACTCCTTGCCGTCCACATATACCTTTTGAATATCTTCCCCCTGGGCTTTTACATTACCGTCCTTATCTACCTGCAAACCCGGTAGTTTCTTCAACAGGTCTTCGGCGGTGGCATTGGGTTTTGTTTTAAAGGCATCGGCCCTGAATTCCACGGTATCTTTTTTTACCTGTATGGGCGGCGCCTCCACGATCACCTCGGCCAGCATGGTATTTTTCTTATCCATATATATGGAGCCAAAATCGAGATGGGCCGAATCGGCGGAGATCCTGAAACGCAATACATGGGGGGTATAACCCTGGTAGGTGATCATCAGCCGGTACCGGCCGGTGTCTATATTATTTATCTGGAATATGCCTTTGTCGTTGGCGAGGGTGTAGGCCACAACGGCCGAATCGGCCGAGTGCAGTACGGTAACCGTAGCATCGGACAATACTTCCTGGTATAAGGTATCAATCAACTTGCCCTGTACGCTGCCCGAGACCCGCTTTTGGGCCTGAGCGCCGGCAGCGATACCCAGTAAAATGAGCAACAGGGTAAAAATATTTTTCATGTGTGGGTTTATATACGAATTTGACGCCGCCGGCCTGCCAAACTTGCGGCCGGTGGGGGGTGATACTGTAGTTGGCGTCTTAAATGAGTTAGCTGAACAGGTATTCCACATCTTCCCTGGTAAGCGACTTCACGAAACCTTCGTCGTCGGTGATCAGGTCCTTGGCCAGCAGGCGTTTCTTTTCCTGCAGTTGAAGGATCTTGTCTTCAATGGTATCCTTACAGATCATCCGGTACGCGAAGATGTTTTTCGTTTGACCAATACGGTGTGTACGGTCAATGGCCTGCTGCTCTACGGCCGGGTTCCACCAGGGATCAACAATGTACACATAGTCGGCAGCGGTAAGGTTCAAACCCACACCACCGGCTTTTAAGGAGATCAGGAATACGCGGCAATTCTCATCGTTCTGAAAACGTTGAATGGCGCGTTCCCTTTCCACGGCGGTGGTGCTGCCGTCGAAATATTCGAAGTCTACTTCCAGCTCTTTCAGCTTTTCCTTGATGAGGGCCAGCATGCCCAGGAACTGTGAAAACACCAGGGCCTTGTGGTTACTGATGTTCTCGGTGATCTCGCGGCCCAGTTCTTCGAGCTTTATACTGTGGTTGGGGAATTTTTCGGTCTCGTTCAAAATGGCCGGCGAATCGCAGATCTGCCGCAGCTTCATCAATCCCTGTAAGATGGTAAGCTGGGACCTCTGTATGCCGTTTTGTTCAATGGTGCCCATGATCTTGTCGCGGAAATCGTTGCGATAGGCATCGTAAATAGCCATCTGCTCGCTCTCCATCTCACAATACAGGATGGTCTCAATTTTATCGGGCAGGTCTTTCGCCACCTGTTCCTTGGTACGGCGAAGAATGAACGGGTATAATAACTTGCGCAGGTGATCCTTACGGTCGGCTTCGCCAAACTTATCGATGGGTATGGCAAACTCCTGGCGGAAGAATTCCATACTGCCCAGCATACCGGGGTTCAGGAAGTTCATTTGCGCAAATATGTCGAAGGTATTGTTCTGCAAGGGAGTACCACTCAGGCAGATCCTGTTTTTACTTTGCAGTAAACAGGCTGCCTTGGTAACCTTGCTGGTGGGGTTTTTGATGGCCTGCGATTCGTCGAGCACAATATAGTCGAACGGAATATCCACCAGCAATTTGATATCGCTGCGCAGGGTACCATAGGTAGTGATGATCACCTCGGCGCTCAGGAACTGGTCCTTGCTGCGGGTGCGTTCACCGCCATGGTGAATATAATAAGTAAGTGAGGGCGTAAACTTCTTGATCTCATTTTCCCAGTTAAACATCAGGGTGGTAGGGCATACCACCAGCGCCCTCAGCTTGCCATGTGTAGTGCGGTAATAGTTCAGGTAGGCCAGCGCCTGTACGGTTTTACCCAAACCCATATCGTCGGCCAGTATACCACCCCAGCCTATTTCGCTCAGGTAGTGCAGCCAGTGAAAACCATGCTCCTGGTAAGGCCGCAACACATGCTGCAGGTGCTCGGGCACGGGTATTTCCTTGATCTTGTTAAAGCCCTTGAGTTGTTCGTATTTTTCTTCGAGGCGTAGTACCAGTTCTTCTTCGCTGCGGTTGTCGTACAACTCGTCTATCACGCTCATATGGTATTTCGAAAGCCGCAGTTGGTTCTGCTTGCCTTCGCCTACCCTGAACAGCAGCGAATATTTTTTGATCCATTCTTCGGGTAAAATACCCAGGGTGCCATCGTTCAGCTGTACAAACTGCTGCCGGTTGCCCAATGCCTTTTTTACATCGGCAATGGTTACCTTTTGATCGCCGAACACAATATCCACACGGGCATCAAACCAATCGGTATTGCTGCTGATATGGATCTTGGTTTGCGGGCGGGCAGTATTGAACCGGAAGTTCCTCAGTGCATCGAAACCAAACACGGGCACCTTCATTTCCTTCATGGCATCTACAAACAAAAAGAACCAGTTGTTCTTCAGCACATCGCTGCCTTTCAGCGCCAGTTGCTGGCCACCTTCGGGGCGAATAAAGCCAGAATGCAATGCTTCCAGCTTTTTTACAAAGGCCAGTTCTTTTTCTTTATTGCGGTGCACGATGATCACCTTTTCGTTATCGGGTATCACCAGTTCGTCTTTGCCCCCGGGTTTTGTTTCAAACCCTTTATAACTGAACAGCGGTTGAAACACCAGGTAATCGCCTTTTTCCTGCAACACGATACGTTTTTCAGGATCGCCGTCTTTTACCTCGCTTACCATGGCCTGGTCAAAGTCTACATGGTATTCCCTGGTGAGGGGCAATACGTTTTTACGCAACTGCTCCGGCCAGTCGGCTTTTGAATAGCTGAGTTTTCCCTTGCCATGGTATTGCGTAACCAGGCTTACATCTTCGGTTTTATTCCACAGGAATAAATTATCGTTGTAGAAAAACAACAGGCTGCTATCGATCTCATTTTCGGTAATAGGCACATTTTGCCCGTTGAGTTTTACCCAGCACTCTATATCATAACTGTTCCTGCCGGCTACTACTTTAAAATGCGGAACGATATAATCGGTTACTATGCCGGCAGTTTTCAGGTTATCGGTCTTGAATGTTTTTTTGCCGTTCAGGAAATAAACAAAGGGGCTGGCGGCAATATCGTTGAACAGTTTTTTCAGTTTGGGATGCAGGTACTCTACGATCAGTCCCTTGGTTTCTTCGGGCAGGTCATCTTCTTCATGGTGAATGATGTTTTCCCAAATGCCGCTAAAGGGTGAATTGCGGTTGAGGTATTTGGTCACCTCGCCGTCCTGCATTTTGCGTATCAGCGATACCAGCGTTCTGTCGGTTTCGGTGAATACTTCCAGGTTCACAAATTTGGCCAGGTCCAGCTTTTCTATCTTGCCCGTATAATCGGTGCCCTCTTCGTTGGTATCCCCGCTTACGGCATCTACGGCAAAGCCCGGAAAACTGTCGTTGTTGAAATTAAATACCACGCCTACACGCTGGCCGGATTGCGGCGGCTTGTCTGCTTCCTCGGCTGCAGCCACTTCGGCTTCGGCAGGTACGGGCGGTGCTTCGGCCATGGCAGGCCTGGGGCGTGTTCGCGATGAATCCTGCGGCGATACGCGCTTGATGCTGGGATCCAACACGCGTAAAAACGGTTTACCGTCTTTATAAGTGAATTCAAATTTGCCTTCCAGGTTATCGCTGAGCTGATAGCCGTAGGCCTCGAGTAGTTTATTTTTTTCTTTATCCCAGTTGCGGATGGTATCGAAGTAATAGGGACCGTAGGCATTTAGCAATTGTAAAAACACAATCACCTTGGGCAGGCACAGCGGGTGCTGCCTGTCTTCGTAATTACAACTGGTATCGAAATTTCTTTCTTCGTTTTTGCGCAGCACCACTTTCCAGGGTGTGCCATCGATGGTTACGGTGGCCTTCACTACTTCGTCGTGCGCATATTCGATATCGGCGCGTTGGGTGCGCAGGTATTTTTCTGCTTCGGAATAAGTATCGGGCGAGCACAACAGGCGTAGCGTTTTCAGGTCGATGTATTTCATCTTCACCACCGTATGCTTCTGGTCGTACTCCACCTCTTCGGTCTTCAGCATGTTCTTATCCAGCATTTCCTGCAACTGTATAAGGGCGGCCGCTTCGTGGCGGCAAATATCACCCAGGTTGTAGGGGCAGGCACATCGAACCGATAAAGTCCTCGAGTCTTTAAATTTCTGGATATTTACCTTGTAATACGTACTGTAACTGTCGTCTTTGACCCTGAAGGTAACGGAATCGAGTAGTTCGTCATAATCCACCAGCTCTACATATCCTATCGCGTGAATCTTTTTTCCCCGACGGATTACTTCATCAGTTCCATTGGTATAAACGTACTTGATTAAATGGGGTAATGCCATGCTTTATAAATTTCCTGTTGCCGACTGTTCTAAAAAGGGCAATCTGCAAAAGTAAAGGAAAAAAGGCGAGCTTTTGAAGTAAAAATTTCATTAAAAGGCGGTTTTTACAAAGGCGTCGCATAAAAACGCATCAGGGGCCGAATTGTTCAAGCAATTGTTAAATATTGGTCATAAAAGGGCAACAACTGTTATACATACACACCACTACCAACCAATTAGGTGTTGATATCGACTTTTTTGGTATGGGCTTTGTCCCGTTATACCTTTGTTTAACCTAAGCCTGTAAATTATAGTTAAATGAACCCATCCATGCGTTTAGTTATTGTTCTGTTGTTCGTATCCTTATCTACTGTTGGCCAGCGATTGAAAAAGGCCGATAAGGCCGTGGTTACCAGCTTGCAGCAACATATCAGCTACCTGGCAGATGATAAACTGGAAGGCAGGCGGGCAGGTACCAATGGAGAAAAGCTGGCCCGGGAATATATCAGCCGGCAATTTCAGTCTATTGGCCTGGAGCCAAAGGGTGAACAAAGCTGGTATCAGCCCTTTGAAATTTACGAGGGCAAACAGGTCAATGATGCCACCTTTCTATACATCAATGACAATGAGCTGAAGTTGAATGAAGAATATTTTCCCTTTGTATATTGTCCAAATACGAGCCTTACAGCCGCTGTTTCACTGGCATTAAAAGAAACAGGCGTGCCCTGGTTTGCCGACCTGAAAGAATTGCAGGAAGAACATGCCGATAACCCACATTTTGACCTGAACGATGCCGTGAAAACCATTGCCGGCAAGGCTGCTGAAAAAGGCGCCACCGCCCTTTTTGTGTACAACTCTTCTGCCACAGCCGATCAACTGCAGTTCAATGGCCGCGATGCCACACAGCCACTGCGCATACCGGTTATTTATCTTACACAAAAAGCCAAACAAAAATATTTGTCCGATGAATCGGCCACCCTCGACATTCGTTTAAAAACCGATATCGGTGATAAAAAACGCACCGGCAACAATGTGATCGGGTTTATCAATAACGGCGCTCCCAACACGATTGTTTTTGGTGCGCACTACGATCACCTGGGATATGGCGAAGACGGCAACAGTATGTTGCGCAGCGGTGAAAAACAAATTCACAATGGCGCCGACGACAATGCCAGCGGTACCGCCGCATTGATTGAGCTGGCACGGCAGATGAAGCAGTCGAAAGATAAAAAGAACAACTACCTGTTTATTGCCTTTTCGGGCGAAGAGCTGGGTTTGTACGGATCGAAGTATTTCACCGAACATCCCACCATCAGCCTCTCCTCGGTAAACTATATGATCAATATGGATATGGTGGGCCGCTTGAGCGATAGCAGCAAAACGCTCACCGTGGGCGGTTATGGCACTTCGCCGGCCTGGGGCAGTTTGTTCCAGGATGCCTTGAAAAAGCAAAAGAACTTCACCGTTAAATTCGATTCCAGCGGCACCGGCCCCAGCGATCATACTTCGTTTTACCGGAAAGATATTCCCGTGCTGTTCTTTTTTACCGGTTTGCATACCGATTATCACAAACCCACCGATGATGGCGACAAGATCAATTATACCGGTGAGCTGCACATCATCCGTTTTATCGAAGACCTGGTAAAAGCCAGCAGCAAAGAAGGCAAGCTGGCCTTTCAAAAAACCAGGGAAACCAGTACCATGAGCACCGCCAGGTTCAGCGTTACGCTGGGCATTATGCCCGATTATACCTTTTCGGGTGGTGGCGTAAGAGTTGATGGTGTAAGCGACGGCAGACCCGCCCAAAAAGCCGGTATTCAAACCGGGGACATAATTGTACAACTGGGCGAGTACAGCACCGATTCGATGGAGACCTATATGCAGGCGCTGTCGAAATTCAAAAAAGGCGATTTGACCAAAGTAAAATATAAAAGGGGAAATGAA
>Ga0065721_10049307_pt1 | contig 38015 bp, 32 predicted proteins | sample Mesricmetagenome_FD_59108 | JGI IMG/M metagenome (GOLD analysis project Ga0065721, IMG submission 59108) | Mesophilic microbial community from rice straw/compost enrichment Sample: eDNA_1 v2 (version 2) | ecosystem: Engineered > Solid waste > Grass > Composting > Bioreactor | place: USA: Davis... | reverse complement strand
GGCTCTGGTGGAAATCGGCGGTACGGTCGGCGATATAGAATCCCAGCCGTTCCTGGAAGCCGTGCGTCAATTGAAAGTGGAACTGGGTCCCCAGCGCTCCCTGTTGATCCACCTCACACTCGTTCCCTATATCGCCACCGCCGGCGAGACCAAAACCAAACCCACCCAGCACTCGGTCAAGGAGTTGCGCTCCATAGGTCTGCAGCCGGAAGTGCTGCTGTGCCGTTCCGACAAGGTGATAGACGTGGATTCGCGCCGCAAGATCTCCCTGTTCACCAACGTGGAGGAGCGCGCGGTGGTGCCTCTGCCGGATGCCAACACCATTTACGCCATACCACGCATGCTGCAGGGATACGCCCTGGATCAGATCGTCTGCGAACGCTTGCAGATTGAAGCGCCCGAGGCGAACCTGTCCGAGTGGGATCGGGTGGTGGACGGCAAGCTCAATCCGGAGCACGAAGTCACAGTCGCCATGGTCGGCAAATATATGAATCTGCTGGATGCCTACAAATCCTTGAACGAAGCCCTGCAACATGCGGGCATTCACACCCGCACCCGGGTCAATCTGCGACACATCAACGCAGAGGATATAGAAGAGAAGGGCGTCGGATTGTTGGAAGGTGCGGACGCCATACTGGTGCCCGGCGGTTTTGGCGATCGCGGTATGGAAGGCAAACTGGCCACTGTGCGCTACGCCCGCGAGAACAAGGTGCCTTATCTGGGAATCTGTCTGGGCATGCAGTCGGTGATCATCGAATTCGCCCGCAATGTGCTCAACCTTCCGGAGGCCAACAGTACCGAATTCGACCGCAAGACCCCCCATCCAGTGGTGGGTCTCATCACCGAATGGGTGACGGCGGACGGTTCAGTGGAGAAGCGCGATGAGTCCTCGGATCTGGGTGGCACCATGCGCCTGGGCGCACAGGAGTGCCGTCTGGAGAAATTCTCCAAAACCCGGGAGATTTACGGCGAGGACGTAATCGTCGAGCGCCACCGCCACCGCTACGAGGTCAACAACCATTATCTGGATCAATTGCGCCAGGCGGGATTGTCCATTGGCGGCTGGTCTGCGGATGACACACTGGTGGAAGTGGTGGAGCTGCCGGATCATCCCTGGTTTATCGCCTGCCAGTTCCATCCCGAATTCACCTCCACTCCGCGCGATGGCCATCCGCTTTTCATCAGCTACATCAAGGCGGCTCTGGAACAGCGCCGCCGTAAGGAGAGCGCAGCATGAGTTCACCGGTAATTTCCGTAGGCTCGATCGAAGTCGCCAATCACCTGCCCATGGTGCTCTTCGGCGGCATGAATGTGCTGGAGTCCCGGGACCTGGCATTGCGCACCGTGGAAAAATACGTTGAGGTGACCTCACGCCTGAAGATTCCCTATGTCTTCAAAGCGTCTTTCGACAAGGCCAACCGCTCCTCCATCCACTCCTACCGCGGGCCGGGTCTGGAGGAGGGACTGGCGATATTTGCCGAGATAAAAAGCACTTTCGGCGTACCCCTGATCACCGACGTGCACGAAACCTGGCAGGCCCAGCCGGTTGCGGAAGTGGTGGACATTATCCAGCTGCCGGCATTTCTCGCGCGTCAGACGGATCTGGTAGAGGCCATGGCGAAAACCGGCGCGGTGATCAATATCAAAAAGCCGCAGTTTCTCAGCCCGGGCCAGGTGAAAAATATCGTGGAAAAATTCCGCGAGTGCGGCAACGATCAGCTGATTCTTTGCGAGCGCGGCACCTGTTTCGGCTACGACAATCTGGTGGTGGACATGCTGGGTTTTCGCACCATGCGCGAAGTCAGCGGCAATCTGCCGGTGATTTTTGATGCGACACACGCGCTGCAGCAGCGCGAAGCCACAGGCTCCGCCTCCGGCGGACGCCGTCGCCAGGTGCTCGAGCTGGCCCGAGCGGGCATGGCAGTGGGGCTGGCCGGCCTGTTTCTGGAAGCCCATCCGGATCCGGACAAGGCCAAATGCGACGGCCCCAGTGCTCTGCCGTTGCACCTGCTGGAGCCATTTCTGGCGCAGATCAAAGCGCTCGATGATCTGGTAAAAAATTTCCCGGATTTGAATATCGAATAATCCCAATCGACCGCCGGATTTTCCGGTGCCCAGTGTGACCAATGGAGACGAAACTCCCATGAGTAAAATTGTTGATATCAAAGGTTTTGAAGTCTTGGATTCCCGTGGCAATCCCACGGTGATGGCGGAAGTGGTTTTGGAATCCGGCGTGGTCGGCAGCGCTTGCGCACCCTCCGGCGCCTCCACCGGTACCCGCGAGGCACTGGAGCTGCGCGACGGCGATAAAAGCCGCTATCTCGGCAAAGGTGTGCTCAAAGCCGTGGCCAATATCAATGACATCATCAAGCCCTTGCTGCTCGGCAAAGAGGCCGCAGAGCAGCGCGCGCTCGACCAGCTGATGATCGACGCCGACGGCACAGAGAACAAATCCAAACTGGGCGCCAACGCCATATTGGCAGTATCCCTGGCGGCGGCCAAGGCGGCAGCCATAGACAAAAAAGTGCCGCTCTATGCCCACATTGCCGACATCAACGGCACCCCGGGTCAGTACACATTGCCTGTGCCCATGATGAACATCATCAACGGCGGCGAGCACGCCGACAACAACGTGGATATTCAGGAATTCATGATTCAGCCGGTGGCGGCACCCACCTTTGCTGAAGCTCTGCGTATCGGTGCTGAGGTTTTTCACTCACTGAAAAAAGTATTGTCAGCGCGTGGCCTGAATACCGCAGTCGGCGATGAAGGTGGTTTTGCTCCCAACCTGCCTTCCAACGAATCCGCTCTGCAGGTGATCGCCGAAGCGGTTGCCAAAGCCGGATATGAATTGGGCAAGGATGTGACCCTCGCCCTGGATTGCGCCGCTTCCGAGTTCTACAAGGATGGCGTCTATGATCTGGCCGGTGAAGGCAAGACTTTCACTTCCGCCAAATTCGCCGATTATCTGGCGGACCTCGCCAGCAAATATCCGATTCTGTCCATAGAAGATGGTATGGACGAGAGCGATTGGGAAGGTTGGGCCGGATTGACTCAGAAAATCGGTCACAAGGTGCAACTGGTGGGTGACGATCTGTTCGTTACCAACACCAAAATTCTCAAAGAGGGTATAGAAAAAGGCATAGCCAATTCGATCCTCATCAAGTTCAACCAGATCGGTTCTCTGACCGAGACCCTGGACGCCATCAAAATGGCCAAGGATGCAGGATACACTGCGGTCATTTCCCACCGCTCCGGCGAAACCGAAGACACCACCATTGCCGACTTGGCAGTGGCAACAGCTGCGGGCCAGATTAAAACCGGCTCATTGTCGCGTTCGGATCGCGTGGCCAAATACAACCGTCTGCTGCGCATAGAGGCGGAATTGCAGGGCAAGGCGCCTTACCGCGGTCGCGCCGAGTTCAAAAACTAAGTTGAAAAGGCTATGCTTTAGGGGCCCCTGTGCCGGCCCCTTTTTTGGCAGATCCAAATCTATGAAATGGCTAGTTGCGGTGCTCGTCGTCATTCTTCTGTATCTACAGTTTCGCCTGTGGATCGGTGACGGCAGTTATGCGCATCTGGCCAATCTGAAATCCGAAATTGCGCAGCAGCAGGCAGAAAACGCGCGCCTGCGCGAACGCAACCGTGCACTCACCGCCGAAGTCATGGCTCTTAAGAATGAAGAGGACGCGCTGGAGGAAAGGGCGCGCAATGATCTGGGCATGATCAAAAAAGGCGAGACCTTCTTCATGGTGTTGCCACCCGGCAGCCAAGCCTCCGGAAAATTATGATCCCTTCAGTCCGTCTGTGGGCGCTGGTCCCCGCTGCGGGATCCGGGCGGCGTATGGGTACCGACATCCCAAAGCAATATCTGCCGTTCGCCGGCAAGACCGTTTTGCAAATCACCCTGGAAAAACTCGCAGCCCTGCCTCAGATGGCGGGATTGCTGGTGGCCGTGTCTCAAGACGATGTCAGATTTTCCGAACTTGAACTGCCATCGCGGGTAACCCGTGTTGTCGGTGGACGCGAGCGCGCGGATTCCGTGTTCAACGGCCTGCGTCATCTGATGGCGCAGGGATATGATCGGGATTGGGTGCTGGTGCACGACGCCGCGCGTCCCTGCGTGCGCACGGAGAACATCGCCCGTCTGATGGAGCGCGTGTTGCAATCGGATTGCGGCGGCATATTGGCAGTTCCCATCGCCGATACATTGAAACAGTCGGCGGGCGGAAAAATCGCGCGCACTGTCGATCGCAATGGGCTTTGGGCCGCGCACACGCCCCAGATGTTTCGCGTAGGCGAATTGTTCCGTGCGTTGGAAACAGCCCTGGGCGATGGGGCGTCAGTCACCGATGAAGCATCGGCCATTGAGTATTGCGGCGGTGAAGTACTGCTGGTGCCGGATGCGCGGGACAATATCAAAATCACTCAACCGGAGGATTTGTGGCTGGCGGAACAGATTTTTCGCCGTCAGCAAATTTCCCAGGATTCCGCTCTATGAAAATTCGCATAGGTCAGGGCGTGGATGTGCATGCCTTTGGACCGGGGGACAAGATAGTGATCGGCGGTGTGGTGATTCCCCACACCCACCGATTGCTTGCCCATTCGGACGGTGATGTGCTGTTGCACGCTCTGTGCGATGCCCTGCTCGGCGCTGCGGCGCTGGGTGATATAGGCCGTCATTTTCCGGATACGGATCCCCAGTACGCCAATGCCGACAGCCGCGCGCTGCTGCGTCTGGTGATGGCCAAGGTGCGCGCGCTGGGCTATCAATTGGCGAATGCCGACATGACCATCATCGCGCAGAAGCCGCGGATGGCTCCTTATATTCCCACCATGTGCGCCAATATCGCCGAGGACCTGGGTTGCGCGGTGGATCAGATCAATGTCAAAGCCACCACCACGGAAAAGCTGGGCTTCAACGGGCGCGAGGAGGGCATCACCGCGCTGGCAGTGGTGTTGCTGGAGACCAAGTAAGACCGCCAGCAAATCGTATGGAATGTCTGCTGCGTCAAGCGGGTGATTTCTGCTGCATGGCGCGGAAGAGAATATCGCCTATTTCCGTTCCTTTTCCCGCAATGACTTCTTCCAGCTGCAGACCTTGCAACTCATGGGGAAACACCAGCCAATTGTCCGTGGCGTGCACGTAAAAATCCGGGACGCGCTGAGTGACATTGCGATTGGGTTTATACCAGGGACAGGCGACCTTGATGGTATCCGGGGCATTGCTGCCGGCTTTCAGATGGATCTGATCGATGATGGCCTGCACAGATCTGCCGGAATCAAATACGTCATCCACAATCAGCAGTGTTTGGTCCGGAGTGATGCGGTCGGTGATGTAATTCAGGCCGAATACCTTCACGTCTTTATCCTGCTGCCCTATGCCGTGGTAGGAAGCTGTGCGTATGGCGATATGGTCGCTGTGCACACCCATGAATTCCAGATACTCCTGCACGGCGATTCCTACGGGGGCGCCGCCCCGCCATACGCCCACAATGAAGTTGGGGTGAAAGCCGCGCTGATAAATCAGTTCCGCCAGACGAAAGGAATCCAGCAGCAAGGCGTTGGCCGAGATAAATTGTTTGTTCATTTTGTGTCTCGAAAGCCGGTCAAAATGTGAATGCAGGGGTTCCGACAGGTTTTTGGCACCCAATTCAGATATGCAGGTTCAGTATAGGCCAGCGCCACGCATCTGGCGTGACCCAATGGAGACTGTGGTCCAACTGGCAAATTTACCCGCCGCCGGCGTTAACCTGCCGCAAGTGTGATCCGGTTGGCAAAGTCCTCTCCACTGCTCCCTATAATGCGGCGGATACCGAGGGGACTGCTATCCGCCCCGACTTAACAGGAACGGGTATCTATAGTGGCAAAGCCGTTTGACCTTTTTGTGTTCTCAGCCTCGCGTCTGGCGCGGTTGTGTTGGCTGGTGGCAGTGTTGGTGGCCAGTGGTTGTGCCAGGGATGAGAAGGGCTCAGACGGCAGCTCCAGTTCATCCTCCTCATCTTCGTCCAGCAGCAGTTCGAGTTCGTCTGGAAGCGGGCCCGATGCCACCAGACATTATCTCGAGCTGGGCTGTCTCGGCTGTCACGGCGCGGACGGACAGCAGAAATCCCAGCCCATCATCTTTGACAACTACACACTCCAGAGCCTGACCGCCAAAATTGAACGGGACATGCCCACCACCAATCCCGCTGCCTGCAGCGGCGAGTGCGCGCGTGTGTTGGCGGAGTACCTGTGGAACCTGCGGCCGGTGACCTCCTGCAACAGTGGCGAAAAAGTGCTGCCGCGCCGTTTGCGTCTGCTCACCAAATTCGAATACGTCAACACGATTAATGATCTGTTCGCTTTCAACGACGGTGCTCGCCTGGCCGGAGGTATAGAGGCTGATACCGAAGTGCGGGGCTTCGACAACAACGTCCAGTCCAATGCGGTGACCATTCCGCGCATCGAGGGTTACTGGACAGCGGCGGCTGCCACCGCGGAGGCTGTGGATCTCAGTGCGCGCTTAGGGGGCTGCGCGCAACAATCGACGGCGGGCTGCTTTGTCACAGGCTTCGGCCGCGATGCCTTCCGCCGCCCGTTGACGGCTGATGAAGCGGCCGATTATGTAAACCTGTTCAATCAGGGGGAGGACGCAGAGGCTGGCGCCCGCCTAGTGGTGCAGGCCATGCTCATGTCACCCCATTTTCTCTATCGCACCGAGTTGGGACAGAATGGCCGTCTGACCCCATATGAAGCGGCCAGCCTGCTCTCATATACCTTTTGGGGATCCATGCCGGATGCCGCTCTGTTCAGCATGGCCGCCAGCAACAGTCTGGGTACCAGTGACCAGATCCGCCAGGCGATGAACACGCTGCTGGCGAGCAACAAAGCGCGGAAGCAGTTCATTCATTTCGGCCGGCAGTGGTTGGAGCTGGATCCTGTGACCGGCCTAGATCGCAGTCTTCAGCAATTTCGGGAGTTCGGCTATGCCGTTGCCTCGGCCATGGATACCGAGCTGGAGCTGTTTCTCGAAGAAGTCATGCTGCGGGACGGCTATTCCGTAGCGGATTTTCTCAATGCCGATTTCACTTTCACCAACGAAGATCTGGCGAAGTTCTACGGCATTGCCGGTGTTGAAGGGCTTTTGATGCAGCGCATCCCAACCAATGATCAGCGCGGCGGCATATTGACCATGGGAGCGCTGCTGGCCCGCAACGCCAAATTCGACGAGTCCCATCCCATCAAGCGCGGTCTGCTGGTGCGGCGCAATCTGCTGTGCCAGAGCTTTGGTGCACCGCCACCCAATATTGGCGAGGTGGAGCCTTTCGACCCCACCAAACCCACTCGCGAGCGCTTTGCCGCCCACTCGTCCAATGAAAATTGCGCGTCCTGCCACCAGTTCATAGATGAAATAGGTTTTGCCTTTGAACACTACGACGCTGTGGGTCAGTACCGTACCGAGGAGGCCAACGGCGCCCCGGTGGATGCGTCCGGAACCATTTCCGGCCTGGCGCGCATGACCGATGGGGATCGCCACAATTTCCGCAATCTGAAGGAGCTGGCGGGAATATTGGCCAGCGAGGGTTTTACCCCCGTGTCCGCCTGTTTGGTGGAACAGTTTCAGCGCTTGATGGATGGGGTCGCGGAGCCGGATCCCTGCGCCCGTGCCAACACCCTGGCCCGTTGGCAGCCAGGCGACCGCTCCATCCGCGATCTGTGGGTGGAGATGGTGGCTTCACAGACTTTCCTCCAGCGCCAGTAGGAGTGATGACATGAACCGACGATCCCTGATCCGGGCCATAGCCGCAGGCTCCCTCACCGCCGCCACACCTCTGGCCTGTCTGTTGGCGCGCAATGCCATGGCCCAGACGGGCACGGCGCCGGTGCGCACGATTTTCCTGTTCCACCCCAACGGTTGTGTGCCGGATATATTTTTCCCTCCCGCCGGCAGTCGCACTCTGCCCGCCATGACGGCGCCTCTGCAGGATGTCTACGACAATCTGGTATTTATCGACGGCATAGGTTACGCGGGGCCGGACAGTACCCATGAAGGTGGCACCTTCAAATGTCTGACGGGGCGTATGAAGCGCTCTGACAAGTTCTCATCGATCGACGTGCTCATGGGCAAGGAGGATTGGGCCAATCGCGACCGGACACTCATCAGTGTGCCCTCGATCCAGATGGGGGTGGCCACCTTCTGGGGCAATGACGACAACAAGCGCATCAGCCATGACGGCGCCACCACTCTGGATTCCGTGTGCGATCCGCGCATCCTCTATCCCAGGTTGTTCGGCGCACAGGGCGGTCTCGGCAGTGGCCTGGAGACTCAGATGCTCAGCATCGCCAGAAAAGATCTGGCGCGCTTGCGCATGAGTCTGGGGCAGGTGGAGCGGGAACGGATGGATCGACATGAGGAGGCGCTTTCGGTGCTGGAGGCCAAGTTTTCCACAGAGGGCGGCGAGCGCCTCAATGCCTGTACAGGTCCGGATATCAGTGCCTCTCCAAAGGTGAATTACAGCGATACGGATGAGGCGCTATCCGCCACACCTGTGTTGGAATTGGTCTCCGACCTGCAGCAGGACATAGCCATAGCGGCGCTCTCCTGCGGTCTCACACGCACCATTGCCTTTAGCTACGGCGTGTCCGTATCCCCGGTCAAGGTGCCAGGTTCAAGCATGGGCGATCATGACTCTTCCCATGCCGCCGCTGCCACTCACACCAAATCCAAGATCTGGTGGATGGGAGAGGTAGCCAAATTCATTCGCAAGCTCGCCAATACTCCAGATGTGCAGGGATCCCTGCTGGATAACACCATACTGGTGACAGTGTCGGATCTGGCCCACGGCAATTACCACAACCACTTCCGCATCCCCATGTTTCTGGCCAGCGGCAAAAACAACAATGTGGGCCTAGTGACGGGGCGCTCCCTCGACTGGCGCAACGCTCGCGCCGCCACCGCTAAGGTACAGGGGGATCAAAATGAGAAGGATCGCAGCATCAACCATACGGATGTTCTGGACACCATTCGCCAGGTGGCCGGATACACCAGTTTCCAGATGCCGAATAAAGAGGGCGATATAATGCTCGCCTGGCGCGGGGGCGACGAGCCGCGCTGACTTTGAAATCCACCGGTTTAATCCAAAACCCCAGGCAGGACCTGGGGTTTTTATTTTCGGAATTTGTATGACCTATAGACTCGATATGCCCTTCGCTCACGGCGGCCCGCTGACCCAGGCCCTTTTCCGCACCCGGCCTGAAGACTTTCAGGTGATCGAGGATCTCGGATTTGTGCCGGAGGGGGAGGGGGAACATCAATATCTGCGCATCACCAAACGCGGTGCCAATACTCAATGGGTGGCGGATGCCATAGCCCGATTCGCCGGGGTCAAACCCCAGGACGTGGGGTTTTGCGGCCTCAAGGACCGGCACGGCATAGCCACGCAATGGTTCAGTGTCTATTTGCCCAAAAGGGAGCCGCCGGACTGGCAGTTGTTGGCCGCTAACTCAGGTGGCGATCTGGAGGTTGAGCAGGTGACCGCAGGACGCCGCAAGTTGAGGCGGGGCCAGCACGCGGGCAACCATTTTGTCATTGTTCTGCGCAGCGCATCGTCCTTTCCTCTGGTGGCTCTGGAGGAGCGTCTGGCGCGAATAGCAAGCCAGGGTGTTCCCAATTATTTTGGCGAGCAGCGCTTTGGACGCGAGGGCAATAATTTGCTGGCGGCGGCGCGTTGGCTGGAAGAAGGTGTTCCTCTAGGCAGGCTGGGATCCAAAGGCATGATCATCTCAGCCGCTCGCTCCCATCTTTTCAATCTGGTGCTGGCGGCCCGTGTGTCGCGCGGCGATTGGAATCAGCTCATTGGCGGAGATATTGCTCAGGCCCCCTCAGGCCCTTTATGGGGGCGCGGACGCCCATTGGTCAGCGAAGATACTCTGGCGGTAGAAGAGGGTGCGTTGGCGCATCTGGCGCTTTGGCGGCGGGGATTGGAGCATTGTGGCTTGCTGCAGGAACGGCGCCCGCTGGTGTTGCTGCCGGTAGATATGAAGTGGGCACTTTCTTCGGAGGCTGTGACGCTACAGTTTTTCTTGCCGCCCGGACAATTCGCCACCTGTATGCTGCGCGAAGCCTTTGAATTGCTCAACCAGAGCAGTGGCTGAAGCTCTATTCCCCTGTGTTATATTTGCCGCGATTTTCGCCGACTGACGGACAATAACTTTGAACGCAAAAGATGTTGATGGCATAGGCATGACGTCCCGGCGCACCCGGGAGCGCATGATTCAAAGGCTGTTGGAACAGGGGGTTCGCCACCCCGATGTGTTGAACGTGATGGGCGCCACACCGCGTCACTGGTTTCTGGACGAGGCGCTCTCCCATCGCGCTTATGAGGATACTGCTCTTCCCATCGGTCAAGGGCAGACTCTATCTCAGCCCTACATAGTGGCGCGCATGACTGAACTGCTGCTCGAAAATCATTCCAGTTTGCAGCGTGTTTTGGAGATAGGGACAGGTTCCGGCTATCAGACGGCCATACTCGCCCAATTGGTGCCGCGTTTGTGGACGGTGGAGCGGATCCGCGCACTGCAGACCAAGGCCCGGGACCGGCTCGCCCGACTCAAGCTCTACAACGTGCACTACAAATATGCCGACGGGAGTTTTGGCTGGAAAGAAAATGCTCCCTATGACGGTATCCTTCTCACCGCAGCTCCGCGGGAAATCCCCGATGAACTCCTGAAACAACTGGCGCCGAATGGCGTTCTGGTGCTGCCTGTGGGGCTTGAGTCTCTACAACACCTGAAAGTCGTCAAACGCGAAGGCGATTCCCAGCAGTTCAGCAAACAGAGCGTGGAAACTGTCCGGTTTGTGCCCATGCTGCCAGGGACCGCCCCTTGAATCCCGGATCAGCATCCCTCTGGGGCGGCTCCGAAACTCCAACTTGACTAGCCAAAATTAATACTTTTGTACTTGTTAATTTAATAAAAAATTAATCTATTGGCTTATTTTGCGATGCAAAAATAGATTTAAAGAATGGGTTTGAAGTCGGATTTTCGGTAAAAATCACACTCTTTTATTAGGCGGTGTTTAGATTTTTTTCTAATAAATTTTCTATCTATATATTCACATGGAATTAAAAGGGCTGCTGAAGGTCCTTTTTCGCTGTTTAACGAGTTGCTGCAACCGGGATTGAAAAACAATGATTTTTCGAAAAACGATCATAATATTTGTCATTTTTAGTTTTTTGCAGTCTTGCTCAGAACATCCCCATAAAGCGCCGGTGGTCGATGCTACCCCAATCCCTACTCACAAGATCAAAACCCATGTGGTAGGTCCGGGAGAGACCGTGTACTCCATAGCGCTGCGGTATGACATGGATTACAGAAATATTTCACAAATCAATGGTTTGGATGAAAAATTCCGTATAACGCCAGGGCAGATCCTGCAGCTTGAAGGCAGTGTCAAACCACCTGCGCCAAAACCGGCTTCCACGGCTTCCACCGCTGCGTCAAAGACTCCGGTTACAGTTATCGATAGTCAAAAAAATCAAACGGCAGTCAAAAATGAACCTCCACAGAATCCGGTATCAACCCCAGGTATAAGCTGGCAATGGCCAATTAAGGGGGAAGTATTAGAGAAATTTCATCCTGGGGATGGTTTAAACAAGGGTATTGATATTCGCGGGAAATTGGGTGAGCCTGTCCTCGCGGCTGCTGCTGGAGAAGTGGTTTACTCAGGTACAGGGCTGCGCGGTTATGGGAAATTGGTCATCGTCAAGCATAACGAGCAGTTGCTGAGTGCCTATGCTCACAATCGGGTGCTGGTGGTGGCAGAAGGGGACAAGGTAAAGGCGGGTCAGAAGATAGCCGAGGTTGGGGATACAGGTACGGATACGGTCAAACTCCACTTCGAAATTCGTCTGGACGGCAAACCTGTTGACCCTCTGCGATATTTACCCAAACCGTAGTTTTTTATTCCCTCAACTTAGTTCGACGTCTGCCGATAAGTGCTTTACCCCCTAAACGGCGGACCGGTGCAAACGCCATAAGCGGATGACGCACCGGCCAACAGAGCTGGGACAGTTGTAGAGTTGAGAGCTTTAGAGTTGAGAAAGTGACGGGCGGCAGTAACAGCCCAGCTGCAGACAGTTTGGACGGAAACTGTTTCGGTCTTCAGCCTAGACTCCGAATGACAAAAAGCAAGTTCTTGATGTTACGCCAATCAGGTGCGTATTGGAGCTTAAAAAAACTACCTATTGGTCCGAGGATTATGCAATGGCAGCCCAACATTTCGATCTAGATACCTTCAAAGCACCCGATGATGACGCCTTGTTCATGGCCGATTTTGATCTGGCCGATGACCTGGATGACGGAGTGGCTGAATTCGAACAGATAACCCGTGAACGCAGCCATCTGATAGAGGAAGATCTCTATCAGAAAAATCTGGATGCCACCCAGCTGTATTTGAATGAAATTGGTTTTTCTCCACTGCTGAGTGCCGACGAAGAAGTATTTTTTGCCCGCAAGGCCCTGCGCGGTGACGAAGCTGCCCGCAAGCGCATGATTGAAAGCAACCTGCGTCTGGTGGTCAAAATATCCCGCCGTTATGTCAACCGCGGTCTGGCTCTGCTGGATCTGATCGAAGAGGGCAATCTTGGCCTGATCCGCGCGGTGGAAAAATTCGATCCCGAGCGCGGTTTCCGCTTTTCCACTTATGCTACCTGGTGGATTCGTCAGACCATCGAGCGGGCCATCATGAATCAGACCCGTACCATACGCCTTCCCATTCACGTGGTTAAGGAATTGAACGTCTATCTGCGCGCTGCCCGCGAACTCTCCCAGAAACTCGATCACGAACCTTCCCCCGAGGAAATCGCCAGATTGTTGGAGAAACCCGTGGAGGACGTGGAGAAAATGCTGAGTCTGAACGAGCGGGTCACCTCCATGGATACCCCTGTAGGTCCCTCATCAGACAAGACTTTGGTAGATACAGTCGCCGACCAGCACGTATCCGATCCGGTGGAACTGCTGCAGGACAGTGATCTCAGCGCCAGCCTGGATAGTTGGTTGGATGAATTGAGTGAGAAACAGCGCGAAGTGGTGGCCCGCCGTTTCGGTCTGCGTGGACATGAATCCAGCACTCTGGAAGAAGTGGGGCGCGAAATCGGCTTGACTCGCGAGCGTGTGCGTCAGATTCAAGTAGAGGCACTGCGCCGGCTGCGCGATATTCTGGAAAAGCAGGGGCTGAATGCAGAAGCGCTCTTCGGCGCGGCGTAAATCCATTCCCTGGAGATTTGGTTCGGAGTTGGTCTGCCAGGAATGGTGACGTGATGTTGCTCTTGCCTTTGTATGATTTCTCCGGCGGTGATCGCCGCCGGCTTTTTCCTTTTCCTGGTTGGCTCTTTCCCGGTTGAAGTATTAGCGTTCCAGATATTTCAACTTATCCGCCACGCCATCCCATTTTTCCGCTTCCGGCAATGCATCCTTCTTCTCGGTGATATTGGGCCAGATGGCTGCCAGTTCGGCGTTCAGTTCCAGAAACACCTCTTGACCTTCGGGCAATTCGTCTTCGGAGAAAATGGCGTCCACAGGGCACTCAGGCTCGCACAGGGCGCAGTCGATACACTCATCCGGATGAATCACCAGAAAATTCGGTCCCTCGTAGAAGCAGTCTACGGGGCAGACTTCGACACAGTCGGTGTGTTTGCAATTGATGCAGTTGTCGCCCACTACGAATGTCATGTGAATTCAACCTCTTGTTGCCTAAGCGCCGGGAATTGGAGCGCGGCATTTTAACAGGACTCGCCGGATTGTGAACCCGGCAAATCCTCTAATACATATCCGCGCAGCAGTGGGTTCTCATTTATTCCCGCAACAACCCTTTGAGTTCGTAGAGCAGCTGCAAGGCAGCCAGGGGAGTGAGGTTGTCCAGGGACAGCGCCGCCAGACGTTTCTCCACATCGCTGGGGCCGGGTCGCGCAAACAGGTCCGCCTGCATCACGGGAGGTTTGCCTTTGGTTTTTGCCGGCGCTTCAGGCATGGCCGGGGCAGGGGGCGGAGTTGCCGCCAGGACAGGACCGCCCTGTTCCAGATTGGCGAGCTGCTGTTTGGCGCTATCCAGCACCACGGCGGGTATGCCGGCCAGCTTGGCCACCTGGAGGCCATAGCTTTTGCTGGCCGGTCCTTGGCGGATATGGTGGAGGAAGACGATGTTGTCCTGGTGCTCGGTTGCATCCAGATGAACATTGGCCATGGCCGGAATGATCTCCGGCAGGCGGGTGATTTCGAAGTAGTGAGTGGCGAAGAGCGTAAAGGCCCGCACTTGCCGCGCCAAGTATTCCGCACAGGCCCAGGCCAGGGACAGGCCGTCGTAGGTACTGGTGCCGCGCCCTATCTCATCCATAAGAACCAGGCTGGAATCCGTGGCGTTGTGGAGGATATTGGCGGTTTCCGTCATTTCCACCATAAACGTCGAACGCCCGCCGGCGAGATCGTCCGAGGAGCCTATGCGGGTGAAAATGCGGTCAACCAGGCCGATACGACAGGCACTGGCGGGCACGAAGCTGCCGATCTGTGCCATCAGCACGATCAGCGCCGTCTGCCTCATGTAAGTGGATTTACCCCCCATGTTGGGACCGGTGATGATCAGCATGCGCCGGTTGCTGTCCAGTTCCAGGTTGTTGGGCACGAACGGGGTATCGAGAACCCGCTCCACCACAGGGTGGCGGCCTTCCTGGATGGAAATGCCGGGTTCCAGCACCAGTTGCGGTCGGCAGTAGTTCAATTGATCTGCCCGCTCCGCCAGGGCGGCCAGCACATCCAGTTCGCTGATGGCGGCTGCCGTGGCCTGCAGGGCCGGTAAATCCTCGTTGATCCGCTCTACCAGTTCGTCATAAAGCGCCTTTTCCCGGCTGAGGGCGCGACTGTTGGCGGACAGAGCTTTGTCTTCGAAGGCTTTCAGCTCCGGGGTGATAAAGCGCTCCGCGTTCTTGAGGGTCTGTCTTCTGATGTAATTCGCCGGTGCGTTATCCGCCTGTCCGCGGCTGATCTCTATGTAGTAGCCGTGGATGCGGTTGTAGCCCACCTTCAATGTATTGATACCAGTGCGGGCGCGCTCCTGGATCTCCATTTGTGCCAGGAAGTCTCCGGCATTGCTGCTCAGACCGCGCAACTCATCCAACTCTGCGTCATAGCCTTCGGCAATGACGCCGCCGTCGCGGATCACAACCGGCGGGTTCTCCACCAGGGCACGCTGCAACAGGTCCACCAGTTCCGGATATTCGCTCACACGGCGCATCAGGGACTGTATGTGGGGTGAATCTATCTGGGCCATCATGGGTTGCAATTGCGGCAGGACCGCCAGTGATGCCCCTAGGCGGGAGAGATCCCGCGGCCGCGCCGAGCGCAGGGCCACGCGGCCGAGGATGCGTTCCATATCGCCTATATGTTTGAGTAGCCTCCGGCAGGTTTCGAAGCCGTAATCCTGCAGCAGTGCCGCTACCGCGCCCTGGCGGGCCAGCAGTTGCTCCAGATTGCGCAGCGGGCGATGCAGCCAGCGCCGCAGCAGCCGGCCGCCCATGGCGGTGGCAGTGGTATTCAGCACGGCGTAGAGGGTGTTTTCCTCCTGTCCAAGCAGGTTGGCATCCAGCTCCAGGTTCTTGCGGGTGGCACTGTCCATGGTGAGTGTCTCGTCCAAATGTTCCACCGTGGGGGCGGACAAATGGCTGAGGTTGGTGCGCTGGGTTTCCTTGGCGTAGCTGTAGAGACATGCGGCTGCGGCGAGACCTGCGGTCATATGGTCGCAGCCGAATCCCACCAGATCGCGGGTGCCGAAGTGTGCGGTGAGCAGCCGGTGCCCCATCTCCCGGTCGAACTCCCAGTCGGGGCGTCGGCGCAGGCCGCGCCGTCCCTGCAATCCGGCCAGTATCAGCGTGTCCGGCAGCAGTAATTCTGCGGGGCGCAGGCGTTCCAATTCTCCGTAGAGCGCCTGTTCCCCGGCGACCTCCTGCAAAGTAAAGCGTCCGCTGCCCATATCCAGGCTGGCAATGCCTATGGTCTCCGTCCCGAGGGCCACAGCCACCAGCAGGTTGTCGCGACCTGCGTCCAGCAGCGCTTCATCGCTGACGGTGCCCGGTGTCACCACCCGCACCACCTTGCGCTCCACCGGGCCTTTGCTGGTTGCTGGGTCGCCTATCTGCTCGCAAATCGCCACGGATACCCCCTGACGCACGAGTTTTGCCAAGTAGGATTCGGCTGCGTGATAGGGCACGCCGGCCATGGGGATGGGTTCGCCGGCGGTTTTACCTCTTGCGGTGAGCGTGACATCCAGCAGACGCGCGGCGGTTTTGGCGTCGTCGAAGAAGAGTTCGTAAAAATCCCCCATGCGATAGAACACCAGCTCGTTGGGATGCTGGGCCTTGATGCGCAGGTACTGCTGCATCATGGGGGTGTGGGATTCGAGGGGATGAGCGCTGGTATCCGCCATGATTGTGCCCGGTAGACTTTGTAAAAGGGCGGCATTGTAGCAGAGCGACTGGCGGTGCTTGCGCGATTCCCCGCCTTCACTTAAGTTGCCCCCCATGATCCAGTCTCCCTATCACCTCGCCGAACAGCTCGGCCAGCAATTGCGCACATGCGGTGCCAAGGTAACCGTCGCCGAATCCTGTACGGGGGGCGGCATCGCCCAGGCGATCACCTCAGTGCCCGGCTCATCCGCATGGTTTGACTACGGCTTCGTCACCTATAGCAACCAAGCCAAGACCCGGCTTTTGGGTGTGCCCGAATCTCTGTTACAGAGTGTGGGCGCCGTCAGCGGTGAAGTGGTCAGCGCCATGGTCGCCGGCGCGGTACGTATGGCCGGCTGCAGCTTTGGCGCTGCGGTCAGTGGTATCGCCGGGCCCGATGGCGGCACGGCGGAAAAGCCGGTGGGGACCGTATGGTTTGCCTGGGCTCATCCGGCCGGATTGACCAGCGAGTGCCATTGGTTGGCAGGTGATCGCGCCCAGGTGCGGGAACAGGCGGTGATCCTGGCGCTGACACGGTTGGTGGGGCTGGTATCTGGGTACTGTATAAAAACACAATAGCTGTTTGCTTATACAGTATTCCTGGTTTATGCTTTTCGGCAGGTTTGGATCTTTTCCAATTGAATATGACATAAGGCGAAGGGGGACTCTCATGGATTCCAACAAAGAAAAAGCTCTGCAGGCCGCACTGGCCCAGATTGAACGCCAGTTCGGCAAAGGCACAGTGATGCGTATGGGGGACTCCGAACGCCAGGCTGTACCCTGCATCTCCACGGGTTCTTTGGGATTGGACGTAGCCCTGGGAGTCGGCGGTCTGCCGCGAGGCCGTATTGTTGAAATATACGGGCCGGAATCTTCCGGTAAGACCACGCTCACCCTGCAGGTGATCGCAGAGGCCCAACGCGCCGGTGGTACTTGCGCCTTCATAGATGCGGAGCATGCTCTGGATCCTATCTATGCGGAAAAACTGGGGGTCAATGTGGATGACCTGATCGTCTCCCAGCCTGACACCGGCGAACAGGCGCTGGAGGTGGCGGATATGCTGGTGCGCTCCGGGGCTATAGATGTTCTGGTGGTGGACTCAGTGGCGGCCCTGACGCCCAAAGCGGAGATCGACGGCGATATGGGCGACCACCATGTGGGGCTGCAGGCGCGCCTCATGTCCCAGGCGCTGCGCAAGATCACCGGTAATATCAAGAATGCCAACTGTCTGGCCATCTTCATCAACCAGATTCGTATGAAGATCGGTGTCATGTTCGGCAACCCAGAGACCACCACGGGTGGTAATGCCCTCAAGTTCTATTCCTCCGTACGCCTGGATATACGCCGTATAGGTTCGGTCAAGGAGGGCGAGGAGGTCATAGGCTCCGAGACCCGGGTCAAGGTGGTGAAAAACAAGGTTGCTCCCCCCTTCAAACAGACCGAGTTCCAGATACTGTACGGTCAGGGCATCAACCGGCTGGGAGAGATTGTCGATTACGGCGTGAAGCTGGGCATGATCGACAAGGCGGGTGCCTGGTACAGCTACCAGGGTGACAAGATCGGCCAGGGCAAGCAGAACGCCATCCAGTATCTGCGGGATAACCCGGCGGTCGCACAGGCACTGGAAGCGCGTATCAAGGAAGAGTTGTTGGGGCCCGCAGGCAAGTCCCTGTCTTCCAAATACGTTGAGGAAGATGTGGCGGCAGATTGATAGAAAGCTGGGGGCCTGTCCCCCGGCATCTTTTCCGTGCAAGACGAATCGACAGAAGTTTATGTAAGTGCGCTGAATCTGCTGACCCGGCGCGAACACTCCCGCCACGAGCTGCGTCGGAAGCTGCTTTCGCGCTACCCCAATCGGCAGGAAGTGGTGGACGAGGTGCTTGTTAGGCTGGAGCGGGAGTCTTATCAGTCGGATGAGCGGTTTGCCGAGGCCTATGTGCGAAGCTGGGGCGCCAAAGGAAAAGGTGTACAGCGTTTGCGCCAGGAGCTGCGCGCCCGCGGTATCGAAGAATCCCTGATCGAGCAAGTTCTCTCGCCCCTTTCTGATGCCGATGCGGCTATGAAGCGGATTCTGCTGGTTTGGCAGAAAAAATTTGCGCAGCCGCCCAGGGACATACAGGAGAAACACCGCCAGATGCGCTTTCTTTTGTATCGGGGCTTCCGCCAGGAGGAGGTGGAACGCCTATTTCTACACCTTAGGGAGAATCCGTCTGCGCCCAGGGAGGAGGGCATCCAGCCGGTTACCACCATCGAGTAGCTCTTCTCTGTTCTTAACCCTCGGCTTATAAGCTGCGCCATGTGTTCGTGAATGTCCCAGGGTGGCGCAAGTCATTCTGGACCTACGGTCCGCCAATCTCGGTCTAGACTTGGTTAGATGCATGGGTATTGCGTGGGTATGGTATGTGGATTTCCGCAGTCTGAGGTGGCACTGAACCAATGTACGAAGACCTGAACAGCATTGATCTGGGTAAAAAGACGCAGAACAAGGATCTTGTGTGGGATCTGGATACGTTTAAGCAGCGCAAACGTGCCCATGAGTTCGTATTGAATTTCGAGAACAAACTGTGCGTTTTTTCCGGCTCGGTGCAGCAGCTTTATACCAACTACAACATCTTCATGCCGGCGGAGGAAAACAGTCGCTTGGTGATTCTGCCAAATCCCTATGCCCACCACGATATCTTCCACGGTATTTCGGAGTCAGCGGTCAAGGCGACGGGGCTTTATATAGTGCCGGGGCCGCAGGGTGAACTCATGTTGCGCATTCCTGTGCGCAGCGCGGAGAGTCCGGTGCGTACTGTGCCTCTACAGGTGGGATTCCGGTTGATCAACCAGCGCAGGCCCGCCCATTTGCCGCTGCTGCCGGTATTGGTGAAGGGAGATCTACGCGAATTGGATGCCCGTACACCCTGTCTGCATTTGCACGGTTTGTCCCTGAGCAAAATCGATCACTTATCACCGCTGGAGCTCAACGAGATCCGTCGGACCATTCTCGATCGCATCAAGCTGCTGCATTGACCGCGCAGCTCCGCTGTCGATACCGCCTCCAATGCTTTCATTCGCGCTTGCACTCACTGCAGTTTGAATACCACAGGCACAGTAAACAAAAAGCGCTCTCCGGGAATTTCCGGGGGCACTGCCGGATAGGGGCTGGCGCTTTTCACGGCGCGGGTCGCGGCTTTGTTGAGGGTTTCGTGTTCAGATTTCTCCAATACCTGCACATCCTGGATACGGCCATCGCGGTGCAGCGTGACGGTCAGACGGATGGTGCCCTCCTGCTGATTGCGCAGGGCAGCGCGCGGATACTTCACGAAGTTGCTGGTCCACTTGGTCAGTTTGGCGATGTAGATCTGTTCGCTGAGCAGGTTTTCTGCCGTGAAGGCATAGGCCTCCGCGTCCGGATCATCATCAAAAATGGCTTCGTCATCGAACAGCTTCGCAGCGGTCAGCAACTCTTCAGGTGGGGGTGGCTCTACGGGTTTTGGCGGCTCTGGTTCCGGAGTGGTCGCAGCTGCTGTTTGTTCTCCGGGTTTGGTCCCTGCCGTTGGGGCCGGACCTGCTGGTGTTTGGGATATGGGCTGCGGCTCCGCAGGTACAGGAGTGGCCGGCCGTGGCTGCAGGAGCGCCGCGATTTCAGCGGTGCGTGCACTGCTGGGCGCAATGCCGTTGAAACGCGCCACCAGTTGGGGATCCACTGTGCCGGCTGCCAGCAATCCGTCTTTGAACTGAGAGGACAGGGGAACAGGCCCCAGCCAAGTGCGCAGCAGCAGATCAAAGAATCGCGCATCCTCGATCGTGCCGAGTAGATGGCCATTCAAGGTAATCCGGGTGGCCTTTTGCGATTCCAGGCGTTCGATACGCAGTCTGTCGCCGGTGGTGAGTTTGTTGCGCAACAGGTTGCTGAAATCCGCCAGGTGCTGGGCGTGCTTCTGCATTTCCGGTGCACCGGCGTTGATGGCTATACCTTCTATCCACATGCGCTGGAAGCGCCGGGCAAACAGGTTCTCTTCAAGGATACGTAGCTCCATGGCTTTATTTTGTTCCGCCATGAGCAGATCTTTCGCTACGGATGTCGGGGTTTCTGCGTAAACCGCCGCTATGAATTGTTCCTTGCCCAGTTGGGCGTGAATCGCCATGCCGTTGAGGCGGGGCTCTGCTGCCCATGCTGCTGCTCCGGTGAGGGCTAGGCAGAGAAAGGTGGCCAGTCTGCGGAGTAATGGTTTCATTCTGTTTCTCGTTTCTTCAGGGACAGGTCACATCGATATATGCCGATCCTTATAACATTTCTCGTATGAGAAGCCTTTAAGAGTCCGGGAACTGCAGAATGTTCTTGGCTCCTCTTGGCCACTACTATAATTCATCCTTTAAATGTACATGCTGGTCAAACGACTTCAAGACCGGATGTATCCGCCCGAAGTGCGGCCGACGCCGTGTAGTGTGCGGGTTTGGTCCGAAAATCGCCACCCAGTTTCTCCCATATTGCTGTTGCGTGGGGTTGCCAATTTTCTTATGCAGATTCAGGACTTGTATCGTGCCCCGCCGAAAGTGATAGATGCACTTCTGGGCTCTATGCCTCTGTTCAAACAGGTTTATCAGATGGATCCGGGGCAACTGGATGTGCTGTTGCGTTACTCCCAGCTGTTGGAGGCGCGACCCGGAGAGGTGGTTATAGAGGCTGGACAGATCGACACATGGTTGTATTTCCTGCTGAAAGGTCAGTTGGTGGTTTATGCGGGGGAGCAGGCTGTGCGCCGGGTCAATACCATTACTCCGGGTGAAATATTCGGCGATATGGCCGTTCTTCTGGATCTGCCGCGCTCTGCCACAGTGATCACGGATATCAAGACCCGTCACAGTTTGATTGTGCGAACAGATTATTCGGTGTTCGGAGAGCCGGAAGATATGGGCTGTATCCAACTGCCTGTCAAATTGCTCTTTGGGCGCACCATGGTGCACAACCTGCGCTGGAAGCTGGAGCTATACCGGTCACAATTTCCCCATCATCAATTTGCCGCAGAGCACCTCAAAGTACGTCTGTACACAGGACCCAAGAATACTCTTCAGGAGCTGAAGAGCCTGGACCAGCAGGCGCGCAATCTCGCGGACCTGCTGATTCGGTGGAATCTCGCCCTTACCCATGACGACGGCTGATCATCCGGGCGAGCTGTCGGTCTACGCTTAAATGACCTGAGAAGAGTTCGCCTCATTGTTGCACTGCGACAGAAGACTATGACTGACAATATAAGACAGCTCGGCTTCCATCAGCGGTCGGGGTTCTATTGGGCCTTAATGGCCAACCTTCTTCTCCTATGTGTGCCTGCGGCGGCGCTGGACGAAAGACGCCTCTGGCTGCCTGTTCGCTATCAGAGCCTATACCTTCCCTTGGTCAAGGCGGCGCAGAGGGCAGAGGCGCTGGATCGCTGTGTGACAGTGATGGAGGGCACTATGGACATTGAGCAGAGCCGCCCGGGGCATCCTATCTTCAGAATCCTCTGCCGCCAGCCCAACGGACACACCTATAACGAAATGGTGGACGGCCTAACATTCACCACCCTGACAACCCCCGCCGTTGTGGAGCGCGAGCTTACCCAGGAGGAGCAGGAACTGCTGCGTCAGCAGGAGCAAGCGCGACGCCAGGCTGAGATAGCCGCTCGCAAAACCGAGGCCTGGGAATTCTGCCGCCGCAAGCTCGTCTATAGCACCCGGATGATGCTATCCCTGCAATGGTTGGTGGATCTGGAGGGATTGCCGGAGCCCGAAGTGTTCGAGGAGGATAACATCCGTTTCAGGGCGGACTTTGATGCCCGCAATATGCAGGGTGAACTCTTACACTTCACCGCGGAGTGCCGTGTTGCCGGCGAGCTGGCGGATGTGCGGTTGCGCAAACGTTAGCCAGATCCGGGTTTTTGGAAAAAAACTCCGCCGGGGAGCCAAATCCCGCAACATGGGTTAGAATGGCGCCCCATATCCCGTGGCGTCATGGCTGTGGGAGTAGTATCAAAGCCCAGAATAAAGAGTGAGAGGCCTACAAGCGGCCTCGTCTGATCGGAGACCCTTACGGTGAGTCGTAGAAAACGCAAACTACAGGATGACGGCGATAAGGCCGAAATCGACCTGACCCCCATGCTGGACGTAGTGTTCATCATGTTGATCTTCTTCATTGTGACGGCCTCCTTCGTCAAGGAGCGCTCCCTGAATGTGAATGTTCCGGATGACTCGGATCAGCAGCAGGTGGTTGATACCGAGAATAAAAGTATTCTGGTGCTGGTGGATGCGCAAAATGAAGTGTTTATCGATGGCCGCCGTGTGGATATACGTTCGGTGCGCTCCCTGATTGCCCAGAAAAACGCTGCCAACCCCGGCGGCAGTGTGGTGGTAAGGGCGCATGAAGACTCCAGTACGGAGACCTATGTCAAGATTGCCGATGCCGCGGCCGATGCGAATGTGGGTGGCGTATCTCTGGTTCCTTTCCGGGATTCCAAACGTTAATCCACTGGCTTCCCATCCAATGAAACCCGGCCACGCGCCGGGTTTCTTTTGTCTGAAAACCATCCACCCCTGCACCAAGCGGACGATAAAAGGCAGGATCTGGGGAATCAGTAACCGGTGAAGGTCGGTTTTTCTGTGCGTCTGTGTGGTATTCGATATTTCGCGGCGCGTATCACCACATATTTTTAAATTTTTTTGTCATTACCTTCCGATTCTTATTCGGCTTACAGAATTCTTTTCACTGCAAAGTTTTGGGTGATAGCTAGTGTTTACATCTATTGGTCCAGATTCTGGGCTGACAGATTTGGCGCAAGAAACTTTATTAGCACCTGTTAAATAATTCTTGACGCGCCACATTCACTCGTTATAGTTTCCGCCCATATCAAAAATTTTGCGCCAAGCTTTTTGATATTCAAAAAATACCAATCCATCCTCCGGCGCATATCCGCACGTAATTCTGTGCTGCCAGTGCCTTCCCGTATGAGGGCATAAATTTGCTTTTTTGCAAGTGAAATTGCGTAGTGCTCGCTTAACTATACTGTCAGTCGAATATTAAAAATAGATTTTTGTTTAGCGGGTATGCGCCTCAAAGCTGAAGATGACAATGGCCAGATTTTGTGGCGGGGTATTGTTGTGCCCAAATGTCGTACCAGGGTGTCGACTTTCCTTTTGATATGATTTCGTGGGAGAGTAGTATGAATATTTTGAGCTCAATCATGCAGAAAATATTTTTCCGGCATGTGAAAGCCAAGCCAAATCGGCGCTGGAAGGAAAGAGCAAAATCGCTTGGAGCGTTTCACCCATTCAATCTAAGCCGATCTGGAAAAAAATTATCCTGTTACCAGATAATCCCGAAAAATCCCGTATCAGAAGATGGACAGGGAATAGATATCGGCAATCGACTGGTCATTTTTTCCCATCCCATCAGTCGCAAAGGAAAATATTTTTTTAGTGATAGTGAGCGCGCGCAGACCTATTTGCAGAGAGGCTTCTCGGTTATCGCGTTCGACTACAACGGATTTGGCGAGTCTGACTCCATAGATCTCTTCTACTGGCGCGATGTTGCCGCCGTGATTGACTACGCGAAGAAAAATTTTCCCGGATATGAAATCGTGCTTCATGGCACCAGTTTCGGTGCATTCCATATTATTCGTGCATTGGAATATTTACCGTACGGCGCCGAAGTGGTGCTGGAGAATGTCAATAAAAGCCTGTTGAACTACTGGCGCCGATGGCCGACTACGGGGCTGTTGGTCAGAGTGCTTGAGCTGTTGCGCATCAAAGCGATTCAGGAAATGGACGTGCAGTCTGTGGTTCGCAAGTTTCAGCGTCAGGACCTGCATATCCAGTTCATTGCTTGTGAAAATGATCATCTCACCACTCTTGCGGAGATGCGAGAGCTATTTGAACAGCTTGCCACTGAAAATAAAAGTTTTGCAGTTTTCACGGGAGCTGGTCATCTGGCTGCACCCGGCAAGGATCCTGCTTTATATCAAACAGTGTTGTTCAACAGAGGTTGTCGTCCATGTTAAATGAAACAGTCAAACACTATGATATGGAAGTCGGCTTTTTTCAAAAGTTTTTGGATCCTTACATGAAGTACACCAGTGGCTTGTTCGAATCTGAACATGACGCGTTGGAGGTCGCGACGCAGCGGATGCTGGACGCTATTATCGAGGCGGGCAAAATTCGTCCCGGGAGTCGGGTGCTGGAAATCGGGCCTGGGTGGGGTGCCATGATCAAACGTATCCGCGAGCGCAACATCATATGCGATTATGTTGGCGTGTCTCCCAGCCAAGTGCAGAACGACTATATCTCCAGCTTTTGTGGCGATCGGGAAAGCCTGGTGACGTCGACCTTTGAAAGTTTTGATTATGCCGGTCCGCAGCTGGATACCATTGTATTGATCGGGTCCTTCTGCCATCTGCAGAACAAGCAGCGCCAGTTGGAACGCATGAGGGATTTGCTTGCTCCTGAAGGCTGCATTGTCATAGAGGACACCTTTTTTGTGTCCAGGGATACTCATCAATCCCATGGCGATCTGGAAGCGACCCGGTTTGTGCAGGAGAAGATCTTTGGGTTTGCAGAAATTCTGTCCTTGTCTGAGCAGATAGAGCAGATTTCCAATGCGAATTTGAAGATCACCTATATGCTGGAGCACTCCAACTCTTATAAGTACACCATAGGACGCTGGATCCAGAATCTGAAGCAGGTCGATGCGCAGGAATATCCCAGCGCCCGCGACTTCATCAAGTATATGACCATCGCCCAGCGCGGTTGGAACCGCACTACCCAGAATCATTTGCTGGTGCTGAAGAAAATGCGCTGATGAGAAATGGGTCTGCCGCACTAGAAACGCCGCAGATGCGGGGTTTTTTATGGGTGTGTTAACGGTCGGTATGGTTTATATGCCGATTCTCGAAGGCAATCGCTGTACACAATCGGCATCTGTTTGCGGCAAGCTGGTTGTATCCTGCAGACCTGTGGCACTGTGCCAGGCGCGCAACTCGCCCGCATGGTCAAACCGTATCACCTGCATTGTGGCATTTTGCACGGTGACCATGCCGGCCGGCTTCAGGATCGCCTGATAAACTGCACCGAGAAATTCAATGTTGAGTAGAAGGCTATAGGAGGCGCCGCCGTTGCGATTGGCATCCAACAGGCTCCAATAGCCTTTGACCAATTTGCCGCGGGTATTGGCGTCTCCGAGTTTACCATCGGTGCTCGCATCCTTGATGTACTTCACGCAGGCGTCGAATGTTCCTCGGTCGGAATGATTATTTGCGGCGTGAAAATAGATTTCCACCTCCGAATCATTCAAGTGATTGGGCGCAAAGCCCAAGTCCATGTCGGACACCCGCAGTTGTCGGCCGCCAATCTGTTGGAAAGGTTCAGCGTCCTGGGGAAGTCGGATGAGGTTGCCAATGGCTTCGGCGGATGCGAGATCCTGACCGGTGAAGCTGTGTTGTAGCAGTCGTGTGAGGTCCGCTGTCGGATGACCCAGATGTTCGATCAGGGCGCTCAGCAAATCCTGGTTGTCGGTGTTGCGAATAAAATTGATAGCGTTGTCGAAACTGCTGCGCTCCGCGCCGCCCTTAAGCGCTTTTAACGTCAAGGCTTCCACGAGGCGGGCGCGTCCCTGGATATCTTCGGGGCTATTTGCAACCAGATCTCCGGGTATCAACTCATTGACGGTCTGTGCCAGTTGCGCTCCCTGTTCCTGAACGCGGTTGTAATCCGTCGTTTGCACGGGGGGCGGCAGAAGCATGTCCCATTGATCGTAAATCCGCTGCGCATCCAGCTCGGCAGCCTCCAGGATGTCCGTCACAGCCTGCGCGTCCTCAAGTATTTCATCCAGACTCAATTGGCGCTCGACCATCTGCCTAGCCAGGTGGCGGTAGATTGCGGCGCTCATGTCGTTTGCCGCTCCGGCTTGGGACCCGATTTCGCTGTAATGATCTTCCAATAATCCGGCAAACAAGCTGACGATTTTGTGCGCTTTGAGCGTGGCATTCAGCAGGGATGTCTCTATGGTGCCGGCGAGGAAGTCCACTTCCAGATCGGCGTCTTTTATCCCCAGCAAGGTCATCAGCGCTGTTCGGTCAGTGGGGTTGCGCAGATCGGTGAGCAAAGTGGTGAGCGGTGAAACCAGCGCATTTACGGGGCTTCCGGAGGACAGATCCAGACGCCTGCTGAGCTGACCCATGAATGGTTCTCCCGTCAACACATCGTATCCGCCATCGACACGTAATACGGTTTCCTTCAGGACTCTTGTGGTGCGCAGACAATAGAGAGACAGCTGCGGGTCCACACTCGCAGAGCAGTAATCAGTGTTTGTCAGCGGGTTATAGGAAAAATAGCCGCTGTCATCGGTGAATGCGAAGGGTTCCCAGGGATCTCGGGTGCCGTTGTTGTCATAGTCGAGAAATACCGTGGCGCGGGCGACATAACCGTCAATTGCGACACCTTGGATGGTCTGGCTGTGGTTTTGACTTTCCCCAGTGTCCTGACCTGTGCCGCCGCAGCCGGCCAGGGCCAAGGCGACGGCGAGATAGAGTGCCGTGGGTTTGAATGCAAATGTGTGCAGCATGTTGATACTCCGGTGGATCACCATTCAACTTGGATGAGCTGTGATGGGGCTAAAATTTTTCTTCAAAGGCGAGTGAAATGGCGCCGCTGCGCGGTGCCTTGCTACCGTCGACAACTACATCGTCCAGCGCCATGCGGGCGTCGAGGGTGAACACATCAAAAAATGAGAGACCGAGTCCGACGGAAGCGAGTTTGGCGCCTGCCAGGTTCTTCTGATAACCCAGCCGAACATCCGGTATCCAATAGGAACGGGTATTGATTGCTGTGGACAGAACAAAGTGCTGGGTTTCCATGCCCACCATGTCGTCATACCTGGCCAGATCCAAGGCCCCGTTGATTGTCCAACCCGACATTACTGTAACGCCGGCATCCAGAGTTGCGACTGCGTGTTTGCGGTGTTTTTCACGGCTGGAAATACGGCCGACATCCTGGGTGAAATAGGTTGCCGCTTCGCAATTGTTACGGGCGAAGCTTCCTTCCACATATTGTGCGCAATCAATTCCTATGGTGCCGTAATCAAATGAGGGCGAGTTGATGTTGCTCAGTGTGAGCCCGGCGTTGTATCGCCCGCTAATCCAACTGACGCCCAGGTCGATACCGATTCCTGTGGTGGAGCGCCGATTGTTTTTGTATTCGTCTTCTATTACGTCTTCTATATCTCTGCCTTCCAATTGTTCCAGACGCATGACCTGTTTGCTGAGCTCGAGATTCATGACCTTGATTTTGACGCCGCCATAGAGCTGACCTCCGAGCGACTTGGATTTCTGCAGGTTCAGTAGGGGGCGCGCATAGCCTAGGGACAGGCGTTTTTCTATACCGCTTTTCAGATAGGCAGAGGAGCCCGTGGTAAAGCCTATGGTCTGGTTGTTGTATATCAGAGGCTCATCAAGCAGGCTGAGCCTGATTTGGGTGTCCGCTGCAAATTCGGCGAAGAAGGTTCCAGAAAATTCATCCTGTCGCCAATACAAGGGAAACAAAGGGGCGGTGAATCCTGAACCTATGCGGCTATAGCCTTCTTTTCCCATGGTTTCCAGAACGCCATTGAAGCGCGCAAGCGTACCTTCAATATCGTCGTCCGCCAGGGAGGGGTCATCGAGTATATCGATCAAATCGTCGAGATCATCAACGAAGTTATTTACGTCGCCCACTTCAGCGCTAAAGCTGAAACTGGGTAGATAGGCAAAGCGCCAACTTTCATCGGGACCCACAGTGAGGGCGGCAACTGCGGGATTCAGTGTGGCTGCGTAGAGTGAATGTCCGTTTGAAATGTGTCCGGTGGTCAAAGTGGTGCCGGTTGGAGAGCTGCCGGAGTCGGCAATTGCAGCGCCTGCGCATAACACCAAAGCGGAAAAACAGACTTTGTTCACATGGGCTCCTGAAGTGAGAAAGGTCCAGAAATGACGGCGGTTTGGCCGCGTTTCTCGTAGGCCTATCAATAACAGCAGCTCTTTGAACTTCCCTCCAGGCTTATGAAAACAAAATATGGAATAAGGATAATCGGCGTGAAAATGCCATATGCGGATATGGGCGATCGCCTAATTCTGTAGCCAGACTTCCTCCGCCCAGGACCAGATGTTCTCCCACTGCGGATCGGCAAAGCGGCGGTCCTTCCACAGATGTATGCCACCGTCCGGGTCTATACAAAAATAGCCTCCTTCATATTGGCAGATTGGGATCATGTGCCGGGGCAAGCCTTGGTTCCAGGCTTCCGCAGCGAGATCGGGCAGGTAGGTGTGGGAGTTTGGATCCGCGGCGGTGGCCGGCTCCAAACTCCCATAGATGACATCACTGACCGTCAGCAAAAACTCGCGATATTCCCGCGGCAGTGTGAGAAACAATCGCTCCTCCACATCTATCAGATCTTCTTCCGTGGGTAGATCCAGGGGTACAGGGACAGGCGCATTGCGCTCGCGTAAGGCTTGAATGATCTCTTCCACCGGTGCTTCCTCTAAACAATGGGCGTTCATTATAGGAAGAAGGCATGCCACCTCAAATCCTCTGCTGAGATACCTTCCCAAAGATCTCAGTAAATATGTTGGGATTGGGTGGGGCCTCATATAAAAGAATGGTGTCGGATGGGGCCCGACTCTGTACTTAAAACCACCGGCGATTTGCGTAGAACGTCTCCTTCTTTAAGAGACATCAAGGTATAATGGCGCCGTTTTTGCGAAGGAAACTCCCACCCCATATAGGGACCGCAGGCAGCTGACGGCCTGTTCCGAAGAGGTGGATAGGAGCAGTAATCAAGGTATGCCGCATGGCAGCATGCTGTGCGAAAGCATAAGACTGATATCGCAGAATATTGACATCAAAAAATAAAGTCACCCGGCCTCTTAGCGCCGTGAGGTGTCCAATGAAAGCTTCTTCCGGGGCTTTCTTAGAACTCTTTTAGAGTGCGTCTGAGCACTTTTCGTGAACCAATTATTTGCCTTTGGCTTGTCATTTGCTTAGAGTGCGGACAATGGTTGACTGAATTTTGATCAGTTGATTTTCGGTATTCAGGACGGGTTCTTTCCTCTTGCCAGCGTCGCTCCTCAGGCAATGGGAGGGTCCGAGATTCAATGCCCCCGTAGCTATTTAATGAGGTAGAGAAGTGAATTCATCCGGTAGCCAAAGTCTGCACAATAACGTCCATAAAAGGCTGTTACCCATCTCCCGGCGTCGTCGCTTGAATGCGTGTATTGCCGCATTTTCCAGCGTGGTTCTGGGATCCTTCTCCTCATTGGCGATGGGTTTGGGACTCGGGGAAATCGATTCCCGCTCCTTCCTGGGACAGCCCTTGAACGCCCATATAGAGTTGATCAGTCTTGAGGGGGATGTGGATCTCAACACCCTGATCGTGCGTCAGGTGACCCCCGATGAAGCGCGCAATATGGGTGTCGAAACTTTTTACGTTCCCTACCGTATCGACTTCACTGTGGACACCAGCAGCGGGTCACCCCGTATCCGGGTGACCTCCGCAGACCCCATCCGCGAACCCTATCTCAGCCTTATGGTCGAGCTGCGCTGGCCCAAAGGGGTCGTCTACCGCGATTACCCTATATTGCTGGATCCGCCACCTGTTGTGGCTGAGCGCAGCGTGGCACAGGCGGCTCGTCCGACCGTTGCGCCGAAGGCCCCTGTGGCCGAGCGTCCGGCCAGTACCCGGCCAACTTCCTCCCCCCGGCCGCGTCCTGCGCAGGTACAACTGGAGCCCCTCGCTACAGATAACGGCAAATACAAGGTTCAGCGCGGAGATACCCTTTCAACGATTGCGGAGCGCTGGCGTGAGGGAACCACCCAAAGCCGCTCGGAAGTCATGCAGTGGCTGCACGAAAACAACAGTCACGCTTTCGCCAATAACAATGTGAACCGCCTTATGGCCGGCGCTGTGCTGACCATGCCGGATCTGAGCGCCTACAAGGTCACCGAGGGCGCCCCCACTGCGGTTGCGCCCAGTATCGCCCCGTTGCCGAAATCTGGCTCAGGGGAGGGTAAAGTGACGGAGGTCAGCGCAGAAGAGAAATCTGCACCCAAGACCTCTGTCGGTGAGGATGCCGCGCTCGTCTCCGAAACCCGCGGTCTACTCACTGTGGGAACTGAGAGTCGCGACGACAGGACCCGGGAGTTGATCGATATGCTCGTTCGGGAAAATGAAACCCTGAAGTTGCGTATGGAAAAACTGGAGAGTTCAGAATATCTCGATACGCTCAAGCAGCTCATAGTGCTGCAGCGGCAGCAGATTTCCGATTTGCGTCAGAAGCTGGGAGTGCCGGATTCCGATGCCAACGAGGAAATGGATACGCTCTTCGCAGAAATTGGCGTGAATCGGACGCTTGCCGCCGACACACTGAGTGCTGCGGAAGCCCAGGCCTCCACCACACAGCACACACCGGTTGTCGCCCAGACTGATCGACGCGAAGCCGTGCTGGAAATGGATCCTGTTATAGCCCAGCCCGTCGATAATGCCGAAGGTCGCGGCTGGCTGGTGTGGTTGATGTTTGGTGCGGGACTGGCCTTGAGTGCGCTTTTCATCGGCATGTTTACTTATTACCGTCGCATGGTTCCGGCGAAACAGCGCGATTCGTATGAACTGGATCGTTTGCCGCCCGTCATTCAAGATCATGAAACCCGTGCCGAACCGACCCTGAGTACATTCAAGCCCCATCGGGAGGAGAGCAAGCCTGTCAGTCTGGAATACGACGGCGAAGTGTCTCCCATTTATGTTCACAAGAAATCTGAACATTGGTTGGGCGAAAAAGCCGATTCTGCGCCCGTCAATATGGATGATGAAACAACGCGGGAAATACAGGCGGCGTTTGAGGATATGGTATTGGATGAGGACGTGTTGAAAAGCTTCGATTCCATTACCGAGACTTCTCTTGAGGGGCTGACTGCAGAGGTGGCGCCAGCTGCGGAAAAAACTTCCTCAATTACCGAAGCCAAAGAAAAATCCTCCAAGGCTGACAAGAAGCGCAATAAAAAGGATCAGTCCACACGTCGCCCGGATGAAGAAGTCCGCATGTCCATTGCAGAAAAAATGGCCCAGTACAATCCGGATGAATATCGTCAGGAAATGGAAAGCCTCGGATTGATGGAATTGGATGAGTTGGGCGAGATCGATGAAAACGAAGAAGAAGATATAGAAACCATCGTCTATAGAGCGCTGATGTTTTGTGAATTCAAAAAATACGATAAGGCGCGCAGTTTGCTGGAGCAGAAAATGCAGACTATTCAGGATGAGCGTCTGACCGCAGCCATGGCGCAGATCGATTCCATGGAAAGTGAAGCACTCAAGAACTCAAAGAAAGCTATTTAAGAATTTCCCCCTTGAAGATCGTATAAACCCAGCTGAGCTGGGTTTATTTTTTCTTGGCCTTGCCAACCGTCGGTTTCGCGGAAATTTTCAGAAGTGGTTTGAGGAATTTTCCCGTGTGCGACGCGGTAACCTTACAGATGTATTCGGGTGTGCCTTCCGCTATGATCCGGCCGCCGCCACTGCCACCTTCAGGGCCGAGATCAATGATCCAGTCGGCCGTTTTGATCACGTCCAGATTGTGCTCGATCACGACTATGGTATTGCCCCGGTCGCGCAGTTGTTGCAAAACCTGGAGCAACTGGCGGATGTCATGAAAGTGCAAGCCCGTGGTGGGTTCGTCCAGTATATAGAGGGTCTTACCTGTATCGCGCTTGGAAAGCTCGCGCGCCAGTTTGACCCTTTGGGCTTCACCTCCCGACAGGGTTGTCGCTGCCTGCCCCAGGCGTATATAGGAGAGTCCCACATCCATGAGCGTTTGCAACTTGCCGGCTATGGCGGGCACTGCGTCGAAAAATTCGCGCGCGTCCTCCACCGTCATTTCCAGCACCTCATGAATATTTTTTCCTTTGTAATGTACTTCCAGGGTTTCGCGGTTGTAGCGTTTACCTTTGCAGACGTCACAGGGAACGTAGATGTCCGGCAGAAAGTGCATTTCCACCTTCACCACACCATCGCCCTGGCAGGCTTCGCAGCGGCCGCCTTTGACGTTGAAGCTGAAACGCCCCGGAGCATAGCCGCGTGAGCGGGCTTCCTGGGTGCCGGAGAACAGATCGCGGATAGGTGTAAAAATGCCGGTATAGGTTGCCGGATTGGATCGGGGGGTGCGACCTATGGGGCTTTGATCTATGTCGACGCATTTGTCGAACATATCCAGTCCGGAAATGGATTCGTAGGGCGCAGGTTCCAGGGTGGAAGCGCGGTTCAATTCCGTTGCGGCTATGGGGAAAAGCGTGTTGTTGATCAGGGTGGATTTGCCGGAACCCGACACGCCGGTTACACAGGTCATGACGCCGACAGGCAGGCGCAGGGTAATGTTTTGAAGATTGTTTCCAGATGCGCCTTCAAGGACCAACCAGCGGTCTGGATCGATCGGGGTGCGCCGGCTGGGCACTTCTATGGTTTGGCGGCCGGAGAGGTAGGCGCCGGTAATGGATTTTTTACTTTTGAGAATATCGGCGAGTGTCCCCTTGGCCACGATTTCGCCGCCATGCACCCCCGCGCCAGGACCTATATCGATGATGTAATCAGCGCTGCGAATCGCGTCTTCATCGTGCTCCACCACAATCACAGTATTGCCCAGATCGCGCAGGTGGGTGAGGGTTTTCAACAGCCGTTCATTGTCTCTCTGGTGCAAGCCGATGGAAGGCTCATCCAGAATATACATGACGCCCACCAATCCGGCGCCAATCTGGCTCGCGAGACGTATGCGCTGGGCTTCGCCGCCGGAGAGTGTGTCGGCGCTGCGACTCAGGGTCAGATAGTTGAGTCCCACATCTACCAGAAAACGAAAACGCTCGCGCAACTCCTTGAGAATCTTGTCGGCGATTTTGCCGCGAGCCCCGGTAAAAGATAATTTGGTGAAATATTGATGCGCATCGCCGACGGGCATGTCGGTGATTTGCGGCAGGTTTTTATTGTCGACAAATACGTGGCGAGCTTCGAGCCGCAAACGCGTGCCGTCGCACTCCGGACATTTATGACTCGCCAGATATTTGGCGAGTTCTTCCCGCACGGAGCTGGATTCCGTATCGCGGTAGCGCCGTTCCAGATTGGGAATCACCCCTTCGAATGCGTGATGCCGATGGAAACTGTCGCCACGGTCGTTGATATAAACAAAATCCACCAGCTCCTCGCCGGAGCCGTACAGCACTATCTGTCGGTGCTTTTTCGACAGCCTGTTCCAGGGGGTATCGGTGCTGAATTTGTAATGGGCAGCGACCGAGGCAATCATATGAAAGTAATAGAGATTGCGTTTGTCCCAGCCGCGCACTGCACCCTCGGCGATGCTCAGCTCAGGTGCCTGAACGACTTTTTCCTCGGCAAAAAATTGTTTGACGCCCAGGCCGTCACAGGATGGACAGGCACCAGCGGGATTATTGAATGAAAACAGCCGCGGCTCCAGCTCTGAAAGAGAATAATCGCAATGGGGGCACGCATGTTTTGCGGAGAACACTTGCTCGGCTCCGCTGCCCTCCATTGGGCTGATACAGGCCAGCCCTTCCGATAGCCGCACGGCTGTTTCGAAACTCTCCGCCAGACGCTGTTTGATGTCAGGGCGTACTTTGAATCTATCCACCACCACTTCTATGGTGTGCTTTTTCTTTTTATCGAGTTGTGGTGTGTCATCCAGATCCACCACCAAGCCGTCTATACGCGCGCGCACAAAACCGTCCCGGCGCAGGGATTCCAGTACGTGCAGGTGTTCACCTTTGCGCTCCCGCACCAGGGGGGCCAACAACATCCATTTGCCACCTTCCGGCAGGGCCAGCACGGAATCCACCATTTCGGAAATGGTCTGCGCCGCCAGAGGCGCATTGTGCACCGGGCATTTAGGTTCGCCGATCCGCGCGAACAGCAGGCGTAGATAATCGTAGATTTCCGTGATGGTGCCCACTGTAGAGCGCGGGTTGTGGGATGTGGATTTCTGTTCGATGGATATCGCCGGACTCAGCCCTTCCACATGATCCACATCGGGTTTTTCCATCATGGAAAGAAATTGGCGGGCATAGGCGGAGAGGGACTCCACATAACGCCGCTGCCCCTCAGCGTAGAGGGTGTCGAAGGCGAGCGAGGATTTGCCGGAGCCGGACAGGCCGGTGATGACCACCAGTTTGTCGCGCGGAATGTCCAGGTCGATATTTTTGAGATTGTGGGTGCGAGCACCGCGAACCAGAATTCGATCCACAAATTACCCCTCGTCGGAAACGGCGATAAGCCCTGTCAAGGCTTGAAGAGGGGCCTAGTATACGAAAACTCGGAAGGAAACGACGAGGTTTTTTTGAGATGGTACTGTATTTATTTACAGGTCTTCCATGTCGCGCACCCAGTTGCTCGCTTCCAGGCGATTGCGCACACCGATCTTCTTATAAACGTTGTACAGGTGGCTTTTGACCGTGTGCTCGCTGACTTCCAAGGCCGCAGCTATATCCAGATTGGTTGCGCCATTTTTGATCAATCGCAGTATCTGCCGCTCTCGTTTGGTCAGTTTGATATCGGATTGTCGAATGGAGGGTGCGCGGCGGTTCTTTTCCAGGAAGTGGTGCAACAGGCGGCGCGGCACCCAGTATTCGCCCCGCAGCAGGCACTCCAGTCCGCGCACCAGTTGTTCCTGGTCCGTGTCGGTAAAAAACAGGCCGGAGATGCAGGGCCAGTCCAGCAGGCTTTCGTGTTCGGAGTTGTACTGGGCATTCAGCAGGGCGGCCGTGAGTGGTTGGTCGTGGCTGTGAATCTCGTTGATCAGGTCGCGGAGCTCGTCGCTGCTCAGGCCGTGGCAGTCGATCAACAACAGGTGCTCCGCCGTGGTGTCGGGGCCCACCTCGTGGATGATCGAACAACCCAGCCCAACCTTCTCGCTGATAAGGGATGCCAGCAAGCCGGTCTGCAGGCTGTTGTTCTGAGAGTACAGCGAAATGCCCTTGACATCCGGGCGTGCTGAAGAAGCGGTCACAATAATGTCTGCCTTATGTTTGATTCCTGATCCAGGCGGCGCGGCCGCAGCCGCCGTCGATACTCCACCAAAAACAGCAGGAATTATGCCTAAATTCCTGATTTGCCGGAAGAGTTTACCTTAAGTCCACATCCGGCGCCAAAGCTCAAAGCAGCACTATCGCACGATTCCTTATTGCTTTTCTGGTTCTTTAGTAGGGGGTTTGCCGAGAATTGGGGAGAGTGCGAAGCAAATCCTGTGGCAGCGGGGGCAGCACTGTTAAAATGCCGCACTTTTTATGTGCGAGAGGGAAAAGTGAGTCATCAACCTGTTTCAGAGATGCGCATTGTCGCTGCCCTGGCATCGCTCTACGTCTTCCGCATGCTCGGCCTGTTCATGGTGTTTCCCGTAATGATGCTGTTCGGCGGTGGCTACCACGGCGCGTCGCCGTTTTTATTGGGGTTGGCGCTCGGTGGCTATGGTTTGACACAGGCTATTTTTCAGGTGCCCCTGGGACTTTTGTCAGATATCTGGGGGCGAAAGCCGGTGATATTTCTCGGGCTTGCTGTGTTTGTGGCCGGTAGTCTGGTGGCGGCCACCACGGATTCTGTGTGGGGCCTGATCATCGGTCGAGCGCTTCAGGGGGCCGGCGCTATCGCCAGTGCGGTCATGGCCTTGGTTGGAGATCTCACCTCAGAACAAAATCGCACCAAAGCCATGGCGGTGATCGGGGCATCCATAGGTTTGTCGTTTTCACTGGCGATGGTATTGGGCCCTATGCTGGCGGCGGTGGGAGGATTGGCGGCCATATTCTGGACTTCGGCTTGTATGGCCTTGGCGGGTATGGCGGTGCTGTATCTGTTTGTACCTTCACCTCAGTTGGGCAAGCGGTCCGGCTCTGAAGGATTGGCGGTGCCACATCTTTTGCGCGACGCTTTGCGCAACGGAGAATTGCTGCGACTGAATGCCGGAGTCTTTGCTCTGCACTTCGCCTTGACTGCGATCTTTGTGGTAGTGCCTCTGGTGTTGGATTCCGCCGGCGTGGAATCCCAGAAGCATTGGCATTATTACCTGCCAACCATGCTGCTGGCCTTCGCACTCATGTTACCCCTCATGTTTTTGGCGGAGCGCAAACGCAAGATCAAACCTGTATTTGTTTTCGCGATCGCGTTTCTGCTCTTGGCGGAAGGGTTTATGGCGGCGAACCCAAGCTTGAACGCCTGGTTGCTGGGATTGTTGGTGTTTTTCACTGGATTCAATCTGCTGGAGGCTACCCTGCCATCGCTGGTGAGCAAAATGGCTCATGCGGGCAGTAAGGGCACGGCCATGGGCATATTCTCCACTTGTCAGTTTTTAGGCGCGGCCTCCGGTGGCGTGGTGGGCGGTTATGTATACCAGCGCTGGGGTTTTGACAGTGTATTGGTAGCGGGCCTGGCGGTGAACGGCGTATGGCTGCTCCTGGCTCTCGGTATGCGCCCCCCTCGCTATCTCACGAGTCTCTGCGTCCCCCTGGAGCGGGAGTTGGAGATGGATAAGATTCGGCATCAGGTGCCGGGCGTGGTGGAGGCGCTGTGGGTGAAGGAGCAGGCGCTGCTGTATCTCAAGGTGGACGACAGCTTGTTCGAAAAGCAGCAGCTCAACCATTATCTGCAGCAGGCCCAGGCTGCGCTCTAGGGTGTTTGGGCGCAGATTTTTTCATAGGGAAGGGATAGACTAGCTCCCGCAAATTTGTCTTGGTAAATGATTGGAGGTTGAGTGTGGCGAGCCGCGGCGTAAACAAGGTGATCTTAATCGGCAATATAGGGCAGGACCCGGAGGTGCGTTACACCCCGGCGGGAAGCGCCATCACCAGTATCAGTGTTGCCACCTCGGAGACCTGGAAAGATAAACAGTCCGGCCAGGCTCAGGAGCGGACTGAATGGCACAGAGTGGTATTTTTCAATCGCCTTGCAGAAATTGCCGGTGAGTATCTGCGCAAAGGCGGCAAGGTGTATATCGAAGGTTCCCTGCGCACCCGCAAATGGCAGGATCAACAGGGGCAGGATCGCTACACCACGGAAATCGTCGCCAATGAAATGCAGATGCTGGACGGCCGCGGCAGTAACGCTGACACAGGTTCCTCCTCAGGCAACGATTACGGGGCTCCATCAGCAGGTCCGCGTCAGGCTTCCGGCCCGTCTTCCTCCCCATCCCGCGCGGCCCCAGCGTCGCAACCGGCGCCGGATTTCGACGGCTTTGACGACGATATTCCTTTCTGAGCACTCTCCGGGTCACAGATATCCTGGCTGCTCATGATCAGCGGCCATTAAGCAACGACGGGCGATAGGGTTAGAGCGTGGGTTTCAGAGTGTTATTGACAGAGCACCAGTCGCCCCTGGGGGCGGCTGTGTTGAAGGGCTTTGAAGCACACTCCCTACCGGTGGTCACAGCGGAAGCCCTGGATGGCCGCTCGTTGAATCAGCTCTGTGAGCAGTTGCACCCATCGGTCATTGTCCATCCTCTGCTGGCTACGGCGGGCCAG